>TARA_R100001143_G_scaffold55911_2_pt1 | contig 50087 bp, 52 predicted proteins | sample TARA_R100001143 | Tara Oceans TARA_R100001143 (sample SAMEA2621300) | marine metagenome | biome: marine biome (ENVO:00000447); feature: mesopelagic zone (ENVO:00000213); material: "saline water (ENVO:00002010), including plankton (ENVO:xxxxxxxx)" | depth 800 m | reverse complement strand
GGTGTTGGTTCCGGCGGAGGGGGCGGCGGCGGTGGCACAGGGTCCGGCTTAGGTTCCTCTGGCTTGGGCTCTTCCTGTTTTTCCTCAGGCTTAGGCGTTTCCGCAGGCGCCTGTAGTTGCGCCAATTCCTCTTCTGAGACGACTTCGAAGCTTTGCTGACCGCCCAATTCAATCAGATCACGACTGCTGTCGGGCCAATCAATCAGGGCCGCGACAACAATCGCAATATGAAATAGTATCGAAAAGATGAAGGGGCCGCGCATAGGTCTCTACTTAGGTCCTCTAGCCGCGTTCACACTGTTGGGTCATTTGGGCGTTGCCGCCGGGGGTGCATCCCCGGTTTCCGAAGGCAGACGCGCCAAAAGGGCCACTTTCTTGAATCCTGCAGCGCTGATCTTGCCCATCACTTCCATCACGCGGCCATAAGCGATCTGCTCATCCCCGCGCACGAAAATCCGAATGTCAGGATTGGCCCCATGCGTTGCCACCAGCGTCGCCACCAATCGGGGCAGGTCCGTCGGTTCTTCGTCCAGGAACACATTGCCCTCACGATTGACCGTGACAACAAGCGGCTCATCACTGTCATTCAGGCTTGCCGCTTCAGTCTTGGGCAGGTCCACCGGGACCCCTACGGACAGCAAGGGGGCCGTTACCATGAACACAATCAACAGCACCAGCATGACATCAACAAAGGGTGTCACATTGATTTCCGACACGGGCTTATAGCGCTTGCTGCGCAATCCCGGTCGAATGCCGTTGGATCCTAGCTGCATTCCCATGGTTCAGGTCCTGTCATCCAGTTGCCGCGAAATAATGGCGCCAAACTCACCGGCGAAGCTTTCCAGCCGTCCGGCATAGCGCCCAAGATCTGCGGATAATTTATTGTAAGCCAATGTCGCTGGTATGGCCGCGACAAGGCCCAGCGCGGTTGCGAACAGCGCCTCTGCAATCCCTGGCGCAACAACAGCCAGACTGGTCTGGTTCGTTGCAGCGATGGACGCGAAGGAATTCATGATCCCCCACACTGTCCCGAAAAGCCCAACAAAGGGTGCTGCCGATCCAACAGACGCCAAAAACGGCAGATACCGTTCCAGCTTGTCGATCTCTCGGTTCATGGACAGCTGCATCACCCGCTCAATACGTTGTTGCAGCCCTAGAGATGTCCCGGATGTGGCGCGCCCGGCGGAGCGTTCCCATTCCCGCATCGCGGACGAAAAGACCGAAGACATGGGATCGGCCGGATATTGACCGATGCGCCCATACAGTTCCTCCAGCGATCCGCCGGACCAGAAAGCATCTTCAAAGCGCGACGCCAGACGGCGCATCTTGCGCAGCCGCATCGATTTTTCAAAGATGATGGCCCAGGTCCAGACCGAGGCCAAGATCAACAGCAGCATCACGATTTTCACCACAATATCTGCCTGCAGGAACAGGGAAAAAATCGAAAGCTCCCCACCATGCGCCATCATCTGGCCGGAAATCACTGTATCCATGAGGCCGGTTGTCAGGCCGTCCCCCGCTTGCTGTTCCATAGTCTGCCCTTTTCTCTTCCAAATCAGGTCCGCTTACCGGACCAATCGCCCCAAATCTTTGATTTGCTTAACCAAACACACAGTAACAATTCTTACCGATACGTATCAGGTTGGCACCAAACCCCAATCATCCAAGGCCGCCCGAACCGACTGAGGCAAACGCACGGGCCGACCGGATCCATCCACGCATCCCAAGGTGACGGTTAATTCACACAAGATCGTGGCATTTCTAAGGACACGTTGTGCCATTTCAAAGCGCGCACCAGAGACGGCCAGCAAATCAGATTCGACGCTTAATGCATCATCCAACTTTGCGGGTTTTCGATAATCCACAACACAGCGCCGCACGACAAAGCCCAGGCCGTCGCTGGCCTGCAAATCGCGATGACCAAACCCCAAATCCCGCAGGAATTCTGTACGCCCCCGCTCTGCAAATTTCAGATAGTTTGCGTAATAGACGATCCCGCCGGCATCCGTATCTTCATAATAGACGCGAATGTCTGTGACATGAGGGGCATTAGGACGGGTCATCATCCCCCCCGGTCGGTGCCGCCGCCTTTTGCAGAAGGTCCAGTTGGGCCGCCGTTGTTGCGGGCATATCCAGCCCGATATAGGACCAGCCCTGGCGGGCCAACATGCGACCGCGCGGCGTGCGCTGAACCAATCCCTGTTGGATCAGGAATGGTTCCACCACTTCTTCCAGCACGTCACGTTCATTGCCCAAGGCCGCCGCCAGGGTTTCCGCCCCGACAGGCCCACCGCCATAGTTTTCCGCGATACAGGTCAGATATCTGCGGTCCATCGCGTCCAACCCGCGTGCATCCACCTCCAGCCGCAACAGGGCGGCATCGGCGGATTTCGCCGTAATCGCCGAATTGCCATCGACAGCGGCGAAATCCCGCACCCGACGCAACAATCGATTGGCCACCCGTGGCGTGCCCCGGCTGCGGCGGGCGACTTCGCGCGCACCATCATCCGTGACATACATCGACAGGACCCGCGCCGCACGGCGCACGATTTCGGTCAATTCATCTTCGGTATAGAAATTCATATGCAGCGGAATGCCAAAGCGTTCGCGCAGAGGTGTGGTGATCAGCCCGGCCCTTGTCGTTGCGGCAACCAGCGTAAAAGGCTGCAGATCAATCCGAACGGAGCGTGCCGACGGACCATCCCCGATGATCAGGTCCAGTTGAAAATCCTCCATCGCAGGATACAGGATTTCCTCCACCGCCGGGGACAGGCGATGAATTTCATCAATGAACAGGACATCGCGGGGCTGTAGATTGGTCAACAGCGCCGCCAGATCGCCTGCCTTGGCGATGACCGGGCCAGAGGTTGCGCGGAAACCAACGCCCAATTCCCGGCTGACAATCTGGGCCAGGGTTGTCTTGCCCAGACCAGGCGGGCCATAGAACAGGACATGGTCCATCGCCTCGCCCCTGCCCCGAGCGGCCTCTACGAAGATGCTCAAATTCTGTTTTACCGCGCCCTGCCCGACAAATTCCGACAAGGTTAAGGGGCGCACCGTGCTGTCGCGTTGATCTTCCATCCCTGCTTCTGGGCTGACCACGCGGTCGGTCGAATAGTGTGTGGGGTCACTCATTTACTGAGCTCCCTTAATGCCAGACGGATCAGGCCACCAACATCGCTGGCCTCCCCATTACGGGTTGCCTTGGCAACAGCAGTAAAAGCATCGCTGCGGCCATAGCCCAGATTGACCAGGGCGGAAACGGCATCTTCCGCAATGCCTGCATCGGCCTTCGATGTGTCCCCGGCCTTACTGCTGGATGCGGCCGTGCTGGGACCCAGCGCCATGCCGCCGACCTTGTCTTTCAGTTCCGATACAATCCGTTGCGCCAACTTTGGGCCCACACCATTGGCGCGCACCACCGCTGCCTTATCCTGGGCCGCAACAGCCTGTGTCAGTGCTTCGGGTGTCAGGACACTTAATATGGCAAGCGCAACACGCGCGCCCACCCCTTGCACCGTGGTCAACAGGCGGAACCAGTCCCGTTCTGATTTTTCCAGAAATCCATAAAGATGGATATGATCTTCCCGCACATGGGTTTCGATCTCAAACCGCAATGCCCCGCCCCGCCCAGGCAAGGCACTCAGCGTGCGGCCGGAACAATAGATCAGATAGCCAACGCCGCCGACATCCAGGATAACCGTATCCTCGCCCACTTCGTCTAATGTGCCTGTTAAGCGTGCGAACACTGTGCGATCCCCTTACCCTATACTGCCAGCGGCCCATTGCCGTCCGGTATCGGCATGATGCCCATGACAGATCGCCACGGCCAGAGCATCTGCCGCGTCTTCGCTGGACGGATCACAGCCCGGCAACAGCATCCGTACCATGACGCCGATCTGATCCTTACTGGCGCCGCCCGTGCCTACGACCGCCTGTTTCACGGTTTTGGCCGCGTATTCAGCGACGGTCAGCCCAAACAGGGCGGGCACCAACAAAACCACGCCCCGCGCATGCCCCAGCTTCAGGGTTGTACCCGGATTCTTGTTCAGGAAAGTTTCTTCAACACCGGCTTCATCCGGTGTCCAGTCCCGGATCACCTGAACAATGCCGTCATGCAAGGCCTTCAGCCGTTGCGCCATGGATACATCCGCAGGCGGATGGATTGTGCCACAGGCCACAAACTGCAAATGCCCGGCCTTGCTGTCCACAATGCCCCAGCCCGTATGCCGAAGCCCCGGATCGAGGCCTAGAATGCGCATTGCGTTGATCGCTCCTACCAAACTGCTGTTCGGACGGTCATCCTATGCCTTCGGCCAAACGCCCCATCAATCGGACAGGGACGCCATTGTCTCCTCAGAGACATCGTAATTGGCATAGACATTCTGAACGTCGTCATTGTCATCCAAGTTGTCCAGCAGTTTAAACAGTGATTCTGCCGTGTCGCCTTCAACAAAAATCAATGTCTGCGGCTTCCAGATCATTTTTGATTCTTCAGGCTCTCCAAATCGGGTTTCCAGCGCCTTGGACACCTCATTCAAATCTCCAATCTCACAGACGATTTCGTGACCGCTCTCGGAACTGACAACATCTTGCGCACCGGCTTCCAGCGCCGCCTCAAAGACCGTATCGGCATCCCCGGCACTGGCCTTCAGCACCACTTGGCCCACGCGATCAAACATGAAGGACACCGCCCCGGTTTCCCCCAGATTGCCACCGCTTTTGTTAAAGATGGACCGGATATCCGCCGCCGAACGATTGCGGTTGTCGGTCAGCACATCGACGATAACGGCCACGCCACCCGGACCATACCCTTCATAGCGGATTTCTTCGTAATCGGTACCCTCACCACCGCCCAGGCCCTTGGTGATGGCGCGTTCAATATTATCCTTGGGCATGGATTGCGCCTTAGCGGTCTGGATCGCCAGACGCAGGCGCGAATTTGTATCGGGATCGCCATTGCCGCCCATCTTGGCCGCGACCATGATTTCCTTGCCCAATTTCGCGAAAAGCTGCGCACGTTTACGATCCTGCGCGCCCTTGCGGTACATAATGTTTTTAAATTTTGAATGACCGGCCATGCTTCCACCATACTATATAATGGGTCACCTTCGATGAGGAGGCAGAACCCTGTTTATCCAAGGATGCACAGTTCCAGATGATCGCCGCCCAGGGCGACCCGGAACTTTGCGCCTGTGATTAGGCGTTTCCAACGGATTTTGCAATCCCGGCCATATAGGGCACTGCACCATCCCTATTCATACTATCCCCCCGCTAGTGTGCAGCGGGACAATCATAAACAATGATTTAAGTTTATTTGTGATATTCAAATTGTGTATAGTAATGATAAAGAATGAACACTTCTGTAATTGGAATAATATGCCCTTAAATTTGAGCCGACTGAAAGTCCTGATCGCCGAAGACAATTCCCACATGCGGGTGATGGTCCGGGAGGTCCTGATCCATTTCGGGGTCAGTACGATTCAGGAATGCAAAGATGGTTCCGATGCGCTGACCCTCTTAAAGAATTGGCAGCCAGACATTATCTTCATGGATTGGATGATGGAGCCAATGGATGGCTTGGAATTCACCCGAACCATCCGAATGGATCCGACCAGCCCCAATCCCTATATCCCCATCATCATGCTGACCGGCCATACGGAGCTGCACCGCATTTTTGAAGCCAGAGATGCCGGTGTTACAGAATTTCTGGCCAAGCCGGTTACCGCAAACGGCGTATATGCCCGCATCAAATCGGTGATTGAAAATCCCAGGCCCTTTATCAAAACAGATCGATATCTGGGACCCAGCCGACGGCGGCGTCAGGAACATGTTGGCGCTGTCAATCGGCGCAAGACACCGCCGGACGATACCTGCCTGGCGATTTAGGGCGATTTCCTTAAATACTAAATAATTTTTGGCAAGCTGGTTGCAGAATCACCGGAAGTAGGCACATTTGGCTATGTTCAGGAATATTGGAGAATGGGTTTCGAATGACCAACAGCGATAAGTCAGATGATGAAAAAGATGCGGTCAAAATCATAAAACCACCGCATCCGATCAAGGATAAAGTCTCTGGCAGCGGCGGTCCCACCCCGGAAATGCTGGCCAAAGCACAGGCCGCCATTGCGAAAATGTCCGATGACTATCCAGGCTGGGCCATGGAAGATGTGCAAAAACTTGAACAGCTGATTCTGGATGCCAAACCGGGTGTCGGGAATGGACGCGACCAGATGCGCGACGCCTTTAAGCTGGCCCATGATATGCGGGGCCAGGGGGGCAGCTTTGGGTTTCCGTTAATGACCCGGATTGCCAATTCCTTTTGCCGCTTTGTCGAAGGCCTGGCGTCAATTGATCAGGGGGCACTGGATATCTGTATGGCCCATGTGAATGCCATGCGCGCCATCCTGCAAAACAATGTCCGGGGCACGGGCGGCCCCCTTGGCGCCCAAATTGCCGATGGTCTGGAACTGGCCGTGCAAAAATACACGGACAAACATAAATAGAAGTTTAAACAAAAATTCTTCTAATGCGCTTGCCAGCGTGACATAACCTTAAAACAACTTCGCCCCGCATGCGCCAAAGGTGTCTATCATGAAGAATTTCGTCATTTTCCTCTTATCCCTGATCATTCTTGTTGGGGGCGCAGCGGTAGCCTATCCGCTGTACACAAACTATGTCGAAGACCAGGTCGCCAATTGGGTTGCGGTGGAAAACGCCCGGCATCCAGACGCGACATTGTCGTATCAGGCTGTGGAAGCAAAGCCGCTGACGTCTGAAATCGTCATCCGAGGTCTATCCTTTGAAACCAAAGAAGATACCACCACGGCGGAGCGCGCTGATATTGCTGTCGACAGTTTCCTGCTGTTCACAAAAATCGATACAGTGAAAACCGTTCAATTAATCAACGTATCCTCTGTTTCAAAGACTGAGAATATCACGACAACGGCCGGCATTATAACCTTATCCAATTTAACCGGAAACCTGACCGATTTTGCATTCAGCACGCCAAACGATATCGACATTCTTAATCAGGTTTCTGCTGACAGCCTGTTGATCGAAGCTGTGACACTGAAAGATACAGAGGAAGGCATTGATATTCCCATTGCCCAAATTCAGCTTTCAGACATTCAAAACGGCATGATTGGAGAGACCGCATTGCGGGATATCTCCGTGGCCGTTGACGGGAACAGCGTAACAATCGGTGAAATCAAACTAAATGGACTGAATGCTGCGGAAACCATGAAATTGGCAAACCGGATGGAACAGGATCCGCAATGGGAGCCATCGGCCAGGGACGTCATCAAAGCCCTGACCCTGCAGCGCCTTTCGGTATCTGACCTGATCGCCACACCCCAGGGACAGCCACAAACAACGCTCGGCGCTCTAACGGTTTCTGATATCGTGTACAGCGATGGAATACCGACCGCCCTGATCGTTACTTATGATGCTGCAACGACACCGATTACGGACGATATCCGGCAGACTGTGCTGGACAGTGTGGGATCGCAAATTCATGTGGACCTGCCGGACACCGTGATTAGCAATGGCAGCTTTTCCTATGCTTTGGATACCCAACAGGATCGCCTGACCCTGACAAATTCGTCCTATGATTCGTGGTTTGAAACACAGATTGATGTGGAATTCGACATCCGTAATGTTGTCAGTGTTTTCAATGCACTGAAACAAGGTCAGACCCCAAATGAGAATGATACCATGCGGGTTGAGATTGGGGGCATGTCGATCCGGGCGGAAAACAAGACACCGTGGGAGGCCCCCAGGATTATGGAAGGTAAACCAACGCTGAGGCTGTTTCTGGTGAATATTCTACAGTCTTTTAACCTGTCGCCAAATTGGGATGCTGCGATTGGTCAACCGCTTCAGAAATTCCTCAATCAGGGGGGTGTTCTTGAGATTTCGACCAACCCGACGCGACGGCTCACTTTGCTGGAATTCCTGTTCATGAGAGCCGCAACACCGGAGCAGATTTTGGACTCGGTCGGTTTGTCAGCAACCCATAACCCGAATTAACGGATTCTGCGAAACGGCGCTTCAACCCGGCCAGGCAGGGCTGAGTTTCCCGCCGATGCGGATGGGCTGAACCCGTTTGGCAAGGCCGGTTCTGGGATCGGTTTCGACAACAGTGCCACACAGGGTCGCTTCCCCTTCCGCGGGCTGCATCCGGGGTTTGGGCAGGCGGTTCAGGAAACGGTCCAGCGATCCTTCTTTCTGCATGCCAATCACGCTGTCATAATCGCCGCACATACCCGCATCGGTCTGATAGCCGGTGCCATGTTCCAGAATATGCGCATCGCCTGTGGGGACATGGGTATGGGTGCCCACAACCAGGCTGGCGCGCCCATCACAGAAATGGCCAATGCCATATTTCTCCGACGTTGCTTCGCCATGCATATCGACCAGGACGCAATCAAATCCTGCGGCCGCCGGGTCGCCTTCGGGTAAGGCTTTTTCCAGCGCATCAAAGGGATTGTCCAACAGTTCCATGAACAGACGGCACATCACATTGATGACCAGCACGCGATGTTTTCCATCGCGACTGTCAAACAGGCTGACCCCCTTGCCCGGCGTGCCGGAGGGAAAATTTGCCGGGCGCAGCAGGCGCGGTTCTTCATCGATATAGGAGAGGATTTCGGGACGATCCCAACTGTGATTGCCCCCTGTAATCACATCGACGCCCGCATCGAATAAATCTTCACAGATTTTTGGCGAAATGCCAAAGCCGTGGGCGGCGTTTTCCCCATTGGCGACAACGAAATCCAGCCCCAATTGTTCGCGCAGGCGCGGCACTTCTGCCACGACAACATCACGCCCCGCCTTGCCGACAATATCGCCCAGAAACATCAATTTCATCAGACAGCACCTTCTCTATCGGGCTGAAATCCGCCTGATTCCATGAGTATCCAATCCAGCGGCTGGTCATAGGGGCCGCGCAGCACGGCATCAACCTGTTGCCCGGAATAAGCAACACCAACCGCCAGGACAGGCTTGGTCTTGCGCAGCATCTCCAGCGTGCGATCATAAAATCCACCGCCATAGCCCAGGCGATATCCCGCGCGGTCAAACGACAGCAAGGGCACGATCAGAATATCGGGCTGTACCTCTGTCGCGGTCGCGGCCGGGGCGCGGGTGCCAAAGGATTCTTCGATCAGCGCATCCCCCTGCTTCCATAAGCGGAAGACCAAAGGGGTCCTGGGCGCAATAACACAGGGCAGGCAGATCTGACATCCGCGCCCAGCCATCGCACTCAAAGTGGGCGCGACATCAACTTCGCTGCCAATTGACAGAAAGCCAGAGATAATCGTGCCTGCAGGTGGAGAGATTAAAGTTTGAAAATGGTCCGCCAGTTTTTGGCCCGCATCCGGCCCGGCATCGGCCTTTGCCACTTTCCGGGCGGCCATGGCCTGCTTGCGCGCCAGAATTTTTGCCGCGACCAGTTCTTCCGTCTCAACAAGTGCCGGTCGGGCCATAAGAATGCCAATCCAATTCCAAAAAATGCGGCAGTCAAGCAATCCGCGATAGATACAGGTAAACCGAAACAGGTGGGCGCGTCCGCGGCCGCCGTGGCCGACTCTTTGTTCCTCTGGAGCCTACAAGTGTAGGTGGGCGCCGCAATACTGAGACCAAGATCCCAGCAGAGGCAGCTCCCAAGAGGAGATTATAGCCCCCGGGACACAATATCGACTCCACGCGCGGTACAGAGCGCGCCCGAGTGATATTTAGGCTTCTTGCAGCCGCGCGGCAATAGCGTCAATACGTTTTGTTGCCGCGACCGCCTGGGCTTCAAGCGCTTGGGCCAACTCAGCCGCGCGGGCTTCGGCGGCTTTGGCGCGTTCTTCTGCCGCATTTGCGCGTTCTTCTGCCGCATTTGCGCGTTCTTCTGCCTGGGCCAGATCGGCTGAAAGATCAGGGGACGAGTTGGGCGATGCCGTCTCAGACTGTGGTGCAGGCGTATCGGTTTTCGCCTTTGCCAGTTCCGATTCAACATCATTCAGGCGATCCACCAGGGACAGGCCGGAAATGACCAACAATCTGGAATCGCCAATCTGTCCCATCGCGCCGGCAATACCGCGCACCTCTTTGTCCAATTGTGTCGCCAGTTCCATCAGGCGCGGCTCTTGACCATCCTCACATCCAACAACATGGGGGCGGCCATTAATCGTGATCGTTACCTGTGCCATTTTTGCCTATCCTGCCTTTAGCTCAATACCAGCCAACAGATCATCCACCTGCCCGACCGCATGATCGACTTTTTTCAACGCCGCCGCCCGTCTGGCATTCGCCTGGTTCAAGGCCCCGCGCAAATGTTCAATTTCCGCCTGGGCATCCGCCAGTTCTGCGCGCAAGGCTGCGACCTGTGCCTCATCCCCAGTCTCACCCATTGGACCGGCTGGGCGAGATTCCAAAGCCTTTTCAAGGCGCTGCAAGGCAGATTCCAGGGAAGCTGGAAGACTTGTATCACTCATAAAAATAACCTTTGTTCAAACCTGCACGGTCGCTGTTGGACCCTAGGCTATCTCTTAGCAGACCGTCAACTGCGCCGCAAAGGCGGTTTGATGCAGATTTCCGCCACGAATCGGTTGACCCGATGGGCCGGTCTGGGCATGTTGCCGCCGCTTCCCGCCCCTCATGCTAGGACACGAGCACGCGATATGCCAACAGCACAAAACACGACCACCGCCCAGAAAGCCAAACAGACCCCAACAATCTCCCCCATGGCCAATGCCATCCGGGCGCTTGCGATGGACAGTGTAGAGCGCGCAAATTCCGGCCATCCCGGAATGCCGATGGGCATGGCAGATGTTGCGACGGTGCTGTTCAGCAAATTCCTGAAGTTTGATCCCAAGGCACCCAACTGGCCCGACCGGGATCGTTTCGTCCTGTCGGCCGGGCATGGATCCATGCTGCTGTATGCGCTGCTGTATCTGACCGGCTATGAGGATATGAGCCTGGATGATCTGAAAAACTTCCGCCAATTGGGGGCAAAGACCGCTGGTCACCCGGAATATGGTCACGCATCTGGCATTGAAACCACCACCGGGCCCCTGGGCCAGGGTCTGGCCAATGCCGTTGGTATGGCCATGGCGGAAAAGCTGACCGCAGCACAGTATGGGTCGGACCTGGTAGATCATTACACCTATGCCATCGCGGGCGATGGATGCCTGATGGAAGGGATCAGCCACGAAGCAATCTCTCTTGCCGGTCATCTGAAACTGTCCAAGCTGATCGTCCTGTTCGATGACAATGGCATTTCCATCGATGGTCCGACATCCCTGTCGGTTTCCGATGATCAGGCCGCGCGCTTCAAGGCCAGCGGATGGGATGTGCGCAGCGTCGATGGTCATGACGCCGCCGCGGTTGAAAAGGCGATCCGCGCTGCCAAGCGATCCAACAAACCCTCCCTGATCGCCTGTAAAACGACGATTGGCTATGGTGCACCGAAAAAGGCCGGCACGGCGGGCAGTCATGGCGCGCCCCTGGGCAAGGATGAAATCACCGGAACCCGCGCCGCGCTGGGCTGGGACCATGCCCCCTATGACATTCCAGACGATATTCTGAAGGAATGGCGCAAGATTGGCGCACGGGGCGCAAAAGCGCGCAAAGCGTGGGATGCGACCCTTGGAAAGACCGATGCTGCCAAACGCAAGACCTTCCTGCGGGCCATGGCAGGCGACCTGCCCGATGGCTGGGAAGTGGCCCTGACCAAATACAAAAAGAAACTGTCCGAAGACGCGCCAAAACTGGCAACCCGTGCCTCCTCTCAAAAGGCACTGGAAGTTTTGACCGCCAGCATTCCCGAAATGGTCGGTGGGTCTGCGGATCTGACCGGGTCAAACAATACAAAGACCCCGGCGACGACACCGGTTTCGGCGGAGGATTTCTCCGGTCGCTATATCTATTATGGTGTGCGCGAACATGCCATGGCAGCCATTATGAACGGCATGGCGCTGCATGGGGGTATTATTCCCTATGGCGGCACCTTCATGGTGTTTACTGATTATTGCCGCCCGTCGATCCGCCTGTCCGCCCTGATGGGCCTGCGGGTCGCCTATGTCATGACCCATGATTCCATCGGCCTGGGTGAAGATGGACCAACGCACCAGCCAGTCGAACATCTGGCCGCCCTGCGCGCCATTCCCAATCTGAATGTCTTCCGCCCGTGCGATGCGGTGGAAACAGCCGAATGCTGGGCCCTGGCGCTGAATACCAAGAAAACACCGTCCATTCTGGCACTGACCCGTCAGGGACTGCCGACGATCCGCACCTTGCCGCAGGATGAAAATCTGTGTGCCCGTGGCGGATATGTCATGTTCGAAGCCGCCTGTGGGCCCCGTCAGGTGACCCTGATCGCCACCGGATCCGAAGTGGAAATCGCGATTGCCGCCCGGGATGCGCTGGAAGCCAAAGGGGTTGGGACCGCGGTTGTCTCAATGCCGTGCTTTGAACTGTTCGATGCACAGGACCGAAGCTATCGCGACAGCGTGCTGGGCTATGGCGCGATCCGCATTGGCATCGAAGCAGCCATCCGCCAGGGCTGGGACAAATATCTTGGCATCGATGGTGAATTCATCGGCATGACAGGCTTTGGGGCTTCCGGCCCGGCAGAAGAGTTGTATCAGCATTTTGGGATAACCGCAGATGCGGTGGTGACAGCGGCGTTAAAGCGGCTGTAAGGAAACGCACATCAAAAAGAAGGAGTTTCAGTATGGCTGTTCGGGTTGCGATTAACGGGTTCGGTCGGATTGGCCGTTTGGTTCTGCGGGCGGCGATGGAAGCCGGGCGCAAGGATATCGAATTTGTTGCCATCAACGATTTAGGCTCGGTCAAAGCCAACGCACAATTGCTGAAATATGACAGCGTTCATGGCCCCTTCCCCGGCACAATCACCACCGGGGATGACTGGATGGATTTGGGCATGGGCAAGATCAAGGTAACGTCGATCCGCAATCCGGCTGAATTGCCCTGGAAAGAATTAAACATCGATGTCGCCCTGGAATGTACCGGGATTTTCACCTCCAAAGACACCGCATCCGCCCATCTGACTGCGGGCGCAAAGCGTGTTCTGGTTTCCGCCCCCTGCACCGATGCGGATGCGACCATCGTCTATGGCGTGAATGACGGGACCCTGAAGGCCTCTGACACGGTAATCTCGAACGCATCCTGCACGACAAACTGCCTGGTGCCGGTGGCCGCCGTGTTGAACAAGGCGGTTGGGATCGAACGGGGCTTTATGTCAACCATCCACGCCTTCACGGGTGATCAGCGCACTGTTGATACCCTGCACAGCGACCCGCGTCGGGCCCGCGCCGCCAGCCTGTCCATGATCCCGACCTCCACCGGTGCTGCCAAGGCTGTCGGCCTGGTACTGCCGGAATTGAAGGGCAAACTGGATGGGACCTCCATCCGCGTGCCAACCGCCAATGTCTCGCTGATCGACCTGAAATTCGATGCGACGAACAAGACGGATGCGGAAAGCATCAATGCTGCCATCATCGCCGCTGCGTCAGAAGGCCCGCTGAAAGGCATTCTGGCCACCAATGATGAGCCGCTGGTATCCACAGACTTCAACCACAACAAGGCCAGTTCCATTTTCGACCTGACGCAAACCCAGGTCGTTGATGGAACCCTGGTTCGTATCTTGAGCTGGTACGACAATGAATGGGGCTTTTCCAACCGTATGTCCGATACGGCAGTTGCGATTGGCAAACTGGGTTAAGGCCCAATCCCTGAATGGATATAAAGCAGCCTCGCCCCTGGCGGGGCTGTTTTTTTATTGATCCATGGGGGACTTCAACCGCAAGAAACGGGTGGTGCCGTGCCCTCTTCCAAGAGAGTATCGAGGCCCCACACTAAGGAGTAACCAATGCCCCCTGCACCGCAACGCGCCACCATGACATTGATGGAATGGTTGATGATCATCACGCTTTCCATCATCTGGGGCGGGGCGTTCTTCTTTGGTGAAGTCGCCGTGCGGGAATTGCCGACCTTCACCGTTGTCGTATGTCGCGTCGGATTGGCCGCTGTCATCCTGTATATGGTGATGACCGTTCGGGGCCTTCGCATGCCAACCAGTCCGGCAGTGTGGGGCGCGTTCTTTCTGATGGGCCTGCTGAACAACGCGATCCCCTTTTCCCTGATCGTATGGGGACAAAGCCATATCGCCTCTGGCCTGGCATCGATCCTGAATGCAACGACACCGCTGTTTTCCGTGATTGTCGCGCATTTATTTACTCAGGACGAACGGATCACCCCGGCCCGGCTGGGGGGTGTTATCATTGGGTTTCTGGGGGTGATCCTGATGATCGGAGGCGACGTCCTGGACCAGATTGGCGTTGATATCGCCGCCCAATTGGCCTGTCTGGGTGCTGCGATCTCCTATGCCTTTGCAGGCGTGTTCGGACGGCGGTTCCGGCGTATGGGGATATCGCCGCTTGCCACCGCCACAGGTCAGGTCACGGCGTCCAGTTTCATCCTGTTTCCCTTGATGATGATGATCGACAAGCCCTGGACGCTGGCAATGCCATCAGCAGGCGTGATTTTCTCCCTGATCGGTCTTGCCGCCCTGTGCACAGCAGTTGCCTATATCCTGTATTTCCGCGTGCTGGCCACAGCCGGGGCGACCAACCTGATGCTGGTGACGTTTCTGATTCCCGTGACCGCGATCCTGCTGGGCATTCTGTTCCTGGGGGAAATACTGGAGGGTAAGCATATCGTCGGCATGGTCATGATCAGCCTGGGCCTGGCTGCTATTGATGGCCGATTGCTGCGATGGCGCATCCGGGCCTCTGACCCTGCGGCATAGGCCTTGCATGCCCAGATTCAAATCCAGATGACAGTTCCGACAGGGCGTGCTATACGTCTAGTATCTGGATCAGTAGAATACTGGATCTGAAAAGGGCATAGCCTGCCCACAGAAAGTAAAGAGGCCACCGGAATGAGTATCTTTGACGTCTTAAGATCATCCATCAGCGGGACATTCTCCGGAGCGTCCGGCGCGTCAATGATTCTGAGCGGCAGTTCCGGAAAAAAAGCGGGCACTGGTGGTGATCCTGCCCAGAAGATTCAACAAATCCTGAATACCGCGAAACTGGACGCCAACCGCCAGCAGATTATGTCTGCCGCGTCGCTGCGCATTCGCGGCATTGCGCAAGGATTGGTGGAACCTAAGGAAATCTGGGAAAAAACCGCAGGGTTCCTGACCCTGACAGGCCAACCCTTTACCTATTCCGTGGACCAGTCCGGTCAGGTAAGTGTTCAACCACAGTCAAAAGACGACCTGTCCTTCGTGACACCGGGCCAGCGCACCTTCATGCGAAAAGCACTTGAGCGTCTGGATGAGGTTCGGATCGCGGTCGATACGGTGAACACAAAGGCAAATCTGCGCAATAAACTGTCTGGTGCGGTCGATCGCATCAAGGAATTGCAGCAGTTTTCTCCCCCTCAGGAGCAATGGGAGCGTGACTACAATCTATACAGAAAGCTGGGTCAGCCTGTAATGATTGGTTTGACCGCAGGGGGCGAATTAAAGGCCACGGATCAGTTGAATTCGAATTTCGACTATGTGGAAGATCCGACCAAGCGCGAGATCCTGCAAAATGCCAGTCGTGATCTTAAGAACATTTTGACCGGCGCGAAAAGTGCCACCGAAAACTGGCATTATGCTGCGCTTGGCAACAAGCTGGAAGGCGATGATTATTATCTGGACGTCGATCAAAACAATGAAGTCGTCGTCCGCCGCAACACAGATCGCCGCAGCGTGTCTTCAACCCAACCAGCCTATCAGCAAAATGGTGCGGCCGATTACCATATCATTCCGGAATTCCTGAAAGCATCGCGCGAAGACCAGAATATCTTTAAGGCGGATTGGGAACGTCAGGCGGCGGAACACATACAGAATAAGACGCCCTTCCACCTGGAGCTTATTGGCGGCTTTGTAACCGTGCGCGCAACGGACTATACCTCTGCCCGTCGGCAGGATTTGCTCGATTTTACCAGCGGTCGCACAAAAATCGCCCAGGCGACAATCAATCTCCTAACGTAACGCCAACGGTTTGAGAAACCGTTGATCCGCGTTAGTGCGTGCTGATTTCAAGTTCTAAAATCAATCGATCAATGCCAATTTTTTGGCAATGAAAGCTGTGGGCGGGAACCATTATCTACCGCCAGCAGTTTCTTAATTTTAACATTCCGGCAAAATGTTCTGTAATCCTGAACACGACCTTGTCGGACCTTTGGAGGGTTTCATATGTCTTTGGGTACGATTCTAATTATCCTGCTTATAATTTTCCTGCTTGGCGGTTTCAGTGGACGCTTTGGTGGCTATGGCTATGGTTTTGGTCATGGCGGCATCGGCGTTTTGGGCGTCGTTCTGATTATCCTTGTTGTATTGATGTTGACGGGCCGACTCTAAATACCCTGATGAAATAACATGTCCAAGGCATCCCTTAAGGATTGGGGTGCCTTGGATGTGCCTTCACATACAGCACGATTGCTGCGCCCAGAAGTATCAATCCCATCCCCAATAGGCTCTGCAGGGTTGGAATTTCAGCAAAGAAGAAATAGCCAATCAATCCTGAGAATATCAGTCCTGCATAGTGAATCGGTGCCAGGAAACTTGCCTCTTGCAAGGCATAGGCGCGGACATTGGCCAATTGGCCCAATGCGCCCAGTGGTCCCATAAACAGGATCGGCCAATACTCACCGATGGATTTGGGAAATTCAAAATTCAGGGCAACGATAAACGCGATCAGGGCTGAAATGCCATTGAGATGCAGGACAATCGACAGGGCCGACTCACGGGTTGCCAGATAGCGGTACGTGATGCTTTCAAATGCAATAAATACCGCTGCGGCCAGGGCGGCCAAGGCCCCTAGTGTCCCGGTAGAGGCTGTTATCGCCCCAACGGATGGATCAATAATCACAATCGCGCCCGCCAGGGACACAGCGACCGCCACGGCGCGACGCGGGCCGATCTTTTCTTTCAAGATCAGTGACGCCAAGACCAAACAAATCGCACCATCGGTCATCGATACACTGATCGCGGTTGCCATCGGAACCACCTGCACCGCGTAGAACAGAAAGAAGGCGGCCCCCAGCCCAGCCCCGGCGCGCGCCAAATGCCCCACCAGCCCGGATTGTCGAATTCTGCCGTGCTGCCGGCGATAGTAAATTCCCACCGGCAGGATCATCAGGAACCCCCCGAAATACCGGATAAAAACGATCCAAGCGACGGCAGGCGCTGATTCCGCCAATCTGGGGAAAGCAAAGACCAGAGAAAACAACACGCCACTGAGCAACGCCCACAAATATGCCCGTATATGAGACGGTAGCATCCAGCCCGGTGCCCCCTGATTTACCTGTGCCATCCATCATGATCCTTTCGCCTTTTCGATGGCGCACTATGGACATTCAGAAATGTTTTGGAATCCTCATGATTGAATGAATGATATTCAAAAATGAATGGTGCGGTCGCCGTAGTCTTTGATAGAATGCCGCCATGGTGGCGATGTATAAAATGTCATGGGATGACATCCGCGTTTTCCTGGCTGTGGCGAGAGAAGGGTCTTTGTCACAAGCCGCGCGCAGTCTTGCCATCAGCCAGCCCACCGCAGGGCGTCGTATAAGGGCCCTGGAATCTGCCCTGAACACCCGTCTGTTTGACCGCCTGCCGGAAGGTTTTTTTCTGACGCGGGCGGGTGCGGACCTGTTGCCGGTTGCAGAATCAACAGAGCGGGAGGCCAGAGCCTTTCTGCGCCAAAGCGCGGCACTGGATACAGGAATGACCGGGCGCGTGCGGATTTCCTGTGATCTGTCGATCGGTCATGTGCTGGCCCGTCGCATACCAGATTTGCAGTCAGCGTTACCCCATGCAGAATTTTCCCTGGATGCCTCACAAAACTCCGCCGATCTTATGCGAATGGAGGCAGACCTGTTGATCAGGCAATGCCTGCCCGACAGTGCAAATCTGTTGTCCAAGGGACTGGGCACAGCTACTTATGCGGTTTACAGCACGGCGCAATATGAGGCGGACCTGTCTAAAGGAAATGGCCCCATTCGTTGGATTGCCCCCGATGCGGGCCAAACAAACTACAGCCTGAATCGGCGTTGGATTGAGGGCAAAAGCAAATCTGTGCCGCATTATCTGGCGGGCAATGAACTTTCTGCCATGACGATATGTGAATCGGGAGGTGGACGAACGGTGCTGCCAGATTTTCTGGGGTATCAAAATCCTAATCTGGTCAGGCTTGAGGACACACCCCCAGACCTTGCCCAGAAACATTGGCTGTTGATGCATCGCGATATGGCGAAAACACCGCTGATCCGCGCCGCAATTGACGCCATAATACAGATTTTCAAATCTGCCCCTGGCTTCCGATAATCAAAAGTCGTGCAATTCCCGGTTCTTGGTGCCAGAAGCGTTGCATATAAGGCCTCTTGCGTGTATTTGCCTATCCCGACTTCTAAGCACAACCAGCGCCAGCTATTTGCCAATCTGCGCCAAAGATCAAAAGGGTCGGAACCATGAAAATCACCCCCAAAGTCAAAAAAATCCTGTCTTACTATGAAAGCGACACGCCAGGGACAAAGCGCAACATCGCCACGATCCTGATGCAGGGTCGTTTGGCAGGAACGGGCAAAATGGTGATCCTGCCAGTCGATCAGGGGTTTGAGCATGGCCCGGCGCGATCCTTTGCCCCCAATCCCGACGCCTATGACCCCCACTATCATTATCAGTTGGCCGTTGACGCAGGCCTGAACGCCTATGCCGCGCCCCTGGGTCAGTTGGAAGCGGGTGCCGATACCTTTGCAGGTCAGATCCCAACCATCCTGAAGGTCAACAGCTCCAACAGCTGGGCAACGACCAAGGACCAGGCGATCACCGCATCGGTGGGCGATGCCCTGAAGCTGGGCTGTGCCGCCATCGGCTTTACGATTTATCCCTGTTCTGACTATGCCAATGAGCTGATCGAAGAAATTCGCGAAATGGCGGAAGAAGCCAAATCTGTCGGTCTGGCCGTTGTGATCTGGTCCTATCCGCGCGGCGGTGATTTGTCGAAAGACGGCGAGACTGCGATGGATGTCTGTGCCTATGCCGCCCATCTGGCCGCACAATTGGGTGCCCATATCATCAAGGTGAAGCCACCGACCGCGCATCTGGAACAGGCCGATGCCAAGAAAGTCTATGAGGCCCAGAAGATCGATATCTCCACCCTGGCAAAACGGGTTGAGCATGTGATGCAGTCATCCTTTAACGGACGGCGTATTGTTGTCTTCTCCGGCGGGGCCGCAAAAGGTTTGGACGGGCTGTACGAAGAAATCCGCGGTCTGCGCGACGGCGGGGCCAATGGCTCCATCATCGGGCGCAATACGTTCCAGCGCCCCCGCGCAGAAGCCCTGGCGATGCTGGACCAGATCATCAAGATCTACCAAGGAAAAGCATGACCGACCCAGTTGCGCCGCAGCTGTATCTGGTCAGCCCGCCCCGGTTTGAGCCGGAATCCTTTGCCCTCCAGGTTCGGGCGGCATTGCAGGGCGGACCAGTCGCCTGTCTTCAATTATGGATGCCCGATGCGTCAGAGGATGAGATTCGGACCGCAGCGACCCTGGTCCTGGCGGAGGTTAAATCCCACGACACGGCGTTTCTATTGAATGGGAATGCCAAATTGGCGGCCTATCTGGGATGTGATGGCGTGCATTTGGATATGCCCGATGTGAAATCCGTCAAGGCCGCGAAGAAGATCCTGGGGGATGATGCCATTGTCGGGGTCAGTTGCGGTATCTCCCGTCATACCAGCATGGATGTGGCGGAAGCGGGCGCGGATTATGTATCCTTCGGTCCCGTTTTCGCCACGGGAACAAAAGGCCTGCCTGCCGCAGCCGGGGCATTGGACACCCTGTCCTGGTGGGCGGAGATGATGGAAGTCCCCTGCGTGGCAGTTGGTGGCCTGACGCCCCAGAATCTGACCCCTGTTCTGGAAACCCGGTGTGAATTTATCTGTGCGGTATCGGCTGTCTGGGACCATCCCGATGGTCCGGATGGTGCCGTCAAAGCCTTCCACACAGCCCTTGAAGCCTCGGAGTGATAGGTTGAAATGCAGTGTCTGTTTCCGAACTGGAAAGTCGCCTTTGACGCCGTAAGGCCCGAATTGTTAAATGAACACTGTATCCTGCTACTCACCCATTGGGGCAGCCTGTGGCAGGATGACAACCCGATAGTTCCAGATCGCAGAGCCATCGACCCCATCGCCTTTACCACGGCCCTGCCGCATGTATTCCTGATTGAAACGGATCCTGAAACCGATCGCCTGCGCTATCGACTGGCGGGCGAAGAAATCAACAGCCGCTATCAAAATGGCATTGTTGGCAAATACCTGGACGACATCACACCAGCAGATGCATTGCCCAAGGTTAATGCCTATTTTCGAACCTGTATAGAACGCCCGGCACTGGTTCTGTTGAAAGGCATATTGTTTGGAGAACGCGCACAGCCCGGCATGGGGGAACGCCTGTTGCTGCCACTGCGGGATAACAAGAACAACAGGCTGGGCCTTATCGGCATTACGTTACAGAAACTCAGTTTCCCAGATATCCATACTGCGCGCAGCCAAACCCCGCGCATTCTCCATATCTATCCCCTGGATGGCAGCCCCGCAGAAATCATGGACTATTGACGATAAGCATGATTTTTAAACGGTAATTGTACCGACCCTAATAGACCTCCAGACACATCACATTCGTATTTTCCTATCTTGTTCTTGTTTTCTCTTAATGCTATTAAAGATCAATGAGAGAACATAAAGTGATATTTAATCGAACAGGTGGATGTGTCATGGGTCGAATCAAAGAAAATGATCTGCGCAGGCAAGACTCTCACCGGGTCAAAACCGTTCTTGGCGATCTGACCCAAGAGGCCATTGATATCTTTTGTTGGTGCAATCGATGCGGACACAATGGGGTTGTGGCAACCGCTGTTCTGGTCGCACGCTTTGGCCCGACCGTACCGGTCCCTGAAGTGGGCGCACGGCTTCGCTGTTCCGGCTGTGGCAGCAAGGACGTCGCCACACGACCAGACTGGCCTTCACTGGGACAGGTTGCCCGCCATGGTTGATTAAGGGTGAACACAAGATATTGTGTGTTTAATTTCGACCCGATTCGCTGGGAAATTCTAAAAAGCGCTGTGATTCTAACATCAATGAGTCTGTGATTCTGGGTAAATTTGACTGAATTTCACTCATATGAAGCCTTGACCTGATCTTAGAATCGCCACGCCCCGCAGAGAATCTTAGTCGAATCAATTTTTCCCCTTGAGACTCAAAAAATAGCCGTATATTGTGCTGGCAAGCAAATAGACCACAATATCTATTGGTTTAGCGGACGGGGGAAAATTCCGTGCGCGCGGGAGAGCTACGCCGAATTCGGCCAGCATCACGACCAACGGCCAGGCGAGACGCCCTACGGGGGGAGGTCCGGCGAAAACACGAAGAGGTGCACCATGGAATGGACAGATGATCGCGTCACCCTCCTCAAGGGAATGTGGACAAATGGATACACCGCACGCCAAATCGCTGAGAAACTTGGCGGTGTTACGCGCAATGCGGTAATCGGAAAGGCTCACCGTCTGGGCCTGTCATCCCGGCCGCAACAGGTGAAACGCCACACCCCGCTGCCGATTCCCAATGTTGTGGAGCGTCACTGCCAGTGGCCCATCGGCCATCCCGGCACAGACGAGTTTCATTTCTGTGGCAAAGGCGCGGTGCCAGGCAAACCCTATTGCCAGGCGCATTGCGGAGTGGCCTATCGCCGCAAGGATGATGGCGCATCCAGCAACAATTCTGCGGCCACAACATCCGCATAAAATGCTATCGGGTCACCGGATGCACGCACCAGATTCGTGCATCCGGCGAACCACACTAGGAACAGGCCGCAATGTCTGACCAGACACCATCACAACCGGGCATACGAACGAATTTTCGTGTTGTCAGTGTGTTTGCAGCCTTTGCCCTTGTTGCCCTGTTCATCTATTTGATGGTCGTGGCAGAAGACATTCTTCTGCCATTCGTGATCGCCGTCTTTATCGTCATTCTTCTGGATTCCCTGGCCATTCGCCTGTCTAAATATTCCATCAAGGGGCGCAGACTGCCAGACTGGCTCTGTATGACGATTTCAATTCTTGTCTTTATTGGGACCTTTGTGCTGCTGGCCAACCTTATCCGCAGCAACATCAATGCGGTAAACGCTGCACTGCCAGAGTATGAAACCAATATCCGTGCCCTGCTGGACAAAGGGTTGGCGCTGGTCGGGGCGCGGGAATTGCCCAGTGTTCGCGACCTGATAGACCAGATTGATGTCGGTCAGACTCTGGGCAGCACCGTCAGCGCGCTTGCTGCAATCACAGGCAATACACTTACGGTCCTATTCTATGTGGCCTTTATCCTGCTGGAACAGGTGACATTCGGGCGCAAGGTCGACGCTCTGTTTCAAAAGACCGATGATCGCAAGCGCGCCCGGGCGATGGTGGATCGGGTGACGAAGGATATCCAGACCTATATCGGCCTGAAGACGTTTGTCAGCGCCATTACAGGGATTCTAAGCTATATCGTCATGGCCCTGGTTGGCGTCGATTTTGCGGGCTTCTGGGCCGTTCTGATCTTCATTCTGAATTTCATCCCCTATATCGGGTCACTGGTTGGCGTTGCCTTTCCTGCCGTCCTGACATTGGTACAATTCGACTCGCTGATTCCCTTTGTGATCACCAGCACGGTTCTGGCCAGCGTCCAATTGGCGGTCGGCAATATCATCGAACCCCGCATGATGGGACGATCGCTCAACCTCAGCCCTCTGGTCATCCTGTTATCCCTGGCGATCTTCGGACAGATATGGGGAATCGTTGGCATGGTGCTGTCGATGCCATTCATGGTGATTGCGATGATTGTATGCGCCGGTTTTGAGGCAACCCGTCCCGTTGCCATTGTCCTGTCGGCAACCGGTAACGTTGATCGCCGCGATCAGGCGACCTGATTCGTTTCATCATTCACAATCTGAACCTGCAAGTGAGGCCAAATTGAGTCTCCAACTTGTCATTTTTGCCTTTGACACGGACTCTCGGTTCGCTATATCTTGTGTCCCGCAGCAAAGAAGGTCGATATCTTGTGGGTAATATCGTTAATATCCACAGGAATTCAGTCCACAGCCTGTGAATAACGGGAGCATAAGCGTCCTGCAGTTTGGCCTAACCCTATGCTATTTAGCGGGTTCAGGCAGACCCTTTGGGGGGACGACAAGCTGGGGATAACAGATTGAACCGAGATGGTCGCATCGGACCGAATGACTTGGGGGTAAGACACGTGCCAGACGGATCCATGAAAGCGTCACAAGATGATGCCCTGTTCGAAGACCTCGACGCCAAGCTGAAGAAGGCCGCGCAGAACACGCGCGCCCCCGCCCCAGAGCAGGAAGAAGGCGATCTGGGAATCCAGATGCGCGACCTTAAGCAGAACGAACGCGGCATCCAGGTTCATGTGGATCGCAGCCGTGATGCGTTGCTGACCGAATTTGGCAAGGCGACCCTGAAAGATCGCTATCTGATGCAGGACGAAAGCTATCAGGACATGTTCGCGCGTGTCGCGATGCATTATGCGGATGACTCCGCCCATGCCCAGCGCCTGTATGATTATATCTCCAAGCTTTGGTTCATGCCCGCCACCCCGATCCTGTCCAATGGCGGGACCAAGCGCGGCCTGCCGATCAGCTGTTTTCTGAATGAAAGCAATGACAGCCTGGAAGGCATTGTCAGCCTGTGGAACGAAAATGTCTGGCTGGCGGCCCGTGGGGGTGGCATTGGCAGCTATTGGGGCAATCTGCGCTCTATCGGTGAAACCGTCGGCGGCAATGGTAAGACATCCGGCGTCGTGCCCTTCATCCGCGTCATGGATTCCCTGACGCTGGCGATCAGCCAGGGCTCCCTGCGTCGGGGCTCTGCGGCCGTTTATCTACCGATCTGGCATCCCGAAGTCGAAGAATTCATCGAAATTCGCCGCCCGACCGGTGGGGATCCCAACCGCAAGGCACAGAACCTGCACCACGGAATCGTCATCACCGACGACTTCATGCGCGCGGTTGAGAATGATGAAGAATGGAAGCTGGTTTCGCCTAAGGATCAGAAGATGGTCCGCATGGTGCGTGCCCGCGACCTTTGGATCCGCATTCTGACAGCACGCATCGAAACCGGCGAACCCTATATCGTCTATGGCGATCACGTGAACCGGAACCTGCCCGAACAACAAAAGCTGGCAGGATTGACCGTCAAAACCTCAAATCTGTGTTCAGAAATCACCCTGCCGACCGGCATCGACCATCATGGCAAGGATCGCACCGCTGTCTGCTGCCTCTCTTCCCTCAATCTGGAAACATTCCTGGATTGGCAGGATGAGGAGATGCTGATCCCAGACGTGATGCGTTTCCTGGACAATGTGATGCAGGATTTCATCAACAATGCCGGATCCGAATTTGAAAAAGCGAAGTATTCCGCAATGCGTGAACGCTCCGTCGGTCTGGGCACGATGGGCCTCCATTCCTTCCTGCAGGCCATGAAAATCCCGATGGAAGGCGTCATGGCCAAGGTGTGGAACACCCGCATGTTCAAACATATCCGCATTCAGGCCGATGCAGCCTCCAAGCAATTGGCAGAAGAACGCGGTGCCTGCCCCGATGCTGCTGAATTTGGCATTATGGAGCGGTTTTCCAACAAGATGGCGATTGCGCCCACGGCGTCGATCTCCATCATCTGTGGCGGCACGTCGCCGGGCATTGAACCGATTGCGGCGAACAGCTTTACCCATAAAACGCTCAGCGGCTCCTTCACCGTGCGCAACCGGCACTTGAAGGCTCTGTTGGCGGAAAAGGGCAAGGATGACGACGATACCTGGTCTTCCATCTCCATCAATGAAGGCTCTGTCCAGCATCTGGACTTCCTGACCGATGAGGAGAAAGACGTCTATAAGACGGCCTTTGAAATTGATCAGCGTTGGCTGGTGGATCACGCGGGTGATCGGTCCCAGTACATCTGTCAGGCACAATCGTTGAACCTGTTCCTGCCGGCGGACATCCATAAGCGCGACCTGCATCAATTGCATATGCGGGCCTGGAAGCAAGGCGTGAAAAGCCTGTATTACTGCCGCTCCAAATCGATCCAGCGGGCAGAGGCCGACGATACGGTGCGTATCAAGGCATCTGGCACCGTCTCCCTACCCTTTGCGGGTCTGGTGAATGCGGGCGAAATGCCAAAGGCTGTCCAGCCGGATTACGAGGAATGCCTGAGCTGCCAATAATCAACTTACGCTCTCTTTAAGAAAACCCTCCCAAATCGGGAGGGTTTTTTTCTTTACGGCATATCAAAACAGACCTTCCAATATTAATTGACTAGGAAACCACACTGATGTAGTTTCCTAGTCAATTAATGGAGGATTTATGCCCCCCACGCGCCCTATTTCGGACCTTACCGCGCATATCGGCTACTGGCTGCGGATGGTGTCCAATCATATCTCCGCCGCCTTCGCGGCCAAACTGGCGGACAAGGGGGTGACGGTCGCTGAATGGTGTGTCATGCGCGCGCTGTATGATACAGACGCGATACCGCCCAGCCACCTGGCGCAAGGGATGGGACTGACCAGGGGCGCGATCACCAAGCTTGCCGACCGATTGATTGCGAAATCCCTGATCCTGCGTCAGGCCAATGCTCAGGATGGCCGCGCACAAACCCTTACCCTGACCGATATGGGTCGCGCCCTGGTGCCGGATCTGGCTGCACTTGCAGATTTCAATGATGCAGAATTCTTTGACGCACTGACCCCGGAGGAACGCGAAACACTGATGCGGCTTCTGAAAAGCCTGACCCAGCGCAGCCAGATAACCGCAATCCCGATTGAATAAGCACAATCCCCCCCTCTTTCCGAGACCCCGCTATGAACGAACATCAAAAAACCACTGCCCAGACCTGCCTTAAGGCAGCGGAAGGAAACACCATGGCCTTTCCACAGATCGTGGGTGCCTTGAGTGACGCCGGATTTGAAAGCTATGCCATCGACTTCCGACGGGCGACCGCAACCTACTATTTGCCCGAGGGGGAGAGCATCGAACTGCCAACACACAGGGTCGATTCAGCAATCGCACCCGCCTTTGATACAACCCGCATGCAGGCCGCGATCCGCGATGCACAGCAACAGGTTCCCGGCTATACCTATCGGGGGTTCTGTGAAAAGGCTGCTATGGCGGGCTGTGCTGGGTATATCGTGTCATTCTGCGGCCGCCGCGCGCTGTATATCGGGCGCAAAGCCGAAACTCATATCGAATATTTCCCAGACCAATAGGCAGCAACACTTGTCGATAGGCCCTGCCCCTCTCATACTCACAGGGTGTTATCGTATAAGGACCGCCCCCCGTGGTAATAGCTTTGATCTTTGATGTCTTCGGAACCGTTGTGGACTGGCGCAACGGGGTTGCCAATGCCGTGCGGGAGGCGGGGTTGCCCGTGGACCCGCTGGCCTTTGCCGATGCCTGGCGCGGCAAGTATCAGCCCAAGATGCAGGAAGTGCGCAGCGGCAATCGCCCCTATGTCGCACTGGACATCTTGCATCTGGAAAACCTGGAAGCGACCCTGGCGGATTTTGGCCTGCAGAAAGATCTCAGCGCCGCGCAAAAGGCCAATCTGAACCGCGCCTGGGAAAAGCTGCCGCCCTGGCCGGACAGTGTATTGGGCCTGACCACGCTGAAGCGGCATTTCACCCTCGGGACATGCTCCAATGGCTCGGTCAGCCTGATGACCAATCTGGCTAAATTTGGGTCCCTGCCCTGGGATCATATTCTGGGGGCAGAGATTGCCCAGGGCTATAAGCCGGACCCGAAGGTCTATCTTGCCAGCGCCGCTGCCCTGGACCTGCCGCCCGATCAGGTCATGATGGTAGCCGCCCATAATGGCGATCTGGCTGCTGCCCGCGCGACTGGTCTGAAAACCGCTTTCTTTCCAAGGCCCGTCGAATATGGCCCCGGACAGAAGGGGGATTTGAAGGCTGAGTCAAACTGGGACGTGGTCGCCAATGATCTGGTCGATCTGGCGCAAATTATGGTGCGTTAAGGGATCGATCGACTATGCTGCCCCCATCAAAACAGTAAAAGGCGAGACAGGCTGACATGTGCGGGCGTTATTCCCTGACCACGCCGGTGGACGGCATTCGGAAATTGTTCGGCTTCAGCCAGATTCCAAACCTGCCCGCGCGCTATAACATCGCGCCGACCCAGGCAGTGCTGGCCGTGCGCCGCGATGATCAGGGGCGCAGCGCCTTCATGGCACGCTGGGGCCTGATCCCCAGTTGGTCCAAAGACCCCTCCATTGGCGCGAAGATGATCAATGCAAGGGCGGAGACGGTCCAGGAAAAGCCATCCTTCAAAACCGCCTTCCGCCGCCGCCGCTGCCTGATCCCTGCGGACGCCTTTTATGAATGGAAAACCATTGGTGGCGCAAAGCAGCCCTTCCGCATCGCCTTTGAAGACGCCACTGTCTTCGCCTTTGCCGGATTGTGGGAAAGATGGCAGGGCGCGGACGGATCGGATGTGGAGACCTGCAGCATCGTCACCACAGAGGCCAATGCCGCCCTGGCCGACCTGCATCACCGCATGCCGGTCATCCTGGACAGCGATCTGTTCGAAACCTGGCTCAGCGGCCCGGAAGACGCGGCTGCCGCCACGATGCAGCCCTATACTGGCCCCCGCATCCTGACCTACCACCCCATCTCCCGCGCGCTCAACGACGTGCGCAATGACGATTCCAGCCTGACAGACCCCGTCACCTTGGACGAAACCCCCGAACCAGACCCTGCGCCAAAGAAAAAACCAACGGATCAGTTATCGTTGTTTTGAAGGGAGATTAGTGGGCAGTTTATCGGAGCGACAGATGTGCGTCGTTAGCCATATTTACTGTCCTTCATTACACAGGTTAATGCCCCGAAGTGTCGCTCTGGCACTCCTAGTTCGTGACTGCCCCAAAGTCGCGGCGCTATAGCCATAGACAACGACACAGCCATCTGGCGCTACCGTTGGCAGACTTAAGTTACCGTGGTCCAGGAGGTACGCTCCTCCCGTGTGGGGATGGAAGACCAGTAATCTGGTATTATCGGCTTTCGCATATAAACTAACCAACCCTCTTTGTGTTAAATAGGTAAAAATTAGGCTCTTTGCGTCAGGAAATTGATCAAAACAATGTAGTTCAAGCTTACCACCAGGTGCATAAGTTGTTTCAAAAACACTGCAATTGCGAACAGATAAAGATTTTTCAAAATACCCTTCATCATCAAAACGGCATGGCGACACCCGATAAGCTTGCATCCATGACAGCCAGTCTTTTGAAAACACTCGGCAAATTCGTATTTCTCCACCGTCTCGATGAAGTTTTGGAATCACAAGGCTGTCTATCCTGTGATCATACCAAGCGTAATAGTCAATTGAGAGATTCCAGCGCACGGGCGCCGGAAAACCGACAAAAAGATCACCCGTCTCGCGCATATATGACTTCCGCTCATGACTAGAAAACCGCTCAGTCACCCAGTCTGGGAAGCGCGGCGTTCCCCGATCCAATGCCCAGCGCGCCGTTCTGGACACACGCTGTGGATTATCCGGTAGGCCTGTCATCTGAATTTGTCGCTCGCACCAACTTCCCCCCTCCATAGGAAGCTCACATCCGATTTGAAGCGCAATCTCATCTGGATAAGGCCCCGCTAACTCAACCCAGGGGCCGTCATATAAAATCCTTGGAATATCAATTCCTGGACGCCAGATGTAAAAATCCCAAAGACGTTTGCCATTTTGTGCTTCAGCAACTTCGGACTCCGACATCTGCTCGGTCGTTTCTTTCCGGCTCAATGCCTTATAAGCGAGTTCTCCTTTGGGTGGATCTGCCGTATCAATCGCAAAGAACAGGACTTCATTGTTTGGACCAAAGTAAACTGTCGGGTCACGGCCGGTTACCAAACCCGTCTCATAGATATGAAATCCGTCTTTAGTTTTTATGGTAGCGAACTCTGTCCGGGGCGGTCCGTCGCCTTCTGACGCCTGAGCTGTCGCAAGCAATTTTTGATGATCCACAAACATTTTCCGTAAATCGGTCAGCACTTTTTCGCGACGCGCGGCTTTTCCCTCTGATGATTTCACCAACGCCTTGAGGTGAACCTTCTCCTTACGTCCAAGTTTGAGAGCCACATCAATGCCGGATGAACATATCCAGATGGCATCCGATGGGCTTGGGGTCTGTCTTACCCAATCAATGGCCCAGTCGAACGCTTTCGCGGCTTCTTTTGGATTTTCCTGCTCATAGTCCCTTATCGGAGGCATGCGGCGTAGCAGCCCAATGGCTTTTCCAAACGTCGTCTTATCGGTGCATTCCGCTGCGTCTTGAAAGGCCCAGGCCATCGTCACATAGGACCAGCGTATAGCCTCCTTTTTATCATAGGGGGAAATCTTATCGACCAGTACCGCCACAAAGCGCGCGTCCGTTTTTCCCAGATTTTCCCGCAGCCACCCCATTGCGCCATCGGAACCGCTGTTCTCCACGAGTGTGCTTTGCAACATCTCGTAAAGCGCCCCGAAGTCTTTTGCCTTTAGCGATTTATCCAAGTCAGGGAAGTCCTTGGAGGCTGCAATTCCAGGAACCAAAAACAGAAGCAGAAAGCACATGCCAAAGGTCTGAACGCACCATCGTCTCAACACTGCAATCATACGTGTCGTTACAGATATCTCTAACCTTAGCATCAAATGCTTCCTCCCCGCCCCAATCTACTGACTCACGCATAGCTGTCTTATCCAGGACCGCGCCATCGCGACATGTATTATAGAACAATAGGCATCTCAAAATACGATTTCTAGTAGAAATCGTTCAAGGAACCAAACAGTCGATATTAGTTTTAAGGGGGGGTGGAGAATTAGGCGTCCATCGCATCGAATTCGGAGAGGAATTTGGCGAAGCGGGTGGCGGCGGTGGTGATGAGGGTCTCGCCGAGTTCTGCGCTGGCGGCTTTGGCATTTCCTGCAGCCCCGTCTTTGTTCAGGTCCCCCATCAGCCAGCCCAGTTTGACGGGCTTTCCGCCGACACCGACATGGATGTGCGTCTTCGCCCAATCTGCGCCTTTGGACGGGAAATCCTGGGCCTTGGCCATTTTTACACGAGCAGGATGGGCGGCCAGCATGGCGCTGGTTTCCATCTGACCGCCATGGATGCCATGGATCAGTTCCTGGGCATCCAACACCCCTTCCTGTCCCGACAGGGCATACCAGGAGGTGTGGGCGGTCAGCAGACCGTGCTGGGCCCGCAAGTCCCGTGCAACGATGTCCATGACCGACACATTGCCGCCATGGCCGTTGAACAGGACCAGCTTCTTAACCCCTGCCCGCGCAACACAGGCACCAATTTCCATCCAGACGCGGATCGTGGTTTCGGCAGACAGGCTGAGCGTGCCTGCAAAGCGTTCATGCTCCACACTGCGCCCGATGGCCTGAACCGGCAGGGTCAGAACGGTCAAGGCCGGATCGACCTTATCTGCCGCCCGCACAAGCACGGCCTGGGCCAGGTCGGTATCGACCGATAGCGGCAGATGCGGGCCATGCTGTTCCGTCGCCCCCAGCGGCAGCACGGCAATGGTGCGCGCCAGGTCCAGCCGGTCAAGTTCTTCTGTCGTCAGATCAGCCCAAGGGCGCATTGTCATCCTATCGGTAAGCATGTCGTGAAAAGTCTGTCACGGGGGCCGCCTCAGGCCAAGACCGGATAGCCCAGCGCCTCCGCCTGGCTGCGAAAATCCAGCATGGTTTGATAATCCGGTGTGTCGCAGGGAATGAATCCCTTCAACTGCAAGCGATCCCGCACCGGGGCAAGATCAGGGTCTGCGCCTGCTGCGATCAGGGCCGCCTGTACTTTCTGAAAGGTCTGTTCATCCGCCTCAATCCGCACCGCATAGGGCAGCGAGGGTGCGGGGGCGGTCCATGTCAGAATGCGCAGGGTCTTCGACGCCTCTGGCTGATAACGCCGCATCAGGGCCCAGGTGACACTATCGATCGCGGCAACATCCGCCTGCCCGGCCGCAACCGCCTGCATGGACAGGACATGCCCACCAGACACAAGAACCTGTGAAAAGAACGCCTTTCCCTCCGCCAGGGGGGCAACAGAAAGGCGCAGGGCATTCATGCCGGAATGGGAATTCCAATTGTTGATCGCGACACGGTGCCCGCGCAGATCCGCCAGGTCCTGATAGTCCGAATGTGCCTGAACAATCACCGCACTGGAATAGGTGCCGCCTGCACAGCCTTCACAGTTAAAGACCGGCGTTGCCACCGCCCGCAGGTCCTGCTGCAATTCCGTCATCAAGGGATAGCCGCAGGTTTGCGTGACCAACAGGTTCGGATTGCGCCAATTGCGCTCATTATCCTCAATGCGGGTCAGGTGGTCCGGCACATCTGGCAGGTCCTGATCGCGCAGGTGACGGGCGATGCCCTGCCACCACGCATCCGTATCGGCCTGCAGGAAGGGCAGATCATATTGCGGCAGGCTGGCAATCAGATGGCCCATAGCCCCCTCCCCAAATCCGGCACCTTATCCCGCCATGCGTTCAATTTGCGCCCCACAGGCAGCCAGTTTCAGATCCAGCCGCTCATAACCGCGATCCAGATGATAGATGCGGTTCACAAAGGTTTCCCCCTGAGCCACCAGTCCTGCGATCACCAGCGCAACAGAGGCACGCAGATCGGTTGCCATGACCGGCGCGCCGGTCAGGCGGGTAACCCCCCGCACCATGGCAGAGCGCCCATGCAGGTTGATATTGGCCCCCATGCGGCTGAGTTCCGGCACATGCATGAAGCGGTTTTCAAAAATCGTTTCGGTCAGCATCGACGCGCCCTGGGCGGTCGTCATCAGCGCCATCATCTGGGCCTGTAAATCAGTGGGGAAGCCCGGATAGGGTTCCGTCATCACATCGGTCCCAACCAGCGCGCCACAGCGGATGCGCATGCCATTGGGGACGGCATCAATGATCACCCCCGCGGCCTGCATCGCCTCAATCGCCGCGCCCAATGTTTCCGGCAAGGCACCCACAAGGGTCGCATCCCCGCGCGTGGCGGCAATCGCCATCGCATAGGTGCCGGTCTCAATTCGGTCGGCCATGACCGTGTGCTGTGCCGCGTGCAGGGCATCAACGCCCTCAATCACAATGCGGTCGGTCCCGGCCCCGGTGATCTGGGCCCCCATCGCGATCAGGCAATTCGCCAGATCGACGATTTCCGGCTCCCGCGCCGCATTGAACAACTGCGTGCGCCCCTTAGCCAGGGTGGCTGCCATCATCAAGTTTTCCGTCGCCCCGACCGACACAAAGGGGAAGGTCACATCCGCACCGACCAGCCCCTGGGGCGCAGCAGCGACGATATAGCCACTCTCCAACTCAATCTCCGCCCCCAACTGGGTCAAGCCTTTGAGGTGCAGATCAACCGGGCGGGTGCCAATGGCACAGCCACCGGGCAGGGAAACCCGCGCCTTGTGATGCTTCGCCAAGAGCGGCCCCAGCACCAGGATACCGGCCCGCATCTTGCGCACGATGTCATAATCGGCGACCGTGTTGTTCAGGCTGCCTGCCGTCAGGGTCAGTCGCTGTGCGCCTGCTTCCCCTTCCGGCTCTTCAAACTTTACGCCAATGCCCAGGCTGTCCAGCAATTGCGCGGTGGTGCGGATATCCGCCAGGCGCGGGACATTGTCCAGCGTCAGGGCATGATCTGACAGGATCGACGCACACATCAGTTTTAGTGCCGCATTCTTTGCGCCGCTGATCCGGATTTCCCCCTTCAGCGGTGTGCCGCCGATAATGCGAACCTTGTCCATGCCGGATGTCTTTCCTTCTGCCGGATGCGGCACCCCTGCCATCAGGGCCGACTCATTCAGGCTATTATTTAGATCATGGGGGGACATGCAAACCTCTCAATTGGGCAAAAGGACAGGATAAACCAGACAGGCGGATCGACAGGATTTCAGGACTGAAACAGTCAGCCCTTATTTCGGGAACAATGCTGATATCAAAAGGCGAGACTAAGGCAAAAGTCAGGTGTTTTTGGACCCGTCTTCAACATCCGATGATTCGGCCTGGTTTTCCAAGCGTCTCGCGCGTTGTTGCGCCTTTCTTTTCAACAAATTCGCACGCAGGGTCGCCGCCTGCCGCTGAAGGCGCGCGCGCTCTCGTTCCGATGTCTTGTTGTCTGTCGCCATGCGCAGGAAATGCCGGGTGGCGGCGGTTGAGTCAAGTCCGTGTCCGTAGCGCTTGCACCGGTCCGAACCTTATGGCATACACCGCCCCGCTTGGGCGAGACATCGCCCGCCGCCACGATAACGCTGTCGTAGCTCAGGGGTAGAGCACTCCCTTGGTAAGGGAGAGGTCCAGGGTTCAATTCCCTGCGACAGCACCATCGAACGCTTTGGAAAATGTGGGTTTTTGCGCGATATTCCGCGCATAGGATAGTAGGGTAAATCCGCGAACTTACTGGCCTTTTTTGTTTGCAGGCCGCACTTCGTCACGGGTCGTCCATAAGTTATGTCTTTTGACTCTCAGAGCAGGTTAAAGTGATTCAGGCTTATAAATGCCGCATTGGGTCTTGTTCGCGTCCCAATATGCGAACGATTAAAATCCCTACCTGATCTTGTCGATAATATACCGTATGTGCCTTATATTCGTAGCGAAAATATCCTGCCCGGATATGGCCTATGTCTCTGCCGATACGGATATGCTCTGAAATAAGCGCAAAGGCATCAAGAAGACCGCCTGTGTAATCTTCAGCCTTATCCTCGCCGAAATTCTCGTAGGTATAAGCGTAAATTTCGTAAAAATCGGTTTCCGCCTTTGGTAACAGCCTGTGCTTATTCGTCATGCTTCAAGACAACCCGACGCCGTGCTTCCGCGCGCAATTCTGCGCGTGTTCGTTCCTGAGCCGGGCCGCTCTCCTCGCCTTCGATGAGGGCTTGAACAAGGGCTTCGCGCTGATCCTTTCGATATTGATCCTGCCTTACCAGATCCCGAATATAATCACTGACACCACTGAATTGGCCATTCCCGGCCTGCGCCTCGATCCAGTCTTTCATCGGGTCGGGCAGAGATATGGTTACCGTTGCCATGGCTGACTCCTTTCAATCTTGAGCGTGTTTCCAACATAGCAAAAATTCCTAATATTTCCTAACATTTCTTATCATCTCATCCCGATTGCGCAAATACAGGCTTACGGCTGCGCCTTCGCTCTTTGACGGTATCGCGGTGGTGTGCACAGTTTGATCTTTGTAACGCCTTTCGTAGATGTTCCCAGTCTGCTAATTCTAAAAATAGAGTGTTAGTGCCATCTTTTTTGGCAGCACAATTTTCACGGTTTTTGCAATTTTGAACCGGCCATTTGGGCTGGTATGGATTGGGTGATCCCATGGCACAGGACGATATCTATAAAGACCTTTCGCAATTGGGGCAGAAGGTGGCTTTGCCGGGGTCTCCTGACGAGGCGGAGTTGGAGCGGGTGGCTAATCCACAGCAGGGGGTTACCTATGCGGTGCGGTTTGTGGCACCGGAATTCACCTCGCTGTGTCCGATGACGGGCCAGCCGGACTTTGCACATCTGGTGATTGACTATGTGCCCGGCGATTGGCTGGTGGAGAGCAAGTCGCTGAAGCTCTACCTGGGATCATTCCGCAATCACGGGGCGTTTCATGAGGACTGCACGGTCAGCATTGCGCGGCGCCTAGTGGACTTCCTGCAACCGGTCTGGCTGCGCATCGGCGGCTACTGGTATCCACGCGGCGGGATTCCCATCGATGTCTTCTATCAGACCGGGCTCGCCCCGGACGGTGTCTGGATCCCCGATCAAGGCGTCCCCCCCTATCGCGGGCGCGGGTGAAGGATTACTGCGACAAGGCCTTATAGGCAGCCGTAAACCCGTTCAGCGAGATCGGGATCGCAATCGGTGTATCCGGGTTGGCGGCCCTGGCAATGGTGATAGTCGCCCGCGCGCCCGCCTGCATCGATTGAACCTGGTCAGCCGTCAGCGCCATATTGGCGACACAGCCCGCCGGGGCGCAGAATTCATAGACATAGCGCAACCGCTCCCCCTGATCGATTTGCAGGGCGACCCCTTCCGGCAGGGCGGTGCCCAAGGGCACAATAACCGTACCCCCGGCTGGAATATTGGGATCGGACTGCAGCCGGATCAGGCTGAATTCCACGATGGGTTTTCCGGCGGAATCGACACCGTTCAGAACCATGAAACAATCGCTATTATCGGCAGAATCGCAAAGAATGCGCCAATCGCCAAACTGCCCGACCACCCGTTCCTTCTGTGCGGTGGGCGTCATTTGAGCCTGCGCCTGTGAAAATGCCAACAGGGCCATCGCAACCCCTATCACCAACCGGACCATACCTGCCATCCTCTGTGCTGAACCTCAGCATCACCATAGCATTTATGGTGCCGGGAGCCCAAGCCCATCCCGGTGCGAACGGGATTGTATTTCCGACAAAGACAGATTTGGGGATGGGTTGAGACCAGTCTAGCCGCGTGGCTGATAAACTTTCGGGTCGAACCAGATTTTCTGTTCGTGAATTTTCCCCAACAGACCACGAATCTGCTGAATTTCCTGCATCAAGTCTGCGGCACTCGTGCCCTCTTCCGAGTCAGATTGACTGGCAGTCATCACGCGGCGGGTTAAATCGCCCACACGCCGGGTCAGGGACACTTCGATGAAGTCGATATCCTTGATATCCAATTCAAAATGCGTTCTGAATTTTGCCATTGATGGCCCCTTCCATTCTTAACCACACTTGCCCTGATTCAGCCCGACTGAAAGGCATGATGATGCTTGTAAAAGGATAGACGGAGTCAAAGCTGGGTCAATATAAATTTCCCAGATGCGACACCCAGTGACTAATATGCGACCCTTGTGCCCGGATGCAATAGTTTTCATACACAAAATTCAGGCCGCATCGTACCGATTGTCCATGCTGGGACATAACGCTAGGCTTTAAGGTGCAGCACCGTGCCAATGGCATTCACGCCAGGAACGACCCAAAGGGGAATTGGTTTATGGATTTCACCGATGTGAAGACGCTGGAAATGATCCTGGTCTTCATTCTTATTGGGGGTGCCCTATACTTCTATGCCACGGAAAAGCTGGCGCTGGAGGTAACATCGCTGGCGGTGATCTGTGCGCTGATGGTGGTGTTCCATCTGTTGCCCGTCCCTGGCCCGGATGGGGAAAACCTGTTAAGCGCGAAATCCCTGCTGACCGGATTTGCCAATCCGGCCATGCTGACGGTCCTGGCCTTGCTGATTCTGGGGGAAGGACTGAACCGCACCGGCGCGCTGGACAGTGCTGCAAAGCTGGTCAATGCCGCGTCTCAGGGCCGCCCGACGGCTGCAATCGGCTTGACGCTGTTGATGGTGTGCAGTGTCTCCGCAGTGTTGAACAATATTCCCGTCGTCGTCCTGTTCATCCCAATCATGCAGGCCCTGGCGGTGCGTTCAGACCGGCCCTCTGGCCGCTATATGATGCCCCTCAGCTTTGCCGCCATTCTAGGGGGCATGACCACACTGGTCGGGTCGTCCACCAATCTGTTGGTATCCAGCGCGATGATCGAGCTGGGGGAGCCAGGATTCAGCTTTTTCAGCTTCACGGTTCCCGGGCTGGTCGTTGCCGCGGTGGGCATGGTCTATGTCGTCTTCATCCTGCCCAAGCTGTTGCCGGAACGCGCCAGTAAGATTGAAGCATCACAGCGTGAGGCAAAACAGTTCAAGGCCCAGATCACGGTGCGGCACCATGGCAAACTGGACGGCATGACGCCTTCTGCCGGGTTCTTTCCCGAATTGACCAATATCACGGTTCTGTCGGTGGAGAGTGAGGGCGAGGTCCGCCTGCCGCCCTATGATGAAATTCCGCTGCAACCCGACGACGTGCTGATTGTTGCCGCGACACGCGACAGGTTGTTGCAGTTTCATCGAGAAAATCCAGGCGCGATCACCCCCGATATCATGATGCGCAGTGGCCTTGCCCGCATGATTGATGCCGATGCCCCCTGGAAATCAGGCGCACAGTCTGTGGCGGAAGTGATGGTCACCCCGGCATCCCGTATGGTGGGGCGCACACTGGACACGATCGGGTTCCGATACCGCCATGACTGTGTCGTGCTGGGGGTAGAACGACGCAGCCGCATGGCGCGCACCCGACCCACCGAAATCCCGCTGGAGCCAGGCGATATTCTGCTGATCCAGGGCCGCCGGTCGGATATTGAGGCCCTGCGCGGCAGCCAGGAAGTGGTATTGATGGAATGGTCCGCAGAAGACCTGCCCCAACCGCACCACGCGAAACGCGCTGGCGCGATCTTCCTGGCCACGATTGCCGCCGCAGCGACAGGCATTCTGCCGACAGAGGTCGCCACCCTGACCGGGGCCGCAGCAATGGTAATTTGTGGCGCGATGACAGCAGAAGAAGCGATCCGCGCCATTGACCATAAGATCATCCTATTGATCGCCGCCGCCCTGGCGCTGGGTGCGGCAATGCAGGCCAGTGGCGGGGCAAGTTTCCTGGCCCAGGGGCTGGTCTATGTGCTGGGTGGGACTAGCCCTGCAATTGTCCTGTCCGGCTTCTTTCTGCTGACCGCGATACTGGCCAATGTGTTATCGACAAAGGCGACGGCGGTCCTGTTCACACCAATTGCTGTTGCGGTATCGCATACCATTAACGTTCCGGCAGAAGCCTTTGCCGTTGCAGTGGTTTTTGCCGCCAACTGTTCCTTTGCCAGCCCGGTTGGATATCAGACAAACCTTTTGGTCATGGCCCCAGGGGGATACAAGTTTAAGGACTTTCTAAAGGCCGGTGCACCCTTGTTGATCCTGTGCTGGCTTGCCTTCAGCCTGTTCGCCCCATTCTGGTTCGACCTTTAAAACACACGCGCCTGCAATAAGTTGGTATAGTATGATGAATCAAAACATGAAATCACCTGTTTCTCCACCCCAACCGATATCGGAAGAAGGCAAGGATCGGCGTGTTGGAATAGAAATCGAATTCGCCGCCTTGAAACCACGCGATGCCGCGACGCTTGTCACACAGCGATTTGGCGGCACCGTGGTGGAGGTAGACCCCCATCGCTATGAAATTCAGGACGGCGACCATGGGGTTTTTCTGGTGGAATTGGATGCCCAATACGCACATCCCAATGAAAAGCTGAGTGATGTTGAGGACCGCAAGCCATGGCTTTCGGAACTGGCAAACTGGCTGCGCGATCTGGATACCGAAGCCAGCCGATTGATCGGCGACCTGGGGGGGGACCTGATACCCTGTGAGGTCGTGTGTCCCCCCATCCCCTGGACAGAATTGGACAGAATAGAAGATCTTTACCGGGCACTGCATCAGGCCGGTGCCGCCGGAACCGATGAAGGTCTGCTGTATGCCTTTGGGCTGCATATGAATGTCGAAGCCAGCGGCACGACCGTGGCGGATATTCTGCCGACCCTGAAGGCGTATCTGTTATTAAGTCCTTGGTTGAGGAGTGCGATACAAGTTGATGGAACCAGACGCATTTTTCCCTATATAGACCCCTTCCCATCCAGCTATATCAAGCGGGTTTGCGCCCCGGATTACACACCAGACCTAAACGCGATGATCGGTGATTACCTGTCGTATAACCCAACCCGAAATCGTGAACTGGATATGCTGCCCCTGTTCAGTCATCTGCGCGCAGCGCGGGTGTCGCGCGCCGTAGATGACCCGCGTATCAAGGCCAGGCCCGCCTATCACTGGCGGCTGCCAAATGCGCTGTTCAGTGGTCAGGAGGCCGGGCCCCTGGCGGAATGGGCACGCTGGCTCACCGTCGAACGCCTTGCTGCAGATTCCGATGGGTTGGATAGGGCATGTGCGTCCTTTCAGGACCTGTCCCCGCTACCCCTGACGGATGATGTCGAAGTCTTTTCCTGTCAACTGGCACAGGCCTATTGCCCATGACACGCCCTATCATCGGCGTCACGACCAGTCACCTGCGCGGATGGCGATCGTGGCAATTTCAGCGCCTGGCGATTTGGCGCGCCGGGGGACTGGCCAAACGGTTGACGGCATCGCGTGTCCCGAACCCGAAAGACTGTATTTCAAGTCTGGATGGTCTGGTGATTGGGGGCGGGGACGATATCGACCTGACCCTGTATGGTGGCACTCTGGATTTGAAAATCAGATACGATCCGGAGCGGGACGCATTAGAGCGCGCGCTGTTGGAAGCGACCACAGACCAGCCATTGCCCATTCTGGGTGTCTGTCGCGGGGCGCAAATGCTGGCCCTGTGGCGGGGTGGAACTCTGATTCAGGATATCTACAGCCATTATCCGGACCTGCCGCGCCTTCGGACGGTGTTCCCAAAACTGGGCATCACCGTCCAAGAGAACACAAGACTGCACTCCATCCTTCAGCGACCGTCCCTGCGGGTAAACAGCCTGCACCACCAATCAATCAATGACCCAGGCGATGCGATGCAGATTGTTGCCTGTGACCGGCGGGGCGTGACACAGGCGATTGAACATACCGGCGATCGCTTTATGGTCGGCGTTCAATGGCATCCGGAATATATGCCCCAAAAGCCAGCGCAATTGCGCCTGTACAAGGCCTTGATCGCGACGATACAGCGCTGAGAATACATGCGACGCATTTTCCTAATTTTGCGACATAATGGGCATTGACGACGCGCCACGGCGTGCATAGCTTTCGCGCACCTGATTGGTATGGGGGTCTTACCCCACGACAACCATCATCAACGATCCCGCCCTGCCTGTCCTTGGAGACCCCGCCTGTGACCCAGAAACCCGATACCCGCCCCGCAAATCCCAATTTCTCCTCTGGCCCCTGCGCCAAGCGTCCGGGTTGGAGCCCCGACGCGCTGAAGGATGCATTGGTCGGGCGGTCCCATCGATCCGGTCCAGGAAAGGCAAAGCTGAAAGAGGTCATTGATCGCACACGCGCCATTCTGGATATTCCGGCCGATTACAGAATAGGGATTGTGCCCGCGTCAGATACGGGCGCGGTGGAAATGGCGCTGTGGTCGCTGTTGGGGCCGCGCGGCGTTGATATGCTGGCCTGGGAAAGCTTTGGCAAAACCTGGATCAGTGACGTGATCAAGCAATTGAAATTGAGCGATGTTCAGGCCATTGAAGCGGATTATGGCCTGTTACCGGACCTGACCAAGACAGCAAAGGACCGGGACATCGTTTTCACCTGGAACGGCACGACCAGTGGGGTGCGCGTCCCCAATGCGGATTGGATCGCCGAGGACCGCAGTGGACTGACGATCTGTGATGCGACCTCTGCGGCCTTTGCCATGGCCCTGCCCTGGGACAAGCTGGATGTCACAACCTGGTCCTGGCAAAAGGTTCTGGGCGGCGAAGGAGCCCATGGCATGATCGTGCTGTCGCCGCGCGCCGTTGAGCGGCTGGAGACCCACACACCCGCCTGGCCGATGCCAAAGATCTTCCGCATGACCAAGGGCGGTGAGCTGATCGACGGGATCTTTGCTGGCGAAACCATCAATACGCCCTCTATGCTGTGTGTTGAGGACGCGCTGGACGCCCTGCGCTGGGCAGAGGTTGTAGGCGGAGCACAGGGCATGATCGACCGCTCCCAGGCCAATCTGGCGGTCATACAGGACTGGGTTGAAAGGACCGATTGGATTGAATTCCTGCCGGTTGATTCCGCCACCTATTCCAACACATCGATCTGTCTGAAACTGTCAGACCTGTGTCCGCTGGAAGGCGAAGCCCGCGCCACGGCCCCGAAGCGGATGGCAAGCCTGCTGGACAAGGAGAATATCGCCAAGGATATCAATGGCTATCGCGACGCCCCGGCCGGGCTGCGGATTTGGGGCGGTGCCACCGTGGAAGCCAGCGACACCGCTGCGCTGATGCCGTGGCTGGACTGGGCCTATGCCATGATTGCCAAGGAAGGATGAGACCATGCCGAAAGTCCTGATTTCCGATCAATTAAGCGACCGCGCCGTTGATATCTTTCGTCAGCGGGGGATCGATGTTGATTTTGAACCGGGCCTGTCCGCTGAAGACTTGCTGGCCCGCATCGGGAATTATGACGGCCTGGCGATCCGATCCGCCACAAAGGTGACAGAAGCTGTGCTGGCCGCCGGAAATGGCCGGTTAAAGGTTGTCGGGCGCGCCGGTATCGGTGTGGATAATGTCGATCTGGCTGCTGCCACGCGCTTTGGCACGGTGGTGATGAACACGCCCTTTGGGAATTCCATCACCACGGCAGAACATGCCATTTCCATGATGATGGCGCTGGCCCGCCAAATTCCCGCCGCTGATGCCTCTACCCGGGCTGGGAAATGGGAGAAGTCCAAATTCATGGGGGTGGAACTGTTCGGCAAAACCCTTGGGTTGATTGGGGCAGGTAATATCGGTGCGATCGTCGCAGACCGCGCCCAGGGCCTGAAAATGAAGGTTGTCGCCTTCGATCCCTTCCTGTCGCCCCAGCGTGCCCGCGATCTGGGCGTGGAGAAGGTTGACCTGGATACCCTGCTGGGCCGCGCTGATTTCATCACGGTCCACACACCGCTGACCGAAGGAACCCGCAATCTGATTGATGCGGCCGCCCTGGAAAAATGTAAAACAGGCGTTCGCATCATCAACTGCGCGCGCGGCGGCATTGTTGATGAAACGGCACTTAAAGACGGCCTGGAAAGCGGCAAGGTCGCCGGGGCCGCCCTGGATGTCTTTGTCGAAGAGCCCGCGCGGGACAATCCATTGTTTGCCCTGGAGAATGTGGTTGCCACCCCGCATCTGGGTGCTGCGACAGAAGAGGCCCAGGAAAATGTCGCCCTGCAAGTCGCGGAGCAAATGTCGGATTACTTGCTGACCGGCGCGATCACCAATGCGCTGAATATGCCCTCAATCTCTGCAGAAGACGCCCCGCGCCTTCAGCCCTACATGGCTTTGGCCTGTCAACTGGGGGCCTTTGCCGGACAAGTTACTGAATCAGCGATTAAATCGATTACAATGGAATTTGAAGGTCATGTCGCCAAGCTGAATGTAAAGCCCCTGGTTCAGGCGGCGCTGGCGGAGGTGATGAAGCCCTTTTCCGAAGCGGTTAACATGGTCAATGCCCCGGTATTTGCCCGGGAACGCGGCATCGACGTGTCTGAAGTCATTCATGACCGCCCCGGCGATTACCAGACCCTGATCCGGCTGACCCTGACAACAGAACGGTTTACACGATCCGTATCAGGCACACTGTTTGGCGGGAAACTGCCCCGCCTGGTCAATATCAAGGGCATTGCGATAGAAGCCGAATTGTCGCCCAACATGCTGTATATCACCAATCATGATAAGCCGGGCCTGATCGGGGGCATCGGCTCCATTCTGGGCGATGCCGGGGTGAATATCGCCACATTCCATCTGGGGCGCGCCGATGCCGGTGGGGATGCCATTGCACTGATTTCCATTGATGAGGCCCTGACACCGGATCTTTTGGCAAAACTACAGGAACTGCCACAGATCAAACAGATAAAATCCCTCACTTTCTGACGTAGGGCGCTGTTATTTCAGGATAATATTTTTTCCTTTCGCACCTGCAGCATCACCCTATATCATAGGGATCGTTCTAATCGTTACTAAGGACACCTGATGCTGTATTCATTCCATGATGCGCGGTCTCGCGCGCTAATGCCGCTTCGGTGGATGGCGGAAGCAACGCGCATCACCTTCGACAGCCCATTTCACCCAATGAGCTGGACTCCCGTTGGCCGCATGTTGGCCGCCGGATCAACTGTGCTGGAAAGCCTGATTGCCATCCGTGGCAAGCCGGATTGGCGGATCGACACTGTTGAAATTGACGGTCAGGACGTTCCTGTGACCATCGAAGCCGACCTGGAAGCGCCCTTTGGCGATCTGGTCCATTTCAGCAAGCCCAAGTCATTCAAGGGCCAGCCGCGCATTCTCCTGGTGGCCCCGATGTCCGGTCACCATGCCACGCTGTTGCGCGATACCGTGCGCGCCCTGATCATTGAAAACGATGTCTGGATCACAGACTGGCGCGATGCCGCTGATATTCCGGTTGAGGAAGGGCGCTTTGGCGTCGACACCTATATTCAATACCTGCGCGATTTCCTGTCCCATATGCATCAGGAAAGCGACGCGCCTGTCCATATTATGGCGGTCTGTCAGCCAGCCCCGCTGGTCCTGGCGACTGTCGCATTATTGGCAGAGGAAAAATCCCCCACCCTGCCCGCCAGCATGATCCTGATGGGCGGTCCCATCGACACGCGGGCGTCAGCAACGGCGGTCACCCGTGTTGCGGAAAACCGCACAATGGCCTGGTTTGAACGCAACATGATCCACCGCGTGCCAGCCCGATATCCCGGCGCGAACCGCAAGGTTTATCCAGGTTTTCTGCAGCTTCATTCCTTCTGGTCCATGAACCCGGCCCGCCATGCCGGCGCACATGTAAAAATGTTCAATCAGCTGCGCAAGGGTGATGATGAGCCAGCCGAGCGGACACAGGCTTTCTATGATGAATATATGTCTGTCGCCGATGTGCATGCGGATTTCTTCCTGGAAACGGTTGAGCACGTCTTCAAACGCCATTCCCTGCCCACCGGCACAATGATGTGGAATGATCGCCTGGTGAAGCCAGAGGCGATCACGACGGTTGGACTGCTGACGGTTGAAGGGGAATTGGACGATATCTCAGCCCCGGATCAGACCGAAGCCGCTCATGATATCTGTGCCAATATCCCGCAGGCTCTGCGCGATCATATGTTGCAGAAGAATGTCGGGCACTATGGCATCTTCAACGGTCGCCGCTGGCGCGAGGACATCTGCCCGCGGATCGGCAGTTTCATTCGCAAGATTGAGGCGATGAAGACCAAGCCAGCAAAAGAAGCAAGTGACGGACAGCAAAACGCTGCTTAAGCTTGGCGTATGAAGTCAGTCCTACCTTTCATCCTCACGGTGATGCTGTTGCCGATGGCAGCAGTGGCCCAAGAGCGCCTGCCCGGCGGCGGTGTCGCGGAAGCAACCGGCCTGCGGGCCTGGTATGCCGAACCGACAAAACGCTATGCCCATGGTATTCTGGATGATGCGATTGAGGCCGGAAGCCTGATTGCAGAGCGGGACGGCAAGACCTATCGCTATGACCTGCCCGATGACAGCGTATTTGAGGATATCACACCGCGCCTTGTTGATGCCAATGGCGATGGACAGTTGGAAATCCTGACCATCAAACCATACCTGACCCGTGGGTCCACCATTGCCCTGTATGGCATCCAGGACGACACGCTGGTGCCCCTGGCCGAAGCCACCCCCATCGGTGCCCCCAATCGATGGCTGAACCCGGCGGGGGTTGCGGATTATAACGGCGATGGCAGGCCTGAGATTGCCGTAATCCGCACACCGCATATCGGCGGCATTCTGATCCTGTATCACTGGGACGGGCATTCGCCGACTATCGCCGAACTGGCCCGAAAATCAGGTTATTCGTCCCATGCGATCGGATCGACCGAATTGCAAATCGCGCTGACGGCGGATTGGAATGGCGATGGCATTATGGATCTGCTGCTGCCCCGCCAGAACCGCACCGACATCGTGCCCGTTTACATGGTGGGTAATCACTTCACGGAAGGCGACACCTATCGCATGCGCCGGGAAGTCACCGGGCGGCTGGAAATGATGGGGAATTTCCTAAAGGTCCCGCTGCGCGGTGGTCTGACGAAAACCATCACCCGCCCCTATAATCCAGCCGAAAAAGCCCAGAAACAGGAAAAGGCGCTGCTCCAGTCTGACTGACTTTAGGTTATTCCGCTGCCTGCGACACCATTTCAGCAAGCGGGCTGTTCAAGGAGGCAATCGCCGCATCCATCGCCCCCTGGCCCAGTGGCACGCCATGACGGCGCAACACGGTTTCAATCCCTGCCAGCGCGCCCAGGATCATCGGCTCATTGATATTTCCCATATGACCTATGCGGAATCCCTTGCCCCGGAAGGGCCCGATGGCGGACCCGATATGCAGGTTCATCTGACGGCCTGTGGCCCTGATTTCTTCTGCATCAATCCCTTCCGGCGTCAGAATGGCGGTGACTGAATCCGCACGATCCGCCGGGTTCTGGGCATTGAATTGCAGCCCGCCCGCCTGACACCACACAGAAACAGCCGCCCTAACGCATCGCGCCAGCCTTGCATGGCGCGCGATCACACCGTCCAGGGTTTCTTCCGCAATCATATTCAGGGCTTCGCGCAATCCGAAAATGTGATGTTCCGGCGCGGTGCCACAGAATCGCTGATAGTGTTCCCCTGCAATCCGTTCCTGCCAATCCCAATAGCGGCGGGGCGTCTGAACGGATTTACCAACAGCCATTGCTTTCTCATTGGCCGCGACCAGCGCCAGGCCCGCTGGCATCATCAACCCTTTTTGAGACGCCGCGACCGTGACATCCACGCCCCAGGCATCCATTGGAAAAGCCGTCGTGCCCAGCGACGCAATCGTATCAACACAGAACAGGGCCGGGTGCCCCGCCGCATCGATCGCCTTGCGCGCCGCCAGCACATCGCTTTTCAGGCTGGTGGCGGTATCGACATGGACAAACAGCACGGCCTTGATCTTATGGGCCTTATCTGCGCGCAGGACCGCTTCAATTCCATTTGCATCAATGGCTTTGCGCCAGCTGTTGGGAACCGTTTCACAGACCAGCCCCAAGGCCTGCGCCATCGCCCGCCAGGCTTCGGAAAACACGCCAACTTCTGGAATCAGCACCGTATCGCCCGGCGACAGGATATTGCTCAGCGCCGCTTCCCAGGCCCCATGACCATTGGCCCCATACAGATGCACAATCCCCTTGGTCTGGAAGATTGCTTTCACATCCTCAAAAACCGCGTCACACAGGGAAATGAATTCAGGACCGGAAAAGTCCACGGATTGACGGTGCATCGCATTCAGTATGCGATCCGGCACAGGCGTCGGCCCAGGGCTCAACAAAAACTGAAATCCACGCTCAATCACCATGGGATGCTCCTGAAAAACCCGGTATGGAAGAACAGGCTATTCCTACTCCAATTATGCCGCTGGTCAATCTCAACAGCGCGACCCTTGCGACCAATTGCCCGACCGGGTGGTCAATCCGGGGTGAATACCGCTATAGAGAGCCTCAGTCTCATCCCTATATTGGAATTCTGATCTTATGAGCGACCTGCCCCCCTGCCCCGCCTGTGCCTCTACCTATACCTATGAGGCGCAGGATCTGCTGAACTGCCCGGAATGTGGCCATGAATGGTCCGGCACGCCCAGCACCGGCGCGGCAAAAGTCTGGCGCGATGCCAATGGCAACGCCTTACAGGATGGCGATACCATAACGGTGATCAAAGACCTGAAGGTCAAAGGCTCCTCCGCCGTGGTAAAAGTCGGCACCAAGGTTAAAAACATCCGCCTGGTCGAAGGCGATCACGACATAGACTGCAAAATCCCCGGCATCGGCGCCATGGGCCTGAAATCCGAATTCGTGAAGAAGGGCTAGAGCAATATCAGACCATAGTCTCGCTGAAAGCCCATCAGGCCGCACCTTCCGGAAAACCCGTGGATATCCTCCGGGCGTCGCATCCTGCTGATGAGCCTTATCGATTGGGAAATGCCCCGCCCAGGCGCAGCGAGCGATCAGTCAAATCAGCTTTCTGTATGGCTCTCTGACCTTGGGCTTTGGCGTGAAAAAGGGGGCAAAAAAGGTCTGTCAGTTCTGGATCGTAGGCAAGTGGAGGCACGGCCTTCGTAGGGCAAAATCATTCGCTAGATCAATAATTAACCTTATCGTTTGCTTGTCGAATCCTATACAATCTGGTGCATGACTAAACATCGTGTTTAGGTAGTGGTTACCGTTTACTGCCACGAAGGAATGCTGATGACGTGGGACATGATGTGGTGTCGAAGTTCTATTTTTGCCTTAATTCTGGGAACTGTAGTCAACCCGTCTGATGTGCAGGCGGACTCATTTCCTCCCTGGGTCAACTCATACCAAGACATCCCTTTCGGGACAGCTTCATCTCAGGAGTACTGGGACTTTGCGTCCTGGTACATGGATCACCGAGATGATCCAGCTGTTTTTGGTAGCAGTGGCTATGTCGCGCTACAGTTTATCGCCTATGATTTAGCGTATCCATATTTGAATCCGAGCAATGATGATCCAGACTTGGCAGTTTCATTAACTGAGCAGTTGCGCATCCGTTTTTTTGACGCAAAAGAGGTGGTGCTGGCGGATTTATTGTATGGCCCGGATGGCTCGCACCCCAACCCTGAACGATACGCATATTCTGTACGAAAAACCGCGCTCTACATTGCGTCGTATGGAGGTAGATTTATGTTTCCATTTTCGGCCGTGAGAGAGTCGGAGGTCGATCCTCAAGACCTATACCCAGAGCTTATCAGCGCATATTCTGATCGTGCGATGGGGCTGCAGGCGTATGGCAAGACTGATCGTGCCCAAGTAGGTGATAATTCCACTCTGAAGATTGCAGAAGAGGTCGTGGCCGCGTTGCCGGAGGCTATCCGATACTTAAACGATACCGATTCTTGCGCGCTGTTGCAGGAAGGTATTACCCATTGGTACGGCACACAATCTATTGAAGCTGATCACGAGTTTGGGGAAATTTTGCTCCGCGCAGTTGACTCGCGAATAGGACTTGAAGTTGGTGTTGCTGCAGACACCAATTTCTACCTAGGGCTCTTGGCCTCCGAATTTGAAATACTGGATGAGGCAGGTGCTGGAGCCAGTTACTTTGGATTATCTTCAGCGAATGGACACCCAAAGGCATCCTATCAATACGGACGCTACGCATTGTCGATCGGCAACATTGAAGAAGCCGCTGAAAGCTTCCAAATCGCCGCGCTGCAAGGTCATCAGGCTGCAATCAATGCCCTAAACGAGATCCAAAAAACCCACGCAAATCTTCCGACCACAAGCCAACGAGAATACGCAGAGAATATTGCATCCGAATATCAGCAGACCCGATGTCATGATTTAGTTGGTCGGTGATGTGTCGTCGGTCTCGGGGTTTCTATCTGGCTTCGGACTAGGTTCAGGCCCCTGATTTTTCTGATTCTGGCATTGTTTCAGCGCGTCCTCCAATTCATCGAGCCGCTCATACGCCTCAACAAGTTGAAGCGCATTCATCTCTAAATGTCGTTCTCGATTTTCCACACTTCCTGCTGCTGCGTTCACCCTGAACGTGTCAAACGTAATGGGAGCGCCTTCAATTACGAGCGAACATGCCAATTGGACCCAACGGTTTGGTATGGCAGAACAAGTATCGCTAATTCCACCAGGTTGACCGGTGTTCTTGATTGTTTGGTCCAATTCTTCACGTAGCTTTTGATAGGTAGCTCTTGCCTCTTGTAGCGCTGCATATCTGAGTTCGTTTATTTTGGTAAGCTTATCGATTTTCCGTTGCTGGGTGGCTATCTGAGTGCGAATGCTATCGCAGTCCTCATTCTCTCCATCTGGTTGATCATTCGGGTCTGACGGTGTTTCCTGGTTGCTCTGCAAGACACCGACTTCTCCTGTCGTTGTGGCAAATTGTATGTGTGGCCCGATGATCTGATTGAGGCGTTGGACTGTCTCTCCATCAGTTCCGGCGAAACCATCCTGGGTCAGGCCATAGTCCCGTTGAAAGCCCATCAGGCCCCAATGGAGATCCTCATCGGGCGTCGCATCCTGCCGATGCGCCTAGTAATCTGCTAAAGAAACCATCACTCTGCAACTTATGATCAAACCTCTTACGCGATAATACTCTAGCATTTCAAGTCGCTCGTGAGACGCTCGCAAACGCATATACTTCTACATAAACCTAGGGTCGCGCCAGTGCCCCACCCTTTAGAGCGAGCAACTGCATGAAACCGCAGACCGGCGCATTAAGGCGACGAGGGCCGTCCGGATCATGGTAGCTTCTCTCCGCGTAAGGAAGATAAGGTGCTGTATCCAGACCGTCCGCAAGCCGACGCTGAAGAATCTGATAGGCGGCTCCCGCCGATACACTATAGCCGCGTTCTTCTGGTTCTGGATTTCCGCCAAATCGAGACCAAAACGGATCAACAGGTAAATAGAAGCCCAACGGTACCGTTAGCGTGCCGTCAGCTTCAATGGTAAGCGTGATGTCTCGATACGCCCCATCCCATTGAGCAATAATCTCGCGTTTAAATTCTCCTGAATAGGTACCGGTCAGGAACTCTAAATCGTTAATATCATCGTCTAAGTCGTTCTCAAATACCCGACAGGTCGCGACAAAATCGACCTGAATCCAATTCCACGCCACCCACTTTGCGGCATTCCAAACCGGCTCATAGATATAGTAACTTAACGTGACCGCTATCATGAACCCTGCAATCCATTTTAAGGCACTGACACCACGCTTCATGGGCCGACCTCATTTTCGAGATTGCGCCAATCAATTGATCGCATCTTCAAATCTCCATCAACAATTTTTAGCTTAACCGTCATCTTCTGAGCCCATGAGGCAGAACTATCAAATTCTGCCGCACGCCCACTGTCCCGTAATCGGTTCATTATCGGATCAGGAGAGGACTCTCCGTCAAAATCATAACGATCCTTCCAATTGTGATTCACCACGCCCGTCACAGTTATCGTATCTCCCTCTCGCGAAGCCGTGAAACCGTCATTGATGTCTGAACGAAACTGATTGGTTCCAAATGCAAGCGCTTCATCAGGGTTGCCAGTCAAGAGTTGACCGAGGGTCGACCGTTCTGCTTCCCAATGATCTGCAATCCCAGATTTATCCTTTGCTCCTTCTGGCAAAATTTGCCGTGTCTCACCGTCTTTGACATTCAATAATTGCTGCTTATAATTGTACTTCACTTTGCTCCCATCTTTTAACGTTACAGATTTATCTCTCGCAAAACTATCCACGAACCGCTCCTGATTCTTCTTTTCCGCCTCTCGGATAAAGGGGCGATCGCGGGCTTCGTCCCGTGAATAGACGCGGTCCGTACC
>TARA_R100001143_G_scaffold52492_1_pt1 | contig 50099 bp, 44 predicted proteins | sample TARA_R100001143 | Tara Oceans TARA_R100001143 (sample SAMEA2621300) | marine metagenome | biome: marine biome (ENVO:00000447); feature: mesopelagic zone (ENVO:00000213); material: "saline water (ENVO:00002010), including plankton (ENVO:xxxxxxxx)" | depth 800 m | reverse complement strand
GCATATGTCAGTGCCGGCTGGATGGATATGCATGTTCATTTTCGCGAACCCGGCTTTGAACACAAAGAGACGATAGAATCAGGGTGCAGATCGGCAATATTTGGCGGTTTTACCGAAGTCGCCTGCATGCCCAACACAAAACCGGCCATTCATACACGGGATGTTGTTGAGTTCATTCGCAATAAATCAAAAGACCAGCTTGTGGATGTGCATCCGATTGGATGTGTCACAAAAGAGAGAGCAGGAAAATCCATCGCTGAGATGTCGGACATGAAACAGGGAGGAGCTGTCGCATTTAGCGATGATGGTGATCCTGTGTCCAGTTCACAGGTTATGAGAGTCGCTTTGGAATATTCATCTATGCTGAATGTTCCAATTATCAATCATGAAGAGGATTTGGACTTATCCCGGCCCGGTCACATGCACGAAGGGGAGGTATCAACCCGGCTTGGATTGGATGGCACTCCCGGTATTGCGGAAGAAACGATGATCGCAAGAGATATTTTATTAGCTGATTTTACAGGTGGACATGTGCATGTTGCCCACATTAGTACCCGAAAGGGTGTGGATTTGGTTCGACAAGCCAAAGCAGATGGGATCAATGTTACTACGGAGGTATGTACTCATCATTTTGACCTGACCGATGAAGAAGTTGAACGAAGAAATTATGATACTCGTGTAAAAATGCACCCACCTCTTCGAACTCAGGATGATGTAGATGCCATGGTTGAAGGATTAAAAGATGGTACAATCGATGTTATCTGTACAGATCACGCACCACACTCGATTGAAGAGAAAGAGGTTGAGTTTATTTATGCTCCGAATGGTATCATCGGACTGGAAACGGCATGGAGTATTTGTGTGAAAAGACTTTTAGAGCCCGGTCATCTCACTCTTCATGAAATATTAGATAAACTCGTCATAAATCCCCGGAAAATATTAAATCTGGAGATCCCAATTATTAAAGAGGGTAATAAAGCGAATCTAACTCTGTTTAATAGTGAGGAGGAATGGGTTTATTCAGCGTCTGAAGTTCGATCTAAATCCAAAAATTCACCCTATATCGACGAAAAATTGACTGGCAGGGCGATTGCAGTCTATAATAAAAATCGGTTTTCAGTGAATGAGCTAAAAAACTGATCTCGATTGAGAATATGATATGAGGCTGTACTACGGATTTTTGTTGTTTTTCATGTTTTTTCATCTTCAGGCTGAAAAAGCAATTAGCCAAAATGACCCGGATATACTGGGTGAAATGGATATTTTTGAAAAATTTGGCACCCTCACTCATGAAGACCTTCAGATTCAGGCCAATCATAATTTTCCCTATGAGTATATCCTCAAAGAATCTTCAATTCGGATGTTAGAGGAAGGCAGAAGCTTGATTGCTGCCATCGATTACCTAATTCGAATTAAAGTTTACAGTGATGATCCGATTCAACAAGCTGAAGCATCTCTTGTTGGTATTCCATTCTATTTTGCGGATGGAATTGAAAGTGTTCAGCATATTGAAGGGATTACATATCAACCCGATGGACGAGTTTCAGTTTTACAAGAGAATCAACTGCGATTTGTTGAATTGAACAGTCGATATAGAATGATTGAATTTGAATTGCCGGATGTGGAGCAGGGCTCGGTGCTCGAATATAAATATAGACTGGAGAGACGTTATATTGAGGAATTACCGGATTTTTATTTTTCGGAAAGAGTTCCGACCCGAAAGGCGGAATTAAACTTCCAGAATTCAAATCTGATACGCTATAACATTATTGAAGAAAACGCAGATTTTGGCGTTCAGTATGCTGAGCAGAGAGTGGATACAAGTAGTGTTCCTCTAATATTTACCTATCGAAGGCCTGAATCTATCCTGCTTCAAAGATGGACTGCGGAGAATATTCCGGCAATGGATACAGACTCTTATGTCTCATCAATAGATGATGTAAGAGGTAAACTGAAGTTTCAAATCAGTGAATTTGGCATACCCAGGCAACCTCTTGAGAATAGCTGGGAGTTTGTGACAGCTCAAATACTTAGAAATAATAACCCCTATGAATTCATTAATTTATATCCGCATTTGAATGATTTGGGGAGTCAGTTTTCAGAAAATTTATCAGATTTAACATCAATTCAGGATTCTGTTTTTGCCTATGTAAATTCACATGTTCAGTTTAATGGACAAAACTCAATATTTGCAGAAAGAGGTCTGAACCATGTTCTGGATGGAGAACCTTCCAATCAGGCCGAGATCAATCTCACACTATTAGCGCTTTTGAGAGGTGCAGGAATTGATGCTTATCCAATGTATATTTCTGGGAGAGAATTTGGCCGCATCAATCGGGAATTCCCATCACTTTTTCAGTTTAATCGAGTGTTAATTGCCAGTGAAATTGATGGCAAAACTCAATTTATGGATGCCTCATTTCCGAACAGTCTGCCCGGTCTTATTACTATTGATTCAAATAATGGAGATGGGATGATTGTAAGGAAAGACCACCATGAATGGATAGCCGTTGAGCCTGATTTAAGCCGTTTTATGTTAGATATCGAACTCAATGCAACACTAAATGACCGTGGTGATTTAAATGGTACAATCTTGGCTACTGCATTTGGATATCCTTCAAGAAATATCAGGGAAGATTTACAGAGCGGCAGAGCACATGACCGCATCATTTCAGAAACATTTTTTGATGTTTATCCCGAAACAATTTTAAACAACAGTGTTGTGGAAATAGATTCGGAAAATCCGGATAAGGTGCAGTTAATGAGTGATTTTTCGATTCGCAATTACTCAGTAACTTTTTCAGATGGTATTGAATTTCGACCCATGGTGGTTGGTTATTTATTCAGTAATCCATTTGAGTCCGAAGAACGTCGTATTCCCATTACACTGGATGGTCCGGAGTCTATAAATATCCAATACAATATCGAATTACCCAGAGGGTACTCGTTTGATGTAGCCGGTGATACCAGAAGCACAAGCCTGCCAAAGGCATCACTTTTGGAAGAGTATTTTATGGATGGGAATCAAATAGAGTATTCGTTTGATATAGAAATAAGGAGTAAAGATTTCCCGGCAGAAAATTATGCAGAACTGCGTAAAATCTATAATCGATGGGTTCAATTAAGTAATGAAACATGGATAATAGATAATTAATGAGTACAATTTTAGCCATAGAAACTGCCACACCTGTCTGTTCCATTGCAATAAGAAGTGGTAATGGTGTGATAAGTGAAAAAAAAATAAAGGGATCGGGTGTTCATTCAGCGAATACATTTTTGTTTATTCAGGAGTTAATGGAGGAGTATGCTAATCAAACGGGAGATTTAGATTTTGTACTTTTTAGTCATGGTCCGGGATCCTATACCGGCCTGAGGATAGGGGCATCTGCCATTAAAGGGCTCTTATTTAATCAAAAGATACCCCTCTACTCATTATCATCACTAACGTCTTATGCATCACCTTTTCTGATCAACAAACCTCAAATCGTTCATTCAGTAATTGATGCCAGAAGAGAGCATTTATATTATCAGAAAATTGTAAAAACAGTTGAGTATGATCTTGAGTTAAGTGAAGAGAAAATTTTGAAAATCACAGATATTGAAATGAATATTAAAAGAGGTGATATCGTAACGGGTACCGGTTTACACCGAATAAATTATCTTCATAAAACAGCTGATACGTGGATTGATGAGGAGAATATATCCGCTAAAAATTTAATTATAGCGTGGGAAGACACTGCACTTCGGCGTCTGTTTAAAGAAAGGAGTGTTGAGTTATTTGAACCAGAATATCTAACGATGTCACAGTTAAACAATCAGTAATTTGATGTTACACGCCCGTTAATAACGTTCAATGGATTTTAAATCAAGCAATGTTATGCTTGATCCAACATTGTGTAATTTATTCGAACATAAAAGAGTATCAGCCTTTTTTTGGAATAACATTTTTGCTTAGGTCATTATTCGTTATTTTAGAAGTCATAAAAATAAAATGATTCATTATGTCGTGGTTTAAAAGAAAAGACAACAACATTCAGACCAGTAAGAAGAAGGACATGCCCGAAGGGATTTGGATTAAAGTACCTACAACCGGGGAAATGATCCATAAAAGGGAGCTGGAAGAGAATTTTTGGGTAGATCCATTAAGTGGCTATCATTTCCGAATCGGAAGTGAAGAGTATTTTTCTATTCTGTTCGATGATGGAAAATTTAAGGAGATTGGTGACGATGTTTTGCCTTCCGATCCGCTTGAATTTGTTGATCGAAAAAAATATAGTGATCGAATTGTAGAAACTCAGAAGAAATCGGGTCTTACAGATGCGTGCAGGGTTGGAGTTGGGAAACTGGATAAGCAAGACATAGTGATCGCTTGTATGGATTTTGCATTTATTGGTGGAAGCATGGGCGCTGTGGTGGGTGAAAGATTGAGTATCGCAATCGATCATGCCCGTGAAAAAAAGATACCTCTCATGATTATATCACAATCGGGTGGTGCAAGAATGATGGAGAGTGTGATCAGTTTGATGCAATTGGCTAAGACATCAGCAAAATTGGCACTGCTTGATAAAGAGAATATTCCATATATATCACTTATGACGAATCCAACTACGGGGGGTGTTACGGCAAGTTTTGCAATGCTGGGAGATTTTAATATCGCGGAACCGGGTGCACTCATTGGATTTGCAGGGCCAAGAGTTATTCGACAAACAATTGGGAGAGATTTACCGGAAGATTTTCAGACATCTGAATACTTATTGGAGCATGGCTTTTTAGACTTTATTGTAAAGCGGCCAAAGCTTAAAAGAAAAATTTCCAGACTACTTCGAATGCTGAAGAGTTGATGTTAAACAGTTCTTATTAAATAGAATTAAAACCATTTTAAAGAGAGAATAAGCCACATTTTCAGAATCTGTGGGCTTTATTATTTTAAATTTATAGCCTTTGATAAGGTAAAATCATGAGATTTGCAGACTACGCAAAAATATATACTACGGCCGGACACGGCGGAAGCGGGATGTCCCATTTCAGAAGGGAAAAATATATACCAAAGGGAGGGCCGGATGGCGGAGACGGAGGAAAAGGCGGTGATATTATTCTCAAAGGGAATGTTCAACTGAATACTTTACTCGATCTCAGATACCGTAAATTTATTAAAGCCAAACCCGGCAAAGATGGGGGGAGTGCTAAAAAAACAGGAAAAGATGGCGCTTCCGTAGTACTTGAGGTCCCTTTGGGAACAGTCGCTTTTGATGCAGAAACCAAAGAGAGGTTGGGCGAAATAACGAAAGATAAAGAGAAGTTAATTATTGCAAAGGGAGGCCGCGGCGGACTCGGGAACTGGCATTTCAGATCCTCAACCAATCAAAGCCCTCAGCACTCACAAGAAGGGGAAGCGGGTGAAGAACGGGTTGTTGAACTAGAATTGAAACTAATTGCAGATGTAGGATTAGTGGGTTTCCCAAATGCCGGAAAAAGCACACTGCTTGCAGCACTTTCTGAAGCAACACCGAAAATTGCAGATTATCCATTCACAACTCTTGAACCCAATTTGGGAGTTGTTAAATTTTCGGATTACAGAAGTTTTGTAATGGCCGATATTCCGGGAATCATTGAAGATGCCCATGAAGGAAAAGGATTGGGCTTACAATTTTTAAGACATATCGAGAGAAATAATCTATTACTCTTCATGGTTGGTTGTGATACAAATATGAAGGCTGAATATGAGGCCCTATTACACGAACTTAAAGCTTATCGCCCGGATCTGCTTGAGAAACCCAGACTTCTTGCGATTACTAAGATGGATTTGAAAGAGGGCTATAAACTGGATGAGGCACCGGAAATTGAGGATGATGTAGATATCGTGGAGATATCCTCTGCAACAGGGCATAATATGGATCAATTAAGAGAGAAAATCTGGGAGAAACTACAAAACGTTGAAGAAGAGGAATCACTATAGAGCACTATTGGCATTAAAGAGAGTGCCTGAACTGGGTTTGAGACGAATAAAAAACCTTCTAAATTCGTTAGAGGAAGATGATGCATCGGAGATATTCAATATGAGTATTCCCGACCTTCTCAGAATTGAAGGAATAGGAGAACAGAGTGCCAAAAATTTGGTACAGTTTGATAGTTGGAGTGATGTAGATCGAGACCTGGATCTCACGGAGAAATTTGGTGCGAGATTGGTTTCGATTACAGAGAGTCACTATCCGCCTCTGCTAAGACACATTTATGACCCACCTGTTTTATTATGGATTAAGGGGGATCATACGGTGTTAGAAACGGACGGCTTAGCAGTGATTGGCACACGAAGTCCCGGTAAGTATGGAATGAAACAGGCAGTGGAATGGTCGAGGGCGATCTTAGAATCCGGACTAACCATAAACAGTGGATTGGCATATGGAATTGACTCGTTAGCTCATGATACAACCATACGAAACGGCGGAAAAACCATTGCTGTCTTAGGATCCGGAATTGATGTGATCTATCCTGCAAAAAACAGGAAACTTGTATCAGAAATGATAGAGAATGGAAGTGTAATTATGTCTGAATATCTGCCGGGGACAGCTCCTGATGCGGTGAATTTCCCGGAGAGGAATCGTATTGTGAGTGGAATGAGTCATGGAGTTTTAGTTATTGAAAGTGGAATTAAAGGGGGCAGCATGATAACCGCCAGATCAGCATTAGATCAAAATAGAGAAGTTTTTGTGATACCTCATCCACTGGATCATGTAAATGGTGAAGGGTGTAACTACCTGATCAAATCCGGACAGGGTAAACTTGTTCAAACAATGACAGATATTTTGGTAGAAATTTCAGTTTCTACAAATGAAAAGCCTATTCATAATGTAAATAATCGTGAGAAAAAATGGACGATGATGACTTTGGATCAAGAAATGATCTCTATCTGTCAGACTCTTGAAGAAGAGGAGCTGCACATCGATCAGATAAGTGATAAAACGGGTCTCCCAACATATAAAATTCTGCCACAACTCTTAAATTTGGAACTGCAAGGCGCTGTTAAACAGAAAGCCGGTAAGTATTTTGAGCTTTGTTAATCTGAATTCCCCGAATATATCATGATTAAAGTCGTCTACTTAACAGATGAAAAAGTGTTAAATTCAGTGGAATAGAACATTATCAATAGTCAAAAAGTTATGGCTTGAATGAAGAAATATGGAGTTTTGTTAATACATACAGTTCTATACAATGATTAGAGTAGGTGATGTAATTTTATCGGAAGATATTGCAACGTCTAAGTTTGCATGTAATATTTCACGCTGTAAAGGCGCTTGTTGTGTTATTGGTGATGCAGGTGCACCTGTAGATAAGGAGGAGATACCGGTACTTCGAAAAGCATATCGTGTTTTAAAAAATGAGCTGAACCCTGAAGCTGTAAAAGTAGCAGAAAAAGAGGGTATAGTTAAAGGGAGTGCAAAAGAGGGTTTTGAGATAACATGTATTGAATCCGGAGAGTGTATTTTTGTTCAAAAAGATGAACAGGGTATTGCAACATGTGCTATCCAGAGTTCCTATTTTAAAGGCAACTTTGAATGGGAAAAACCGATTAGCTGTCATCTTTATCCGGTCCGATTAAAGAGGATTGCTGATTTTGATTATGCAAATTTTGAGTATATACCGGAACTCTGCTCAGCCGGATGTCGTAGAGGTGAGGATGACAATATATATTTATCAGATTTCCTCAAAAGTGCCCTTGTAAGAAGATATGGTAATGAGTGGTATCTGGAGTTTTTAAAAGCTTGTGAAGAAATACGATCTGAATCTTAGATTTTTATGCTGAAAACCGGACAAAACATATCGCAAAAACAGTCTTTGCACCAGAAGTTGTCGCCGCAGCAAATTCAGTTTGTGAAGATGCTCCAACTTCCATCCATAGCTTTAGAACAGAGAGTGAAAGAAGAGATGGAGATGAATCCTGTTTTGGAAGAAGCAGATACCATGATAGAAGAGTCGATTCCGGAAACTGAAGAAGAGTGGGAAAATCGTGCTGAGATAGATGAGAAAGAGTCAAAAACAGAACCGGTTGACCAAAACAGTGAAATAGATTGGGAATCATTTGCACAAAACACGGAATATGATGGGGTTAATTATTCCTCTTCAAATTACAATGAAGATTGGAAAGATCTACCCGATCCATATCATGCATCTTTTTTAGAAGAGTTGGAAGAGCAGGTACAACTGATGAATTTAAGTGAAAAAGAGGTGTTAATTGCGGACCAGATTTTAGGTTCGCTAGATGAAGATGGTTATTTCAGGCGTGATATAAATGCAGTAGTTGATAACATTGCATTCAATCATGGAGTATTGGTTGATGTCGAGTCTGTAAACAGAGTCAGAAGAAAAATTCAGAAACTGGATCCTGTTGGTATTGCATCAGTAGATTTAAGAGATTGTCTGATCTGTCAGGTGAAACACTTTAATGCTGATGATGAAATTAAAAAACTGGCTCTTAAAATACTGGAATCTGAATGGGATGCTTTTGAAAAAAAACACTTTGAAAAGCTAAAAAACCGATTGGACCTCAAGGATGAAGATTTAAAAGTAGTTTTTGAATTAATACGAGGATTAAATCCCAGACCGGGTGCAGTCAGTAATCCCGCAACAGCCGGTCAGCAGTATGTTGAACCTGATTTTGAAGTTTATTTTGAGCCGGATGAGAGTGAATCGCAAAATGAAGGTGATTTCATTATTCGATTAAATCAGAGAAACTCACCCCCTCTTCGAATTTCATCAGAATACCGTGAGATGTGGGAAAATCTTAAGAAACAGAAGGGGGATGGGGAGTCAGGTCAGGCTAAAAAATTCATAAAGGAGAAAGTTGAATCTGCACAATGGTTTATCGATTCAATCAAGCAGCGACAGAATACCTTAATGAAAATCATGAAAATGATCGTTGCACTCCAGAATGATTTCTTTAAATATGGAGAAGGACTTAAGCCTATGATATTAAAAGATATAGCTGATAAGATTGAGATGGATATTTCAACGGTGTCCAGAGTGGTGAATGGGAAGTATGTTCAAACTAATTTTGGTGTATTTGAGTTGAAATATTTTTTTAGTGAAGGATTGGAAACGGATAGCGGAGAAGATGTTTCCAGCAGGGTTGTGAAGAATTTATTGCGGACCATTATTGAAGAAGAAGATAAAAGCAAACCATTGAGTGATAAAGCTCTTACCGAACTTTTAAAAAAAGAAGGATATAGAGTTGCCAGAAGAACCGTGTCTAAGTACAGAGAGAATCTGCAGATACCGGTTGCAAGATTGAGAAAACAGATTATTTAAAAAAATCCTGTAACTGGATTATCTCAGTTGAAAAGCGAGTTTTAAAGGTTCATAAGTCTCCGGATTCATAAACAGTAATAGAATGAGTCCGATGATCAAAACCGTATGTAATCCAAATGTCAATAGGATATTAAGTATTCGATTACGTTCAAGGGACCGGGCTCCATCAATCGAGGCGGTATTAAAACTCATTATCCAGACAATCAGAAAAAGTGCAGAAAGACTATAGATCCAAATGGTATTAGCATTCCAGAATGAGAGTGTGACGAGCAGTGTTACAATGATCAAATTAAGTGAAAGTCCCCAAGCGTACAATTGAATAGCCTGCCCGATTCTATTCATTGATTTATTAAACAGGTAGATCCAAAAAATTGAGATAACATGAGAGAATATGGAGGCAATAAGACCAAGCACAAAAAAACTAAGAAGTTCATTTCCAGAAATTAATAAAAGTGGAAAATTATGGGAAAGAGCTTCTAAACCGTTATGGCTAAATATTTGCGAAGAGAACGTATAAAAGAAAAGTGCAACAATTAAAACGTGAAGCAACAGAATGGTAAATGCATCACTAAAATTTCTATTTCTATTCTCCATTGTATCCGATGCGAAGAATGAATGATTTAAAAAGTACCGATATAACGAATCTGGAAAATTGGACCTGTACTTATAAAGACATATGAACAAAACCCAAATAATCAAGAGTATGAGTACAGCTACATTGATGTCAGGTATTTGGGATTCAATTTTGGGATAGGGAAAAGGTATCAGATTGCCTTGTGTATAATTTTTAAATACCAACTGAAGGTCTGGTTGCACTCGAAGACGTTCATAAAACCAATCTGAAGGGATTATTATAATACTGTCGTTGAACTCAACAGATTGTTTTAATAACTCTTCTAATCGCTTAAGAGTTGAAAAATCGTCAGTTCCCGGTTCAAAGTAAATAACCCTGTTCTGCATGGATGTGATTTCATCAGACTCAGTATAATAAGTAGAAACAAATCGATAAGGAGAGATTTCTCCCGGTTCAATCATTAATTTTGAAGATTGGTAGTATAATGGCAGATTCACTTCCTCCGATAATAAATCAATATAATTTTCGGATAGATTTTTGAATGAGGGACTAAAATCATCAGGAAAATGAAAAAGTTTTAAGCCGGCCAGTTTATCTGAATAGATATTATCAAAAGCACGATATTTTGATAAAGTCGATTCTAGATAATCAGCCATTTCAGTTTCAAATTGATCCATCGTTACATATCTGTCAGATGTGCTGACCAGTATAAAAAAGTCATCGATAGATCGAGTACTGAAATAGGTAGGATCACTGAATTCAATCAGATTAATACCGGCTCTTAAAGTGTTCTCTAAATCACTTTGAGAAGGAAAAAAGGGAGTGTTAGGGTCGAAACTCAGCGCAATTCTATTTCCAGGAGCGGCATTTTGTTCTCGCCCGTTCATTGTTGCTGAGGGGGGCTGAAGAGACCATGATAAAAATAGAATTATGAGTAGCTGCAAAGTGGCAAGCTGTTATTTTTTAATTTCGACGGTTCGTTCTATAGCAAGTTTTCGAGTCTCCTTAAAAGATGATAAAACAATATTAGATCTTGTCCTGGTTACGCCATCCCAGGTTTGAACAAGTGAGAGGAATTTTTCAAGGGTTTCAGTATTTTTTGTCCTCACTTTTAGTATATGAGAACCATCACCTGTTATTGAGTGACATTCTAAAACTTCCGGATGATTTGTTACATTTTCTACAAATTTCGGATAACGTTCGGAACTGTCCACTTCAACAAAAATAAAGGCAGTAATATCAAAATTAAACTTTCTTGCATCGAGAATGGCATGATAGTTAGCAATGAGCCCTTTCTCCTCTAGTTTCCTCATTCTTTCGGACACAGAAGGAACTGAAAGATGAACTATTTCAGAAATAGTATTTCTTTGAGCACGTCCATTCTCTTGTAAATGATTTAATATTTTTATGTCAGTATCGTCGAGTTGGTAAGCCATAATGGAACTCCATATTCCTAAATATTCTAATTCTCATCGAAAATAACCTAATTAAATAAGGAAAACAATGAGCAGAGAGTGCATCTTACAAATAAATTGTAAAAAATAAGTGATCCATATTCGATGAAATAAATTTCAATCACTTTGATACTACTTGTATCTTAAAGAGTAATTAGAACTGCCAATAGTTATCATTTAAAATGCTGGATATAAATTTTATACGCGATCATAGTGAAAAGGTCAAAAAAGGGATGCTCAATAAGGGTGAAACGAATACCGATATTGTAGATAAAGTTCTGGTTAAAGATGAAGAGTGGCGTAAATTGGTAACAGAAGTTGGGCGATTACGGGCAGATAGCAATAGCCGGGCAAAGGAAATCGGTGCCCTAATGGGGCAAGGCAAGAAAGATGAAGCCCAAAAAATTATAAACGAAACCGGCCAGACAAAGGAAAAAATCAAAGAGCTGGAGGAGGAGTTAGATCAATTAGCTGAAGAGAGGGATTCACTGCTTTATCAGATACCCAATGTGCCGGATGATTCTGTACCGGTTGGAGCAACTGAGAATGAAAATGAAGTTATTTCAGAATGGGGTGAAAAAGTAGAAAAAGAGTGGTTTAAACCTCATTGGGAGTTGGCTTCAGATAAAAAATGGATTGATTTTGAAAGAGGATCCAAAGTGACAGGTGCAGGATTTCCTTTTTATGTGGGGAATATGGCCAGGCTTCAGAGAGCCCTTATCAATTTTTTTTTAAATGAAGCAGTAAAAAACGGTTTTACTGAAATCCAGTCTCCCTATTTTGTGAATGAGGAATCTGCCAGGGGAACCGGGCAGATACCTGATAAAGAAGATATGATGTATACCATGCCGAGAGATGGTTTTTTTGCTATACCAACCGGTGAGGTTCCGGTAACAAACTTTCATCGGGATGAAATATTTGAGTTGGAGAATTTGCCCGTCTATTATACAGCATACACCCCTTGCTGGAGACGGGAAGCGGGCAGTTACGGTGCCGATGTGAGAGGGCTCAACAGGCTTCACCAATTTGATAAAGTGGAACTGGTGAAATTTGTACATCCGGATGAGTCAGGCCGTGAGCTGGAAACATTAAAAGAGTATGCGGAGTCACTCTTACAGAAATTGGAACTTCCTTTTCGAACACTATTAATGTGTACGGGCGATATGGGTTTTACACAGACTAAAAAATATGATCTGGAAGTTTGGAGTCCCGGTCAAAAACGCTGGCTGGAAGTAAGTTCATGCTCAAATTTCGGATCTTTTCAGGCACGTAGAATGCAACTGAGATTCCGAAATGAAAATGGTAAAAATGAAATTATGCATACACTGAATGGCTCGGGATTGGCGCTGCCCCGTGTGGTTGCTGCGATCATTGAGACATATCAAACGGAAGCCGGAGATATGAAAGTCCCTGAAGTATTAGTTCCATTTATGGAAACCGAGAAGATATAACTAAGCCTTATTTGTATCATTGACGAAAGAGAGAGATTCAGGCTGTAGTTAAATTCTTTTACTAATGAAGGAACAATTGAGTCTGCAAATAGTCTGGATGGATGATGAAATACGCTCTGGACTATGTAAGTGCGTAGACTTCTTCCTCTTTGAAATTTAAAAGCAGTTCCAGTATGGGATCCATCTCTTTCTCATCCATAATGGCAGCCCGAAGTTTTTTCCCGTTTCTTATTCCTTTCAGATATTGGCCGTAATGTTTTTTCATAATGATCACTCCATATTTAGCCCCGTGATGTTCAACGGATAGTTGGAGTTGATCAGCACAGAGTTCCAGTCTCTGTTTTATGCTCGGATCCGGTAACATTTCACCAAACTCGATAAAATGGCGGGTCTGTTCAAATATCCACGGATTGCCAATGGCACCTCGTCCTATCATCACTCCGTCAACGCCTGTTTCATCAAACATTTTTTTTGCAAGGATTGGAGAAGTTACATCTCCATTCCCGATAATCGGGATCTCAAGTCCGGGTGTATTTTTGAGTTTTTTTAGCCACTCCCATCGAGCATCCCCTTTATATTTTTGGGCTCTTGTTCTGGCATGTACAGTAAGCGCTTTAACTCCAAGATTTTGAAGCATGAGTGCCACTTCCTGAATTCGAATGGTATGATCATCCCATCCCAGCCGGGTTTTTACAGTAACAGGAAGTTCGCCGGCAGCATCCACAACGGTTCCTGCCATTCGTTCCATCATTCCAAGATCCTTTAGACATGCAGAACCGGCTCCTTTCTTGACGATTTTATAAACCGGGCACCCAAAATTGATATCCACTAAATCCGGTTGATTTGTGACAGCTACTTTTGTAGCACCTTCCATTGCTTCTTCTCGTCCGCCAAAAATTTGAATTCCAAATGGACGTTCCGAATCATTGAAATGCATTTTATGTAAAGCAATGTCAGAATCACGGATAATTGCTTCTGAACTGATAAATTCAGTAAATACAATATCAGCGCCTTTCTTGCGACAGATTTGCCTGAAGGGTGAATCCGTTACATCCTCCATGGGTGCCAAAAGGAGGGGTTTCCTGCCGAGTTGTAAATTTTGAATCATCATATTATTTGCACTTTAATCTAGAAAAATACGGGTTTTTACGCATCCTTGCTAAAAGGATTAAAAATTTCAATTCAAAGCGCTTCCATAGATGTCAGATCGGACTTACAATAGCCTATTGTAAAATTTCCCTGTATATTGAAGGTGTAAACGAAATTGTGAATACAAAGACAGGAGTAAATTTAATATGACACTAAAAAAATCAAGTATTGAAGAATTACTGGGGAAAGATGCTGATTCTCTGCTTAATCATGTTTGTAAAACAATACCAAAAGATAAACTTCATTTACCATCAGATAAGTATGTAGATGATATTTGGTATCACTCAGACAGAAATCCAAGAGTGCTTAATAATTTGCAGAGGATGATTAACCATGGGAGATTAGGGGGTACAGGATATCTTTCAATTCTACCGGTTGATCAGGGTATTGAGCATAGTGCAGGTGCATCTTTTGCTAAAAATCCGGCCTATTTTGATCCGGAAAATATTGTGAAACTGGCTATTGAAGGGGGATGTAATGCCGTAGCTTCAACTTTTGGGGTTTTGGGATCTGTAGCCAGAAAATATGCTCATAAAATTCCATTTCTTGTTAAAATCAATCATAACGAGTTGCTTACTTATCCAAACACGTTTGATCAAATCATGTTTGGTTCAGTTCAGAAAGCATATGATATGGGGGCAGCCGCAGTAGGAGCCACGATTTATTTTGGCTCTGAAGAGTCATCAAGACAAATTGTAGAAGTTGCTGAAGCATTTGAGTATGCTCATGAGTTGGGCATGGCAACTGTACTTTGGTGCTACACCAGAAACAGTGGATTTAAAGTAGACGGTGTAGATTATCACTCATCTGCAGATTTGACCGGACAAGCCAATCATCTGGGGGTTACAATCGGTGCAGATATTGTAAAGCAAAAATTACCTGAAAATAATGGCGGCTACCTTGCACTGAATGCAGGTGATTCCAGTTATGGTAAATTGGATAAACGCATCTATGAAGAACTGACTTCCGATAACCTAATTGATTTAACCAGATACCAGGTTGCAAACGGTTATATGGGTAGAGCCGGTCTCATTAATTCCGGGGGAGCATCCGGTGCAGATGATTTTGCTGATGCAGTGAAAACAGCTGTAATTAACAAACGAGCCGGCGGAATGGGGCTTATTAGTGGTCGAAAAGCATTTCAAAGACCAATGAATGAAGGTGTTAAATTACTTAATCATATTCAGGATGTATATCTCAACAAAGAGATAACGATAGCCTGATAACCATCGTTGAAGTCATACCTTTAATAAAGCGGTATGACTTTTTTATTTACTCTCTGCACTCACAGTAACTCTGGTTTCTTATGTAAATTTTTTTGCAGGAAAAAGAACAAAATAGCTTTTCATCGGGCCCACTGATTTCATTCAAATATTTGGCAATCTCAATTACCCTGAGTCTGCTGAGTATGGCTGTTGTCATTTATCTGACTTATACACCCGGCATTCTGGAGCATCTTAAACCGAAGAGGTTACCCGGACTCATTCTGGCAATTTTTGTTACTCTTTTAAAGATCTATTTCTCAGCTGAAAAAATCCGGTTTCTTGCCGACAAAGCTATTAACAGGATGGCTTCTATTCGAATTGCACTTTCCTGGGATTTTGCTTCTGCAGTAACTCCTTCAACCATCGGTGGGGCCCCTGTAGCTACATTTGCCATGACCAGAGAGGGTATCAAGTTTGGGAAATCTTCTGCAATTATTCTATACGGTGTACTTTTAGACCAATTTTGGTATGCTTTGGCTGTACCGATATTGTTAATATCCAGTATCTATTTTGAAGTAATACCGGATGAAATAGGTCTGGTCGGCAACATCACGATGTTATTGATTTATGCCGGTTTAATTACTTATGGTGCCCTTTTAACCTATGGTTTATTAATAAATCCGGCATCATTAAAAGACATTCTGAAAAAGATATTCAGTTGGAGATTTTTGGGAAAATTTTCCGAAAAAGTGAATGCTGAGGCAAATAATCTCGAGAGTTACTCTATTCAATTACGAAATAAACCGATTCGATTTGTCTTAAAAGCATTTTTTCTTACGACTATGATCTGGTTATGTAAAATAGCTCTTCCTGTGATTGTTGTATTAAGCCTGCTTCCGGGCGATGAAATTTTACTGGTTTTAAGGAGTTTATCAATGAATCTGGCATTTTTGGTAATTCCAACACCGGGAGGGTCGGGAGGTGTAGAGGGATTATTCGCTATATTTCTGGGACCTTTAATTGCGAGGACAGCATTTATTGGGCTTGCCGTGTTTGTATGGAGAATTATAACTTATTATATCAGTATAGGTCTAGGTATTATTGCTATGTTCTGGTATGTAAATCAGACGGTTATCGAAAAATTGGAAAACGACAGTGAATAATTTGAAGATATAATTGGCTAAACAGAGAATACAATACGAGTGTGGTGAATGTGGTTATGTATCCCCTAAATGGATGGGATCTTGTCCAATTTGCAGTACTTGGAATAGTTTTGTAGAGAAAAAAGAAGAGCGAAAGACAGTTACAAAGCATAAAGTGGATGTCTCAGAAAGTGATCAGGATGAGGTAGTTAAACTATCTGAAATCGTATACTCAGACAAAGAGAGAGAATCATCAAATGTAAAAGAATTTGACCGGGTTTTGGGCGGGGGATTTGTAAAAGGTTCCTTTTTACTGTTGGGAGGTGATCCCGGAATTGGAAAAAGTACATTGATGTTACAGGTTGCACTTCAGAGTCCCAACATAAAGATTTTTTATGTAGCCGGAGAGGAATCAGCTTCACAAATAAAGCAGAGAGCATCCAGAATTGGCTTGAAAGGTGATAATCTTCATATCGGATCCAATACGGAGGTTCATAGTGTTATAGCGATGACCCGTAAGTTGAATCCGGATCTCTTGATTGTAGACTCTATACAGACACTGTTCAGTGATGAGCTCTCCAGTCTGCCGGGAAGTGTACAACAAGTTCGTGAGTGTTCAGCTCTGCTTCAACAGATAGCAAAAAGAGAAGGGGTTACCACGCTGATGATCGGCCATGTGACCAAAGAGGGGGATATTGCAGGCCCCAGGATATTGGAGCATATGGTGGATACCGTACTTCATTTTGAAGGAGATAAAAATCATTTTTACAGGTTGCTTAGATGTGTTAAAAACAGATTTGGCCCGGCGCAGGAAGTCGGTGTTTTTGAAATGAAAGGAGATGGTTTACAGGAGGTCCCAAATCCGTCAGAACTTTTCATGTCAGAGATTGATTCGCCGGTGAGTGGAAGTGCAATAACCTGTGTTATGGAAGGCTCCAGGCCTATATTGGCAGAAGTACAGGCGCTGGTGACACCAAGCAGTTTTGGAACCCCTCAACGCACAGCAAGTGGATATGATCAAAAAAGGTTATCCCTGCTTATTGCTGTATTAGAAAAAAGGGGAGGTCATCAATTCACAGGTCAGGATGTATATCTGAATATTGCCGGTGGACTTAAAATTTCAGATCCTGCTGCAGATTTAGCTGTTGCATCGGCTTTGGTCTCCAGCCTGAATGATACTGTAACCCCTCGTAATAAAATATTCTACGGAGAGGTTGGTCTTGGAGGTGAAGTGCGAAAAGTATCTTTTTCAGAGATGAGGTTAAAGGAAGCTGAGAAGATGGGGTTTTTAACCGCAGTGATTCCCAAGAATGAGCTAATCAAGACGGAAAAAATTAAGGTAACATCTGCAAGAACAATTGCAGATATAATCGAATAAACTATCGATTAATAATTATCTCTTTGACGTCTTCTCTCTTCCCGTACACTCTTTTTCATCGCTTCTCTTCGTTCTTCCGAAGGTTTTACAAATTGCTGACGATCCTTGTACTCATTAAGTATCCTGGAACGGGCAATCATCTTCTTAAAGCGATTGATAGCGCGGTCAATACTTTCGTTATCTTTTACGTTTACTCCTATCATAGTGTGTAATTATTTGTAATTTTAAACAGACTAGTAATATAAAAATAGTTTTTAAAAAATAATAGCTGATTAAGTAAAAAATATCTACTTAAATGTCACTCTATTCAGGAATTCAAACGGCCTTTGACGAAAAGAATTTACTGAATGAAACTATGTCAAAAAGAGGGAATTTGAGTTTACTGAAACGTTGATAAGGGGTATCATTTTATGATAAATCAATACATAAGAACATTAAAATGCTTGTTCCAATCTCCAGAAGAGGTTATTGACTCATTTATTGAAACCGAAAGTTCAATTTATACACATCCTTTCAAATTTTTGCTTCTGGGAGCAATACCTTTCATTATTTTGAGTTCGATTTTTGTTGATTTTTCATCAACTTCTGTTTCTACTGATCCAACTACCGCCGATCTTCTATCATTTTGGGTAGAAGTTTCAACGATTCGTTTATCTACTCAATTTTTAACACTTACACTTTTTTTATCAATCCCCTTATTGTCACTGCCTGCTCTTTTTTTCTTGAGAGATGAATTAGAGGGCTTTTACTCTCATCTGATCTTGAATAGTTATTCAATCGGAGCCTCTATGCCGGCTCTTCTGACATTAATCCCATTCTGGGTTTTTATCAACATACCCATATCCGATCCATTATTGCATTCAACACTTCCTGCTATTGTTATTGGCTCTATCGTTATAATTACCTATAAAAAATATTTCAAAGTTGAAAATATTATCGGTTGGATACGTATTCTGTCTTCATTCATTTGCGGATATCTCATCTACATTCTTCTCAAGGGTTTATTAGGAGGTGTAATCGGATATATGATTTTTGCTGTAACGCGATTGGCTGAATTGGGTTCAATGTGAATAAAACATGTCTGAACAGAGTAAAACGGGGGAATTCAGGATTGAGATGTTCAACTTTTATTGAGCAAAAAACGCTTCGGAAGTGTTAACCCAAGAGCACCCAACCCAAAAAGAGCAAAGTCATATCTAACCGGATCAGCCAGATCCATCTTTTTTAAAGTATCCGTTAATTCATTAACTGTTTTCCAATCATTACTCCTTCTGCTCACCAGTCCATACCTGCGAGCTTGTCTTGCAACATGTACATCAAATGGGATCTGTAATTCAGAGGGTTCCATAAAGTTCCAAATTCCTATATCTACGGGACTATTTTTCCGGATCATCCACCTAAGGTACATGCAGAGTCTTTTACAAGTACTCCCGGTTTCAGGATTAGAAATATGTTTACGGGTTCTGTTATTTAACTCCGGAGTCAGCCCAAATATTTTTTCATGAAATATTGCAAGTGCCGGACGATTTTCATGCTTGCCGTTCTGATGGCATTCATTCCAGAAATCCTCAAGATCTTCATAATTTTGATAGATTTTTTGCAATGCAAAAATTATCCCGTGAATATCAATTGGTTTAAAAGTACGATGTTTGAAACCTTGTAGTATTGCAAAATCATCCTGACCATATCGGGTTATAAATTCGAATGGTTTGTAATTCATTCGGTGAAGAAGATCGTTTACTTTATTGATTACAATATCCCTGCGCCCCCATGCCATCAGTGCGGCAAAGAATCCTGCTATCTCAATATCCTTTTTATTCTCAAAAGCATGAATAAACTGAATTGGATCATGTTGAATATAATCGGGCTGTTCAACGGTATCATTTATCCGATCTAAGTAGATTTTCAACTCAAATAGAGTCTCGAGCGATCTTTTCCGTAGTTTAGGCCGGATTTTATTCATCTCAGAAACCGAATCAAATCAGCGTTATTTAAGCTCTGTAACTCATCAATCAGAGTTCTGTTTGCTTTTGGAAAAGGATAATCATCAATTTCTTGAAGTGTAACCCACCGTAACTCCTGACTGGATTTTGGCTGAGGTTCTCCATAATCAATTGTGCACCAATATGCATGGAGTGAGATTTTAAAATGGGAATAGGCGTGTTTTATCATATTAAATTTTTCATAGACCTTCACATCAACTCCCAATTCTTCCTTTAACTCTCTCTTTACAGTCTCTTTAATAGATTCACTATTTTCATTTTTACCGCCCGGAAACTCCCACAATCCGCCCAACATGCCATCATTCGGCCTAAGAGCAATCAAGAGTTTGTTTTCTTGATTTAGAATCAGGCCTACCCCAATATCAAGGTGAGGGATTTTTTTCGCCTTCGATTTATATGGGATGATGTCTGTTTTTGCAGAGTTATATGCTACACATTGAGTTGAAAGAGGGCATTTGTCACAATCCGGAGCTGCCGGTTTACAGACAATCGCTCCAAGCTCCATTACAGACTGGTTAAAGTCACCGGGATGATCCGATGGAATGGCTTCATCTACAAAATCCTGAACAGCGTTTAGAACCTGCCTGCTTCGAATATCATTTTCAATACCAAGAAATCTGGTTACAACCCGAATCACATTTCCATCGACAACCGCATATTTTTTCCCAAAAGCAATACTTAATACGGCAGCTGCTGTATATGGCCCCACACCTTTAAGTGCAATAAACTGATCATAATCGATGGGAATTTCACCATCATAGTTTTCAACTACACTTTTTGCCGATTGATGTAAAAATCGTCCGCGGCTATAATAGCCCAGTCCTTCCCAGCACTTTAATACTTTTTGTTGATCTGCTTTGGCTAATTCCTTGATAGTAGGAAAAATTTTCAGAAATCTGTGATAGTATGGAATGACAGTATCTACCCTTGTTTGCTGGAGCATTACTTCAGACAGCCAAATTTTATAGGGATCAGCTGTATTTCGCCATGGCAGGTCACGGCGATGTAGATTATACCATTGAAGAAGATTATCAGAAAAAAAATTATTCACACTAAAACAGATCCTCTTCCAACTCTTCCTGATTGAGTTCAATCACATTAAAAACGTAGTTTTGAGATGCTGCAGCTCCATATTGATCCGTTGCAATTATTTGAAAACGGTGTTCCCCAACCTGTCTGATGTTTGGTGTCCATCGAAAAACGCCTGTTTGTTCTTCGATTTGAGCACCATTTGGCAAATCAACACCGAGGTATCGGATTAATTGCTGATCAATACCGTCCGGATCAACGGCCGATATTTGAAAATCAAATTCTTCACCGATAACAATCGTAATGGGCCGTGACGGACTAAACTGCGGAGGGGCATTAAATGATCTGAGATCAATCATAAAAGTTCTGCTTTGGGCATTTCCGTCCGCTTTTGTGGCAGTAATTGTAACTGAATGTCTGCCGGTTTGTGTAGCAGTAGGTTGCCAATAAAATGTATTGCCTCTAATTCTTGCATTATCAAACGGTGCACTATAGCTGAATGTAATCTGACTTAAATCAACATTTCCTTCAAATTCTACCGGCAGAATAAGAGAGCGTGGGAATGGCAATACTATGTTTTGAATCTCTTTGAGCCTGAATTCTTCTGTTTCCTGGATTGAGCCGGACGATGTATTTCTCACAGTCTGTACCATGACTGGTGCAATTGCACTATTTTCAGATATCCATAATTGACTATCTGATAATGTGATATAATTACCGGATCGTTCACCCGTTTTCCATCGTTCTAAATTGCCTGAAGAATTTTCAACCCATATTTCTCGACTTGCAGTACGTATAATAATCCTGTCATTCCAATTCAAAATTCGATCTACTTGTCCGGATACTTGTGATAATGATTGAGTTTGGCCATTAGAATTGATATAAAATATATTCCCGGAGTTATCAGATCCTAACAGTTCGCCATCTGTAAGAAAAATTTTGTGGACATTTCGATCGATAGAGGTAACGGATAAAAGTTCAACTTCATCTTCATTCACTTCATAGATGGCTAATTCATTACCGGATCTGAGGATATAAAGTGTATTTCTATTGTCAGAAACCATTGAAACAGTCGAGGTTTCGCTGTTCATTAAAGACCAATCAGTGTCTACTGATTCAGGTGTTTCTAAATTTAGTGATCCCAAGGTCCCATTATTTAGAGCAACAAATAACTTGAATCCAATTCGTTCTACCGTTAACGGCTGTGAGGGTAATATTGTAGAAGAATAAACACCCAGTACAGAGGTCGGTTCAATGACTGTCAATCTGCGGCTATCACCGTATAGGTAGGCAAATCGAATATCGCTGTCTAAAGTATGACCACGCTCCTGCATCCCCGTGGAAGAATAGAGCCATTGAAGTGAATCACTATAGGTTCTAAAAACTACGAGTCCTTCACTCTCTGATAGTGCATAAAGATGAGTTTCGGAACTGTTGATATCGATGATATTGGGTATATCGATTTGGCGATTTAGGTTCTGAACAAGTTGTCCATGTCCGGGCATGGAAAGTATAGGAAAGAGAGTCAGTAAAATCAGAAGCGTTTTAAACATCGTTTTTAATGTGGTTTTTAGAGCCAGTTATGTTTTTTATACCATCTAATGGTTCGTGAGATTCCTTCTTCAAGTGTGTATTCGGGTTTGTAATGAAGTTCATCAACAGCTTTTTGATGAGAACAAGTCCATTCTAAGACCATTTCATTTGCCTTTTCCCTGTTGATAACGGGATATGTACCAAAAAATGACGCAGTTGTTTCAATAATACCGGCAATATTTTTAACCCAGGCAGATCGTAGTTTAATAGTGGTGATTTTTTTTCCCAATACAGTTTTAACAATTTCACTAATTTCATTCCAGCTGGTATCTCTGTCTCCACTAACAAAATAGGTATGAACTCCGGCTTGATTTTGATCAGCAGCTAAAAGAATTGCCTTTATAAGATCATCAACATAAAGTAGTGAGATTTTTGGTTCGTCCCCATCCCCTACAATTGGAGCGATTCCCTTATTCATAATTTTAAAAAGTGTGAAAATCTGTTCTTCTCTTGGGCCATAAACAGCAGGAGGCCTGATTATAGTGATAGATAGGTCCCTGTCTGCTTCCCTATGGATCATCTGCTCCATTTTTCTTTTCGATTTCCCATACATGCTTATGGGTTTCATCGAATCTGATTCTACCCTGGGGGTACCGTTGCTTGAGCCGGACGCAGCCAATGAGGATAAAATAACCAACTTTTTAACACCCGTTTTTTTGGCGAGGTGTATTAGGTTTTCAGTAGAATCCACATTAGCATGATCAAATTCAGCTTGAGTTGATGCCTTTACGATAGCGGCATTGTGAAAAATTACATCAACCCCTTCTAAAGCATGTTCTATTGCTTTAATAGAGCCTAAATCCCCGTCAATACGTGTATAATCCTTTCCCTTAAGCCATTTTTCCTGGTTTCTTACAAGACATTTTACCTCATTCCAATTTGAATTTTGGATCAAATTGTCTGCAAGATGACTTCCTATAAAACCGGTAGCACCGGTAATAAATGCGTTCATTAATTTGTATATTCTGAGACGTTAATTAGGTCTATATTTAGAACATCCAATGGACCTTCCTTTTAAATGATCTTTGTATCTTGAAAGTAGCAATTTTTACGGGCAATTATAACCACATTCGTGATGGTGTGTCACTCACATTAAATCGTTTGGTCGGATTTCTGTCTGATCAAGGTGTTGATGTATTAGTTTTTGGACCAACCATTGAAAAACCTGAAATTGATCACACCGGTGAATTTGTTGCAGTTCCATCCATTCGAATGCCTGGCAGACCGGAATACAGAATCACAAGTGCTTTTCCAAAGGTTGCTCAAAATAGACTGGAGCAGTTTAATCCTGATATTGTTCATATTGCAACACCGGACTACCTCGGTTTTAGTGCATTAAAATGGGCTACAAAAAAAGGAATTCCGGTTGTATCCTCTTATCACACTCATTTTTCAAGTTATCTGAAGTATTATAAGCTATCACTGATTGAACCACTGCTTTGGAAATATCTGGCATGGTTTTACGGGAAGTGCACTCATGTTTATGTTCCTTCTGAGTCGATGGTAAAATTATTGGAAGAGCAAGATATCAAAAGTGAATTGAAAATTTGGGCAAGGGGAATCGAAACGGATCAGTTCAGCCCATCTTTCCGCGATTTTGAATGGCGTGCTCAACTAGGTGTGTCTGATGATGAATTGATTATCACATTTGTATCCCGGTTAGTATGGGAAAAAAATCTAAGACTCTTTGCAGAAGTGGTAAATAGGTTACAAGCTTCATATCCAAAGCTGAAAGCTTTGGTTGTCGGTGATGGACCCGCAATGGATGAAGCAAAAGAGCTCATGCCTCAGGCGGTATTTACAGGATTTTTAGAGGGTAAAGAGCTGGCGAAGGCATATGCCAGCAGCGATATATTCTTTTTCCCATCAGATACAGAGACATTTGGAAATGTAACATTAGAAGCTATGGCAAGTGGATTACCCTCTATTGTGGCTGATGCGACAGGCAGTCGATCTCTGGTAAGTCATGGTAAGTCCGGGTATGTAATCCCCGTTGAAAGCTCAGATAAATTCTATACATTTATAGAGAAATTAATAAATGATGAAAATCTACGAATAAAAATGTCTGCATCAGCTATAGAGAAAGCTGATGAGTATAGTTGGTCTGCAGTTAATAAAGAGCTATTGTCGTATTATAATGAAGTTTTAGAATCAAAAAACTAGATTGAATTGAAAATTCTCTACGTATCACATCTACATCCGCCAAAAAATAAACCGTTAAAAAGTGTGGGCGGAATGCAGAATGTCAGTCTTCAAATGACAAAAGCATTAAGCCGAAGAGAAGATATTGAATTAAAAACCCTCATTCTTAACTCATCCTGGAAGTTTATAGGTATTAAAACCTTCTATTTTCTAGTAACATTACTTTGGAAAATTCCACGGGATGTAAAGAAGTACAATCCGGATGTGATCCTTTTCTCATCTATGGTTACGGCATGTGTGCTTCCGGTGATGAAAAAAGTTTCTGTACCTAAGGTCACAATTAATCACGGTCAAGATGTAACACTACCGGTAAAGCCTTATCAATGGTACCTTAAATATGTATTTAGGAAGCTAAACGGAGTCATTTCTGTGTCATCAGCCACTCGGAATGCTTCAATAAAACGAGGGTTGAAACCTGATAAAGGTGTAGCCTTACCCAACGGGTTTGAAGTCATAAAGAATGGAGAGCTTCCCGGGAAAAAAGAAGCGCAGGACTTAATTGAAAAACAATTTTTAAATCATATAAAAGGAAAAAAAATATTACTGACAGTAGGGCGTCAGGTGAAAAGAAAAGGACATGCCTGGTTTATAGAAGAAGTTTTGCCAAAGGTAAAATCAGATGTAATTTATTTAATTGTTGGATCGGGACCGGAATTTAATAACATTCAAAATATAATTGAAAAATCACCCGTAAAAGACCAGATTGTGATGACAGGTAAATTATCAAAAGATCTTTTAAACACCTGTTATGTCGCAGCTGATCTTTTTATCATGCCGAATATTCCGGTTCCCGGTGATATGGAAGGGTTTGGAATCGTACTTCTGGAAGCAAATAGAGCAGGTTTGCCTGCAATAGCATCTGATCTGGAAGGAATAAAAGATGTAATAGAACAGGGAGTGAACGGTTTTAGGATTACATCAGGAGATTCAAAGGCATTTGCAACAAAAATTGATGAGGTTCTGAATAATGATCTGGAAGCATTTTCAAAAAAGGCCAGAGAGTATGTAACGAATACTTTTGATTGGAATGTCGTGGTAGAAAAGTATATATCTTTTTTGAAAAATGTGAATGAATAAATTTACAGATCCGTTAAAATTTGATAGAATCTTTATACTCGGTATATTTGCTAATTGAACTATAATTAATAGAAAATAATGGCCGAACCTAAATCGGAGACTTCATATAGCAAAGTTTTTAAAAAAGCTTACGACTTTACAATTGCTGAAGAGATAAAAAAACTCGGTCTCTATCCGTACTTTAAGCCTCTGCAAGCAACAGACGGCACAACTGTCAATATCGAGGGAAGGGACGTCATCATGGCGGGATCCAATAATTATTTGGGACTCACGAATGATCCGAGAACCATTGAAGCTGCTCAAAAAGTTATCAAACTTTACGGAACAGGGTGCACAGGATCCAGATATTTAAACGGTACACTGGATCTTCACCTTGAACTTGAAGATAAATTAGCGGAATTCATGAGGAAAGATGCCTGTGTTCTTTTTAGCACCGGTTATCAAACAAATGAAGGCTCTATTCAGGTAATAGCTGATAGAAATGATCTGATATTTTCTGATAGAGATAACCACGCATGTATTGTTGTTGGAACTCAGGTTTCTAATGCTAAAACGATCCGCTATCGCCATAATGATGTGGATCATTTACGAATGTTGCTGGGTAAAGCGGATCCGGATGCAGGGAAAATAATTGTAAGTGATGGTGTTTTTTCCATGTCAGGAACACTCGCCAAAATCCCTGATCTGGTAGAGGTTGCTAAAGAGTTTGGTGCAGGACTCTACCTGGACGATGCGCACGCAATTGGAGTGATAGGGGAAGGGGGCAGAGGCTCCGCATCTGTATTTGATTTGATGGATGATATAGATTTAATAAGTGGAACATTTTCGAAATCATTTGCATCATTGGGTGGTTTTTTAGTGGGGGATAAAGAAATTATTGAGTTTATCAGACACAAATCACCCGCACATATTTTCAGTGCAAGTATGCCTCCTGCAAATGTTGCAACCGTTTTAAAATCACTTGAAATATTGCAAGCAGAACCTTGGAGATTAGAACGTCTGGAAGAGATTTCAAACTATATGAGATCAGAGTTGAGAAATCTTGGGTTTAATGTATGGAGCAGTCAAACACCCATTATCCCGGTTGTTATTGGTGACATGTACGACTGTTTCCAATTTTGGAAAGATCTATTTGAGGAAGGAGTTTATGTGAACGCGGTCGTTCCCCCTGCTGTGCCTCAAGGACAAGCTTTAGTCAGAACCAGTTACATGGCGACTCACACAGACGAACATCTGGATATGATTTTAAGTGCTTTCCGTAAAGTTGGTATTAAACACGGTATAATTGATGAAAATGGGCAATCACTCATTGACTCTGAAGAGAACTGAAAGTGGAAACCAATTCAAATACGATAACTTATGTTGCGTCTAAAGAAGAGAAAAAGACGTTTATTGAATTTCCATATTCACATTATAAGGATGATAAGTATTGGGTAGCTCCACTTCTTGCCGAGCAGAAAAAACTTCTGGATCCGAATAAAAATCCATTCTATAATAACGCAGAGATTGCACTCTTTAATGTATCATTCAATGATAAATTAGCGGGTAGAATAGCCGCAATTATTGATCATAGATACAATAAATTCCACAATACTAAAACGGGTTTTTTTGGCTTTTTTGAATGTATTGAACAACAATCTACTGCTGATCTACTTTTTAAAGTAGCAGAGGATTGGCTCCGAGAAAAAGGGATGAATACAATAATGGGGCCTTCCAATCCGGGTATGATGGATGAACTGGGAATCCTGGTGGAAGGATTTGATAAATACCCGACTATTTTGATGCCATATCACAAGGATTATTACGATAAAATCATTCAAAATGCCGGCTATGATAAGGAGATGGATCTCCTGGCTTATTTGGTTACTCAGGATAGCGTTGATCATGATCGGGCCAATAGAGCAATGGATATCGTGAAAAAGAGATTGCCCGGTATCCGTATCAGAAATATAAATCTTCGTAAAATAAAAGAAGAAGTAAAAATTATTAGAGAGATTTTTAATAGTGCATGGAGTAAAAATTGGGGATTTATACCACTTTCAAAAGAAGAGTTTGATCATCTGGCCTCAGATCTAAAAACAATTGTTGATAATGACTTTGCCCACATTGCTGAAATAAACGGAGAGCCAATAGCTTTCTCAATTGCACTTCCCGATTATAACCAGATATTTAGAAATATGAATGGCCGGTTATTCCTGACCGGTTTATTCAAAATATTATGGAATCGGAAAAAAATAAATAAAGTAAGAACTGCTCTGATGGGTGTGATACCTGAGTATCAAGGCAGAGGAATAGACGCTTTATTGCATAGAGAGGCAATAAATAACGGACTTAAAAAAGGGATTTATTCCTCTGAAGTGGGTTGGATCCTGGAAAATAATATTCAAATGATCCGGGTCGCTGAAAAACTGGGTGGCACAATCGATAAACGTTACCGGGTATACAGTAAAAGTCTCAATTGATAAGCTCCTCTTTGCTTCAAAAATAGGTTCAAAATCGTTATCTTTTAAGGAGTCAATTCAACCGAAAATGTTCTACTCATTAGAGATCTTTAGCGAGCTGAACAGGGGATAGGTGAGTTATAGATTTTCTCTTAATATACTATCCTGGAACATTTTATTTAAGTTTAACAGTAATATAAATATATAGCACAATGGCCGATTTCCGTATTGAAAAAGATTCTATGGGAGAAATTAAAGTTCCGAAAGACGCGTATTATTCAGCACAGACTCAGCGTGCATTTGAGAATTTCCCTATAAGTGGTATTCGATTTAATTCTGCGTTTATATCAGCACTGGGACATATTAAATTTGCGGCTGCAAAGGCAAATGAGGAGTTGGGATTGATTGAAAAGCCCGTTTCAGATGCCATTCAAAAAGCGTCAAGAGAGATCGTTGAGAATAAATTTGATCAAGATTTTGTTCTGGACATATTCCAGACCGGTTCTGGTACTTCCAGTAATATGAATGCAAATGAGATTATTGCAAAGCGTGCAAATGAGTTGAAATCCTCCACAGATGTATCTATTCATCCAAATGATCATGTCAATTTTGGTCAGAGTTCCAATGATGTAATTCCAACGGCTATACGGGTAGCGGCAGTTATTTCGGTTAAAAGGGATTTGATTCCGGCTCTGAAGCATTTACAAAAGACTCTTTCAGAGAAAGGAGACCAATATAAGGAAGTTGTAAAAACCGGCCGCACACATTTAATGGATGCGATGCCAATTACGATTCAACAGGAATTTAGTGGTTACGCCCGACAGATTGAGCTGGGAATTGATCGATTGAATTCAGCCCTTCAAAGAATGTACGAACTCCCACAAGGAGGCACGGCGGTTGGTACCGGTATTAATACACATAGTGAATTTGGAAAACGATTTGCATCCATTATTTCTAAAGAAACAGAGTGTACATTTAAGGAGGCTGAGAATCATTTTGAAGCACAAGCGAGCGTTGATGCACCGGTTGAGCTTTCAGGTCAGTTGAAAACAATAGCGGTTAGCCTGATGAAGATAGGAAATGATTTCAGATGGATGAATTCAGGCCCGAATAGTGGAATTGGTGAAGTTGAATTAATGGCACTTCAACCCGGCTCTTCAATTATGCCGGGAAAAGTAAATCCTGTTATTGAAGAGTCTTTAACCATGGTATGTGCACAGGTAATCGGAAATGATGCAACCATTACCATCGGAGGCCAATCCGGAAACTTTGAACTCAATGTGATGTTGCCGGTTGTGGCTTATAACCTATTGCAATCTATCGAATTACTAGCGAATGCCGCTGTAAACTTTGCTGATAAATCAGTAAGTGGCCTGGTTGTTCGTAAAGAGAGAATAGAGAGCATGGTTGGGAAAAATCCTATACTTGTAACAGCCCTGAATCCATTGATAGGCTATGACAAAGCCGCAAAAATTGCGAAAAAAGCCTTTTCAGAAGAGAGGTCTGTGATGGAGGTGGCCAAAGAGATGACAGACCTGTCTGATAAAGAGCTTCAAAATGCTCTGAATCCGATAAATATGACCAAAGGAGGCTTCTCAGATTAATAGAAAAGCTCGGCGGATCTTTATTAGTGCTGAATAAAATGTGTGATTATTCAGCGAGTCAATATATTTCTATTAAATTTAATTCTGCTGCGTGTATTAACTTTTTTTGAGAAGAAAATTCGGCTCAGAATTTTGTTAATAGCCCCCAACACCTTATTATAATAAAGTAAATATAAGACCATTATTTGTCATTTAAGTTGTTGTAAATAATGAATATAAGCTATCTATGAAAAAAACCGAAGGCATAAAGCACTCAGCTAAATACAAGAAAGAAGTTCTGAAAGATCTCAGAATTGCTTTTATGAGTCGAGAGATGTCATTGATAGGTAGAAAAGAGGTACTTACAGGTAAAGCAAAGTTTGGCATATTTGGGGATGGTAAAGAACTTCCGCAGCTTGTGATGGCCAAATTTTTTAAGAACGGAGATTTCCGGTCAGGGTATTACAGAGATCAAACGTTTATGATGGCAATTGGCGAATTAACGGTTGCAGAATTTTTTGGCCAACTTTATGCAAACCCTGATATAGAAGCGGATCCAAATTCAGCCGGTCGCCAAATGAATTCTCATTTTGCATCACGTTTATTGAAAAGTGATGGCAGTTGGAAATCACAGACTAAAATGAAGAACAGTTCTGCTGACATTTCTCCAACGGCTGGACAAATGGCCAGATTGGTAGGTATCGCTCAAGCCTCGAAGGTGTATCGGAACAGCAATGAACTAAAAGATTGGACTGACTTTTCAATCAATGGGAATGAAATCGCGTGGGGTACGATTGGGGATGCAAGTACTTCGGAAGGAATATTCTGGGAATCTCTAAATGCTGCCGGTGTATTACAGGTGCCAATGGTTGTTTCCGTTTGGGATGACGGATATGGGATTTCAGTTTCAAAAAAATATCAAACGACCAAAGAGAGTATTTCAAAAGTAATGAGGGGTTTTAAGAAAACTCAAAAAGAACCGGGTATTGAGATTTTCACAGCCAAAGCATGGGACTATGAAGAGATGATCACGGTCTATAACGAGGCCGCGACAATTGCAAGGGAAGATCACGTTCCGGTTTTGATACATATTGAAGAAGTAACACAGCCATTGGGCCACTCGACATCCGGCTCACATGAGCGGTATAAAAGCGATGAACGACTTGCATGGGAAGAAGAGCATTGTTGTATTGAAAAATTTAAAAAATGGATAGTTTCTGAAGGAATTGCGACTCCAAAAGAGTTGGAAAAGATTGAGCAAGAAGCAAAGGCTGAAATTATAAGTGAGCAGAAAAAAGCCTGGGAAACATTCCAAAGTCCAATTACAAAAGAGAAAGAGGAAGTGATATCTCTTTTGGACAGAGTGATGGAGAGGCATCCGGAAATCAAAAAACTGGGTGAATATCGTATTCAGCTACAAAAACGAAATAAACCAATTCGACGACATGTCGTCTCTACTGCGAGACGAGCTCTATTTGAGCTTAGGGGAGTTGTCTCAGATGAAAAAATTTCACTTGTGGACTGGTTACGCAGGCAGCAGGATCTGAATTGGGATCGGTTTAATTCTCATCTATATAGTGAATCAGATCGATCTCCACTGCTAATTGAAGAGATCAAACCGACTTATGATTCAAATCCAAAGAGTGTAGACGGAAGAATTGTACTGAGAAATAACTTTGATGCACTGTTTTCGAAATATCCCAACGCATTGATATTTGGAGAGGATGCGGGTAAGCTTGGTGATGTAAATTTGGGCCTTGAAGGCATGCAGATTAAATATGGGGAGCTCCGAGTCAGTGATACCGGTATTCGCGAGGCAACCATTTTGGGCCAGGGAATTGGTTTATCACTTCGAGGATTAAGACCCATAGCAGAAATACAATATCTGGATTATCTGTTATACTGTTTTCAATTATTAAGTGATGATGTAGCGACACTACGCTATCGAACCAAAGGCGGACAGGCATATCCGCTGATTATCAGAACACGTGGACATAGACTGGAAGGTATTTGGCATGCCGGATCACCCATGGGGATGATTGTTCATGGACTTCGTGGCATTCACGTTTGTGTTCCGCGCAATTTAACTGAAGCAGCAGGATTTTATAATACCTTAATGCAAGGGGATGATCCCGGATTAATCATCGAACCACTGAATGCCTATCGGTTAAAGGAGAAAATGCCTTCAAATCTGGGTGAATTCACTGTGCCATTAGGCGTTCCGGAAATTATACAAGAGGGTGAGGATATCACTCTGGTCTCTTATGGATCTACCCTGAACATTGTCGGATCTGTACTGCCAAATCTACTTGAAATGGGCATTTCAGCTGAATTGATTGATGTAAGGACATTGCTGCCCTTCGATAAAAATCGTGTGATTTTTGAATCACTTAAAAAAACGAATCGTATTCTATTTATCGACGAAGATGTACCGGGCGGAGCCACTGCCTATATGATGCAAAGAGTTATAGATGAAGACGGCGGATTTCATTATCTGGATTCAGAGGCGACATGTCTTACAGCAAAAGCTCATCGACCGGCTTTTGGTTCGGATGGGGATTATTTCTCGAAACCCAGTGCAGAGGATATCATAGAAAAAATATACGAAATAATGCATACGGCAAATCCCGGTAAATACCCGGCACTCTGGTGATTTTAAATCGAATTAAAATTTAAAATAGACGAAGAGTCTGCCGAAGTTTTTACTGTCTTTGTCAATACGATGGTATTTCTGTTTAATATGTTTTTGATCCAGAAATCGAAGTACGTGTTTTTTTAATTGTCCGGATCCCTTGCCGGGTATGATTTCTACTGTTTTGATCTTTTTTTCAATGGCTTCATCTATAATTCTTTCCAATTCCCGGTCGATGACGCCTCCCTTATTATAAATTTCATGCAGATCCAGTTTTAACTTAGCCATTTTTGATACATTTTGGTCTGAAATTGAAGGGAATAATAATCATTCAACTACTCACTTCATTAGATTGATTGATCGTCTTTTAAAGAATAATCCAATCAGCAAATATAAAAAGCCAGATCAGCGGGAGATAAATAAAGGAAGAGAACATCAAGGATCGTGCATTAGCCACATCTCGATAAAAAGAAAATTTCAGGCCGTAGTAGAAAAAACCGGCTGTTGTGATTATTGAACCGGCAAGATAAATCCAGCCAACCAAATCCATTACAAATAATTTATAAACTGTTGGAAAAAGAATCATAATGGGTAATAAAGTCCATAGTGCAGCTTTATAACCTTTTGGATCATTTTTAGGCAACATTTTAAATCCGGCATGTTCGTAATCATTTTTACATACCCATGCAATGGATACAACGTGCGGTATTTGCCAGCAGTAAATAATTCCAAACAGGATCCACATTCCATGCTCAAACAGCGTTCCACTGACAGCCACCCAGCCTCCTACGACCGGTAGCGCACCCGGAACAGCTCCAACAAAAACATTTAGAGCCGATATTCTCTTTAGGGGTGTATAGGCAAAAAGATAGATCACTGTTGTAGCCAATGAGACGATTCCGGCTACTACATTCACCATCATTATTAAATAACCCAACCCCGCAAAAATTAATGTGATGGAGAAAATAAAACTCTGTTTGGGTTCAATACGATATGCCGGCAGGGGCCTGCGGCTGGTTCTTTTCATCAAACTATCCAGATCCCGTTCAATGAACATATTATGAGCAGCTGTGCCGGCTGCGATTAGATAAGTACCTAACAGAGCATGCATCATCAGTGATATATCTAATCCGGATGTTGATGCCAACAGAAAACCTATGAGCATACTTGCCAGCACTGAGAACGTGATACCGGGTTTGGTTAGCTCATAATAGCTACCCATAGTTCCGAGTAAATCTTTAACTGTTATGTTGCTGGTAGTGGCTTTGCTCATAGAAATCGTGATTTTATATCACGTAAAAATAATCAATTTGGCTAACAGATGTTTGGAAAGGACTCTCTATTCTCAATGAATCTGAATTAAAGCTTTTCACTCAGGGATTGTAAAAAAAGACGGATTTCTTTTAGATCCTTAATGGTTTCGAATGGAAGATCAGGGCTTGATTTTTCAGTGTTGTCTGAATTTTGTTCTTTTTCAATAAATTTTTGAGCTCCGGCAGTACTGTACTTTTTGTCTTGAATAAGTTCCTTTAACTTTAATATAAGTGTAATATCTTGCTCACGGTATGTGCGATTTCCGGCTTTATTTTTTCTGGGTGAGAGCTGTTTGAATATAGTTTCCCAATATCTAAGGACATGAGGCTCTACGCTTGTAATATCACTCACTTCGCCGATGGAATAATACAATTTCTTCATTGTTTGGAAATCTGTTATTTTAAGGATTCATCACAAGAAAATAATTATATTTCCTTGTTTTATGAATTCATTTTATTAAAAGTAATTGAGAGTAATAAAATGTAGTAAGATTATTCCCGTTGTATTAATAAGAATGATCAAAAATCTCAAATTGAATTGAATATAGTAAACTTGCAGTCTTTTGCCGGAGAAAATTAAAAATATTAAAACTTTAGCAGGTATTCCCCGAGTTGAGATAAGTGTGGTCATCCCTCTGTTTAATGAGGAGCATACACTCGTAGAACTTGCCGGGAAAATTGCAGATTCCTTACAAGGTAAAGATTTTGAAATTATATTTGTTGATGACGGCTCAATGGACCGTTCATGGGAGATTCTTTCCAAGCTTAGCCGGGATTATTCATTTGTAAAAGCGATACGATTCAGAAGGAATTATGGCAAAAGTGACGCATTACAAGCCGGTTTTACGGCTTCAATGGGTAGATATGTAGTTACAATGGATGCAGACCTTCAAGATGACCCATATGAGATTCCCGGACTTATTGATTTGTTAGAGCAGGGAAATGATATGGTGAGCGGGTGGAAAAAGAAACGATTCGACCCTATCTCTAAAACTGTACCCTCCAGATTTTTTAATGCGGTTACCCGTTTAACAACAGGAATTCAATTACATGATTTTAATTGTGGATTAAAAGCTTACCGAAAAGAAGTGACCGACAGTATCTACCTGTATGGTGAGATGCATCGATATGTACCACTGCTTGCTAAATGGAAGGGTTATGATAAAATTGAAGAGAAGGTAGTTAAACATCATCCAAGAAAACATGGGAAGACTAAATTTGGCATTTCCAGATTTTTGAATGGATTTTTAGACCTTATTACTCTACTGTTTGTTAATCGTTACAAACAAAGACCAATGCATTTTTTTGGCTCTTTAGGTATATTATTTCTTTTTATTGGTGGGCTTATAAGTACTTATTTATCATATTTAAAGATATTTTTAGGGCAACCACTGGCAAATAGGCCGCTTTTATTTTTAGGGATCCTCTTAATTTTAGTGGGTGTTCAATTCTTTTCTATTGGTTTTTTGGGTGAAATGATTAATCGATGGCATATTCGAAATCAAAACCCGGAGATTTCTGACAAAACAGGTTTATGACAAAAATTGCTTATGATCCTGTCAAAGACCGCCTCGCAAATCTGGTAAGAAACTCTGGGACTTTACGTCGTATATTCTATTTTTTGCTCAATTTATTATTCTTAAGAAGCTGGTATCTGAGACGTATCATTGCTCAAAAAGGAGATGTATTGGATTCTTTGGGAAATTGGGATCTGCTGGATGCCGGGTGTGGGTTTGGACAGTATGATCATTTTATTCTTAAGCGTTTTGAGAATGTTCATATCACTTCTATCGATGTAAAAGAGAGTTATTTAGAAGACAATAAAAGATTCTTCCTAAAAGAAATTGAAAAAGAGAGGATTGATTTTAAGCTGGGAGATCTGCTCAATCTTAATTTGGAAAAGAAGTTTGATTTAATCATTTGTATTGATGTTTTAGAACATATAGAGGATGATCAGAAGGTCATACAAAATCTGAGCAGTTTATTAAAAAAGGGCGGCTACTTCTTAATGCATTCACCGTCACATCTCTCGGAAGAGGATGGAGATGACGATGAGACATTTGTTGGCGAACATGCACGTACCGGTTATTCTAAAAAAGAAATTGAGGAGAAGATGATGATTGCCGATCTGCTGCCCGAACTCACTCAATATACATATGGGAAATGGGGGAGGAGAGCATGGAAAATATCGATAAAATGGCCCATGTTAGTACTGAATAAAATTAAGCTTTGGGGATTGATACCTTTGGCTTTTTATTATCCAGTGATACTACCCATAACATTACTGCTAAACTTTGCAGATCTGTTAAGCAAGAAAAAAACCGGGAATGGTATATTTTCAATTGCAAAAAGAATTTAAACTTTACCTGTTTGTGAGATATTTATATTTTTTTTCAAATAAATTACACAAGAGTATTACATTACGTGTATATAGCATCAACAGTCTACCATAAAATTAATCTAAGACTTCCATGGAGATCAAAAATCGACGAGAATTTTTAAAAGTGACCGGTTTAGCCGCTGCCGGTGGAATGTTAACATTAAATGCTTGCTCAACAGGAGCACCTCTTGCTGCTGGGACACCTGTAAGTCCGGATGTTAAACTAAAGGTAGGACTGATTGGATGTGGCGGTCGTGGTACCGGCGCTGCGAATCAGGCACTGAGTGCAGATCCCAATGTAGAATTAATTGCAGTCGCAGATATTTTTGAAGACAAACCTACGGAGTCTCTAAATTTACTTTCCATGCGACACGGCGACAAAGTAAATGTGCCTGAAGAAAATATTTTTATTGGATTTGATGCTTATCAAAAAGTGATCGATTCAGGAATTGATGTCGTATTGTTGGCCGGGCCTTCCAGATTCAGGCCAAAGCATTTGGAAGCAGCTGTCGATGCCGGATTACATATATTTTGTGAAAAACCGGTCGCAGTGGACGCCCCGGGAGCCAGACGTGTTTATGAAACTGTTCGTAAAGCAAAGGAAGCAAATCTGTCCATTGTTGGCGGACTTTGCTGGAGATATGAATATCCAAAACGAGCTTTTTATGATAGAATTTTGGATGGTGCTGTTGGTGAAATCAGATCCATTTACAATACTTATAATACCGGTGCAGCCAGGGTAATAGAGTCAAATCAGAATTGGACAGAAGCTCAGCATCAGGTTAGAAACTGGATTTATTATAACTGGTTATCAGGAGACCATATCGTTGAACAGGCCGTGCATAGTATCGATTTTATGCAGTGGGCAATGGGGGATCAATATCCGATAAGTGCTGTAGGAACGGGAGGCAGACAAGTTCGAACGGAAGATATATATGGCAATATCTATGATCATTTTGCAATTACATATCAGTATGCAAATGGTGCAAAAGGATTTCACTTTAGTCGCCAGCAGCCAAATTGTGAAAATAGCTATATGGCTGAAATAATCGGTACAGATGGAATAGGCGTCGCTCCGGCTTCCGGTGAGCATATCATTCGTGCTCGCAGAGAGTGGATTTATGATGGCGAAGAGAACCAGATGTACCAAACTCAACACGATGAATTGTTTGCCTCAATTCGGCAGGGCAGACCCATCAATGACGGGGAGTTTATCACGACCAGTACAATGCTCGCAATAATGGGAAGAATGGCAGCTTACACCGGTAGAGAAATCACATGGGAACAAGCATTAAACTCTACAGAGTCGTTAGGGCCTGAAATTCACGAATGGGATGATGTTATACCTATCAGTTCTTTGAGTGTAGCCATGCCCGGTGTTACTGAATTTATTTAGAGGAGCAGAGATTTATAAGTGGTAAGGCGGGGAGTAATCCCTGCTTTATTAATTTATACCTTAGATTAAAGAGCAAAAAAAACCTTTCCCTCAGGGAGTCTTCGGCTACTGAATTCAGCATTTGTTGTGCGTCCTTCGGTTTACAAGATGGTGTCAACCGTAGTATCTTCCACCCGGGCCGAGAGCTCTTGTTCCTGAGAAAAAGGCTTCGGTATCAGTTCATGATGTCGCAGATTTTTTCTGTTTTGCAACAGCGACCCAAAGCTTTTACACCCGGGAACTATCTTTGTCAACTTTCACTGACCTGAATCACAAACTTCTGTTAGGTCGCTCATGACTCTACTGTAATTAACATCGAATTTTAAAGGGAGTCAATATGTGTAAATTATGTTTTTCCAAGGTTTTTTTGAGATAATTATATTGAAACAATTGATAGCCAATAAGTAGCTATCATTGAACGTGAGAAAAAAAATTTCAAAAAAATTTTAACAGAATAGAACGACCAATTTTTGTTCTGACATAGACTGGGCAAAGCTGCAAATTGAGGGTCAAACAGACCTGAAAAAAATAGTTAAAACTGCTATTCATCTTTTCAGAGAGATGAGGGTAACGACTCACTTATCAATTTTGAGTATTGAAAGAAAATGATATTGAATTGCACCACAACCGGAGTCGATAATATTCTCTTTCCAAATATGGTTTTCTATGCTATAAAGAGAAATAGATTAATCCAATGAGGATTCCAGGCCAATGATGCTTTTTCCATTTTGAACGTCATCGACCATCTGTTTTAAAGAGGTTGTCTCAAAAAGATTTTTCACCTGGCCTCGAATTTTTTTAAAATCGTTATGAATGGGACAAGGTTTATCATCATTGCATTTCTTAAACCCGATTCCACACTGGTTGAACACTTCGAGTCCGTCCGTAGCTTCTACAATTTCAATCAAATAAATTTCTTCTGGGTCTCGATTTAATCGAAATCCACCGGTTGGGCCTTTCATAGATGTCAAGAGCTTATGCTTCACCATCATTTGCAAAATTTTACTCAAGAAATGTTTTGGAATCTTTTGTTTTTCGGCAACAATTTTTAATTCAATATTATGATCATCAGAGTGATGAAAAGCAATGTAGAGCATTGCTTGAAGTGCATAGTGGCATGTTGTTGAAAACATAATACAGTGTATATTAAATTTGTTATCAGGCCAAAGATAACACACATTCAGATAAATCGGATATTTTGAGCCGGTATTGCTTCTAAAAAGATGAATGAAGAGTTAGCGATAATTTTACCTGAATTAAACTACTAAAAACCGATTTAATTCTTTTTTTTAAATGAATTAATCATGCCGCCATCAAGCAGTGATTGTAATTGTCTTCCACTCAAACTGTGTTTTGTTTTGAAGGTTATCCCTTTTGTGACATTTGTGACGGTAACTTCCATCCCTCTTTTAAGTTGCAGGTTGAGCTCATCAATTTTAAGTATATCGTTCAGGTCAATATTGTTGTAATCTGCATTATTTATAAATTCAAGCGGGGCAATTCCGAAATTAGCAAGATTTTGCCACCCTATGCGAGCATAACTTTTAGCAATGACTGCCTTTTGTCCCAGATATCTTGGGGCTATAGCCGCATGTTCTCTGCTAGACCCTTGAGCGTAGTTATTACCAGCTATCACGATATGACCACCGTGTTTTTTCTGTGCATCAATTGCCCGGTCATAAAAAGTCTCATCAATAACAATATAAGCGAACTTACTGATTTCAGGGATATTGCTCCGAAATGGCAACACTTCTGCACCGGCTTTCAGGATTCCATCTGTTGATATATTATCGTCCATTTTCAGCAATACCGGTACTTCTATATCTTTAATTTTTTCAAAATCCGGAAATGATGAAATATTGGGTCCTTTTATCAGTTCAGTTTTTGAGCCGTTTTCTTGTGGAGGCAGAAGCATCTCCTTATTCACTATATACTCAGAGGGTTCAGTAAATACAGGATAATCAATTCCAAAAAATTCCTTTAGATCTCTGGGATCGGTGATTTTACCGGTTAATGCAGAGGCAGCAGCGGTTTCTGGGCTGCATAAGAAAACGGAGTCTTCTCGCGTGCCTGATCTGTCCGGAAAGTTACGAGGTACCGTCCTTAAACTGTTTCTGCCACTTGCGGGGGCCTGACCCATTCCAATGCAACCGTTACAGCCTGCCTGATGTATTCTGGCTCCGGATTGAATGAGGTGAAGCATCACTCCATTTTTCACCATGTTCTCAATGATTTGCCTTGACGTAGGATTGATATCAAAGCTGACAGAGTCATGAACTCTGCGTCCTTTAACTATCTCAGAAGTGATCCAAAAATCTCTGTAACCGGGATTCGCTGATGAACCTATATATGACTGGTAGATCTCTTTTCCTGCAACTTCCCGCACACTGACTACATTTCCCGGGCTGCTTGGCAAAGCGATCATGGGTTCGATACTGCCTAAATCAATCTCATCATACTTGTCATAAGTAGCACCATCATCCGCTTTAATTTCAATCCACTCATCCTCCCGATGATTTTGAGCCATAAAATCTCTCACGATCTCATCTGAAGGAAAAACAGTAGTCGTAGCACCCATTTCAGTCCCCATATTAGCAATAACATGTCGATCCATAGCACTGAGCTGTCCAAGACCGGGTCCATAGTACTCAATTACATAGTCTTTAGCTCCTTTTACATCATAACGCCTCAACATTTCCAATACTACATCTTTTGCGCTCACCCAATCATTCAACTTGCCGGTTACTTTCACACCCATCACCTTAGGCATTTTCAGGTACATAGGTTCACCGGCAATTGCAAACGCAACGTCGAGTCCGCCGGCACCTAATGCAAACATTCCCATTGCACCTGAAGCAGGAGTGTGGCTGTCAGATCCAGCCAATGTTTTCCCCGGTATTGCTAAATGTTCAGTATGTACCGGGTGACTAACCCCATTACCGGGCCTGCTGAACCATAAACCAAATCGCTCGGCTGCAGACTTCAAAAACAGATGATCATCCGGATTTTTATGATCTGTTTGCAAAAGGTTATGATCCACATATTGGCATGATAGTTCAGTTTTTGCTTTGTCGAGGCCCATTGCTTCGAGCTCGAGCATCACCAGTGTACCGGTTGCATCTTGGGTGAGCGTTTGGTCGATCCGAATGCCAATCTCCGAACCGGTCTTCATTTCACCATCAACCAGATGGGACTGTATAAGTTTTTGTGTGATGTTCAGTGGTTCAGCCATAATCTCTTTATTTTGTTAACCCTATGATAGATAAAAAGATAATGGCTGATGAATCGTTCAAAAAAACGACAAATAAATTTTTAGAAAAATATATGTCACTATCAAGAATAGGTAAAAAAACTTCAATTTCTTGAATTTAAACGGTCATAGTGCTCTATCTGATCCGGATGATTATGTAAAATTCAGGGCTGTAAATCTGATTGAAACCCTGGATGAAAGCCTGATAACAGATGATATCAAAAATGATATCCGCCGGTTTGTTGATGAATTTGAAAACCAGGAAGCCGCAGCTGCAGGCTGCGTATTCCGGGCTTCAGAGCGATTGGCTGACAAACTTGAATTATATTATCTAACCCAATACTATTGAAATAACATCGGTGCAAATTCTGACAGGTATAGTCTCCAGCGATCCCATGTATGACCACCGCCTGTTTCCCGATAGACGTAATCAAAATCGTGTCCGTCTAGAACTTCTCTCATGTGAATAACACTGTCGAAAAGAAAGTCATCCGTTCCACAGGCAATCCAGTATAGCTCGTAACCGCTTTCTTTAAGGTTGTCAATATTCTGATTGGTAAGTTCGAGATGAGTCTGTGCATTCATGGCAAACTGCGATTCACGGATTATTCCCATACTCATCACACCGTAGTAGTTAAACATTTCAGGATAATTCAAAGCCAGTTTTTGTGTTTGCCAACCGCCCATTGAAAGGCCGGTCACTGCACGATTTTCCTTTCCGGTTTTTACACGGTAATTGGATTCAACAAATGGAATTACGTCTGAAACAAGACTTTCCTCAAAGCGCATCGTTGCCATCGGGTTTTGTGAATCCGATTCTCGTACCGGTTTATGGCCGGGAGCCACATGCCATGTTGATTCCTGGTTGGGGTTACCATTGGTCATTACTACAATCATCGGTTTAGTATCACCGGAATGTATCAGATTATCCATAATGCGGTTAGCGAGGCCGAGTTCGGTCCATGCACTTTCATCACCTCCGCCACCGTGAAGAAGATAGAGAACAGGATATTCTTCATTGCTATCGTTGTAATTTGGTGGTAAATAAACTTTCATGCGTCTTTGATCCATATTCAGTGTTGGTGATGGATACCATATCTCTTGAACCGTCCCATTCTTTTGATCACTGAGCTGAATAATTTCACTATTTTCTCCCGGCAGAATAAAAGCACTGAATGTATTTCTGACATCGCGAATAACCCAGGGATTATGAGGGTCGATAGTTCGAACACCGTCTACGCTGTATGTGTAATTATAGTAGTCCGGATTTAAGTCTGAGATATTTAATTCCCAAAGGCCTTCTGTTCCTTTTGTTAATTTTTCGGAAGAGCCCCAGCCCGCCATCCAGTTCCCGCTGATTTTAACGGAATCGGCGGTAGGCGCCATGATTCGAAAAGTTACTGAGCCGTCTTCTTTGAATTCCGGCGATATAACCGGGTCCTGTTGAAATTGAGAAAGTGCCGGGTTTGAAGATAACCCGAAAAGGCCAACGAGTAAAAGGAGGATTTTAAAGCATTTTATTATTTTCATAAGGCGGGCATCAGAATTTCTAGTTTAAATTATGTGCTATCAAAGGCAATCCAATGACTTACTACTAAAAAGCAGATTACATCTATTGTTACAATATGAAACAATAAGGGATATGTCAATAAGTAAATCAAAATTGGATCATCAAACTTGATTTCACAACATCATTCACTTTGAATATGTGGAACATATCAGGCTGGAGTGATTGCTATATGCATCGTGTCGAAGATATCCGACATATAAGAAAGGAAACAAATTAACCATGGTTAATCAGAAGGTTTGATCAATTTTTTATATAATGATGATGATGGATTAAAATTACTGAAAACTTTGGGTGTATAAACAGGTGTAAATCATAGCAGGTTTTAAGAGGGGGTTTAATTGGTGAGCAGCTGATTTACAGGGTATAAAATCCAGAATTTCGAAGGATATTTCTCCATTGATTATGTCTGCTAAATGGGAATCGGAAATTCACCAATTTATTCGAAATGGTTAGACCAACTGTTTCTGGATTGAAAAATTAAATAATGAATTCGTTTTTTATGATGAAATCTGTTAGCTCAGCAACATTAATTCTGGCATTCTTCTTGTATTTGATGGGGTGCAGTTCATCCTCTGACCAGGCAATATCAGACACTGGAACCCCGCGACCCAACATAGTTCTAATTTTTTTAGATGATGCCGGTTATGCCGATTTCAAACCTTTTTCTGAAACCCGTTATCCCACCCCAAACGTGCAGAAACTGGCTGCGGAAGGACGTACATTTATGAATTTTTATGTGCCGCAGGCAATATGTTCGGCATCGCGGGCAGCCTTGATGACGGGCACTTATCCTGAGCGTAACGGGCTTTTTGGAGCACACGCCCCTGGGCAACGTGGGCTTGACCCTGAATTTGTGACGATGGGAGAAATGCTACAAAAAGTTGGGTATACCACAGGTTTTTTTGGCAAGTGGCACATGGGAGACCATCCGGAAACTCGTCCACCTGAGCGAGGTTTTGACGAGTCTGCAGGGATTATGTATTCAAATGATATGTGGGCCGGACACCCTGAAAACCCGGAGTACTGGGGACAGTTCCCGATGCACTACTGGAAAAACGCTGAAGTATTAATAGATTCTGTTACAGCAGAACATCAGAAACAATTCACCACCTGGTTTACTGAAGAGTCAGTAGATTTTATTAACCGAAACAGTGGAGAACCATTCTTTCTGTATGTGCCTCATCCACAGCCGCATGTACCGTTGTTTGTTAGCGATAAGTTTGAAGGAAAATCTGGAGTTGGCCTTTATGGTGATGTGATGATGGAGATAGACTGGTCGGTGGGAGAAATTATAAATGCTCTAGAGGAAAATGATGTAAGAGATAATACAATCATCCTTTTTACGTCAGATAATGGCCCATGGTTATCCTATGCCAATCATTCCGGACAAACACCTTATCGGGAAGGGAAAGGGACTTCGTTTGATGGGGGAATCCGATCACCGCTTATTATATCCTATCCTGATAAATTGGAAAAAAATTCTGTGTCACATAATGCATTTTACTCTATCGATATCATGCCTACCCTTGCAATGTTAACCGGTGCAGCTTTACCTGAGTACGAAATTGACGGTAAGGATGTTTGGGATGTGATGATAGGGGAGTCAGGGGCTAAAAGTCCTCAAAAATATTATTCATTCACAAACGGGACGGAATTTCAGGGAGTGATGAGTGGTGACGGTAAGTGGAAATTACATGTTCCTCATAGCTACAGAACCAGTCCGGTAGGGGGTAGAGATGGGATTCCGGGGATCTATCAGCAGGATGAAATCGAACTTTCATTGTTTGATATGATTCATGATCCCTACGAAAAGGTAAATGTGATTGCCGATTACCCCGAGATTGCGAATGAATTAATCAGGTTTGCTGAAGAACATAAGGCAAAATTTTTTGAGTGGTGAACTGAGAGTTCTCTGATGTTTTTGTGAAGCCAATAAATTATTGATGGTATTCATGGCATGTATCCGGTTTCCTGAAAAATTGAGGTGCTATAAAAATGAGATTTGATTTCACGAATAATTTGATGATGACTAGATTAAAATACAAACGACTTGATGAATGAAACCATAACTTGGCCAATAATATATGCGTGATACAATTCAAACGGTATTAACCTGTGCAGTTTTGTTTCTGTTGGGAGCTTCAACTGCATTTTCTCAACCTAAAAATGTGATTTTTATCCTGGCAGATGACCACAGGTATGACTATATGGGTTTTCATCCCAACAGCCCGGATTTTCTCAAGACCCCGGCAATGGATCGTATGGCTGAAGAGGGTGCACATCTGGCAAATGCATTTGTCAGCACTTCGTTATGCTCACCGAGCCGGGCATCCATACTCACCGGTCAGTATCCGTTTCGCCACGGGGTAGTTGATAATAATAATATGATGCCTGAAGGTATACCACTGTTTTCTGAGGCACTGCAGAAAGCGGGTTATCAAACCGGATACTTTGGTAAATGGCATATTGGCCACGACCATGATAACCCTAAACCGGGATTTGATCGATGGGTCAGTTTTCCGGGTCAGGGTGTTTACTTCAACCCAACATTGAATATAGATGGCCAGCGGCAGCAATATGAGGGTTATATCACTGATTTAATGACTGATTACACATTGGAGTGGCTGGATAGTATTGACACCAGCCAGCCGTTTTTTGCCTACCTTTCTCATAAAGCCGTTCATGCCGAATTTGATCCGGCAAAACGTCACGAGGGGATGTATGCAGATGCGCGTATTGTAAAACCACAATCGATGAAAAATATTGACCGGAATTATGAGGGGAAACCCAATTGGGTATACGAACAGCGATACAGTTGGCATGGAGTCGAGCATATGTATCACGGCAGGGATGACCATCCCCAAAGTTTGGATGAGATCATTGTACGTTACAGTGAATCCCTGATGGCTGTTGATGAGAGTATTGAGCGTGTATTGAATTTTCTGGAAGAAAAAGGTCTCGCCGACGAAACGCTTGTGATCTATATGGGTGATAACGGTTTTATGCTGGGAGAACACGGTTTGATTGATAAAAGACAGGCTTACGAAGAGTCAATGCGGGTTCCGATGCTGGCTTGGTCACCTGGATTTATTGAACCAGGCAGGGTGATTGAAGAAAATGTATTGAACATCGATATAACACCGACGATACTGGATCTTGCAGGGGGTTCGATGCCACAGAATCATATTATAGATGGAATTTCATTCGTGCCACTGTTAGCCGGTGAATCGATTGACAATTGGAGAGAAGAATTCGTCTATCAATATTTCTGGGAAAACTCTTTTCCTCACACTCCAACCACCTATGCAATTCGCGACGACCGGTATAAATATATCTACTACCATGGTGTATGGGATAAAAATGAATTATATGACTTAAAAACCGATCCCTTTGAAATGGTGAATTTGGTGGATATGCCTGAACACCGGGACCGTGTAAACCGAATGCGGAACCGGATGTTTGATATTTTTGAAGAGAATGGTGCCACAGATGTAAAATTCCGACGTCCATCTCCCGGACAGCAAGATGAGCGAAAACGGTATTAAGAATGAGATATTTAAAGATCAATTTCTCTTTTCATCATTGTTCGTACCGTTATTAGTGAATCAACCTTAACATCTGTTTTATGAAACTGAATACTAACCATTTAAAACTAAAAAATTATGGCTTGTCAACACATCAGAATTATATTTTTATTAACTGTTTTTATGTTCACGTACGTAATTGTTGCCGAAAATAGCCTGGCTCAAGCTCAATTGGTACCGGCAGAACAAGTAGAATTCTATACCCAGGAATGGGAAGGCGAACGCGATCAATACGGTAGACCCATAGTTTCAGATGAAATTCTTGAACGTATGAAATATGTAGGTCTGGAAGAAGCCTGGGGCACCATTCAAGCTGCAGGATATCATAATAAATTTGAAGGGGACTGGGAGATTATGAATCCCGACCGGATCCTGGTAGGAAGGGCATTAACTGCTACCTTTGTTCCGGATAGTCCGGAGCTGTCTGACCGAATGCATGAGATTGGCAGAGGCCTTGGGCTTGGCGGCGGCATGAATCAATATCCCATTTATATGTTAGAACAGGGTGATGTTTATGTAGCAGATGGCTTTGGGAAGATAAAAGATGGAACACTCATTGGTAATAATCTGGGTCAGGCCATATATAGTAATTCGGGTAACGGTGCGATATTTTATGGTTCGGCTCGCGATCTCGACGGACTGAGACAGATCGATGGGTTCAATGCATGGGTAAAAGGGTGGCATCCATCATTCATTCGTGAAATGACTTTGATTAGCATTAACGGTGTTACCCGCATTGGTGAGGCTGTGGTTTTACCTGGAGATGTAGTGTTAGCTGTGGAAACAGGGGTACTTTTTATACCACCTCATCTGGCTGAAAATGTTGTTGTAGATTCTGAAGTAACCCGGTTGACAGATATCTTCAGGATTCAGCGAATAAGGGAGGGAGTGTACACTCTCAATCAAACCTATGGGACAGAGTGGACTGATGCAATAAATGAAGATTTTTATAATTGGGTAGAAAATAACCGTACAAGACTGAATGAAGAAAATGGTGTAGGATATGAAACATTAGACAAGCTAGTGGAAATAAAGTCACGCAATTGGCGGGAGTGGATTGATTAACAAAAATTCAGCAAATAGTACACATTATTATAAAGACCAATATTTCCAAATATCATTACTTTTTGATCATGTAAATATCTCAAATGAATAAATATACTCATTATGAATAAAAAAAAATCTGACAATGGCCGCAGAAGTTTTATTAAAACAGCCGGTTTGGCTGGGTTAAGTTTGGGAACAATGGCCATGGCCCCGATAGAAGAACAAGTTGAACATATAAGTTCAAAAGTGAATAGGTACTCTTCACCATCTGAATTAGAGATTACCGATATGAGAATAGCTGAAGTAACGGGCATACCTTTTAGGGTTCCTATTATTCGCATAGATACAAACCAGGGTATATCCGGCTGGGGTGAAGTAAGGGATGGCGGGGCTAAAGAATACGCATTGATGCTTAAAAGCCGGATATTAGGTAAGAATCCTTGTAATGTAGAAAAAATATTAAGAGAAATTGAACAATTCAGAGGAGAGGGGCGTCAGGGCGGCGGCGTTTCAGGTGTTGAAATGGCCCTTTGGGACATTGTCGGTAAAGTTTATGGAGTGCCCGTTTATCAGATGCTTGGTGGGAAATATCGTGATAAAATTCAATTATATGCTGATACAGCAGGAGCTACGAATCCGCATGTATTTGCACGCCGTATGAAAGAAACTCGTGTGGATGCCGGATATACTGCCTTAAAAATGGATATTGGAATTGAACTGCTTTCACGAACTGAGGGCACACTTGTAAATTCAAAATCACATGCACCATTTGGGGAACACAGACTTCAAAGCCAGTATTCGAGCACACCCGGGCAATATGGACAGATAGATCACCCTTTTACTCGAATTCAAATCACTGAAAAAGGGCTTGAGCTGATGGAAGAGTATGTTAAAGTGATGCGTGAGTATGTTGGTTATGATATCTCATTGGGCATTGATCATTTTGGTCATTTCGGAGTTAATGAAGCGATTAAAATTTGCCGTATGCTAGAACCTTATACTATTGCCTATGCAGAAGATATATTGGCCTGGAAATGGACTGACCTCTGGAAACAGGTTACTGACGCAACCACAACACCCACTCAAACAGGTGAAGATATCGGTACATGGGAAGGTTGTAAGCCACTGATTGATAAGAGAGCAGTTGACCTTATCCATCCTGATCCTGGTTCATCCGGTATTATAGGTACCAAAAAAATCGGAGATTATGCGCAAAATGCCGGAATATCTATGAACCTGCACTTTGCAGGATCACCCATTGGATTTTTAGCTTCGGTACATATCGCAGCAGCTACACAAAATTTTAACACACTGGAGCACCATTCTGTTGGGCTGCAACGCTGGTATGATATGTATGATGGTGATCCCAAAATGATATTTGATCAGGGTTACGCTACGGTACCTGAAAAACCGGGATTGGGAGTTGATCTGAATATGGATGTTGTGAAGGATAGCCTGATTGAAGGAGCCGGGTTTTTCGAGCCAACTCCGGAATGGAATGAGATCCGGTCATGGGATCGTCTGTGGAGTTAGTTATGAATATTTTCTATAAATCATTATTAAGTTTAAGCTTACTCTGTTTACTATTTGCAGTTATTTTTCTATTGGTTGGCTATAGTGCTTCTGTCTATGGGCCTCTTATTATTGCCATGTTTGTGTTTCTGGCGTTGGGTGTAAGAGGAACTAATACGCTATTCAAATCCTTTGCTTTCTCTATCTGGATCTTTGCGTCGGTATCTTTTGCGATGTTTTATCCCGAACTAGTGACAAATGTGGGCGGAATTAATACCGCGATATTCATTGTACCCTTGATTCAGCTTATTATGTTTGGGATGGGTACACAGCTGAGTCTGAAGGATTTCACCGGTGTAATGAAAAGGCCAAAAGGTGTATTAGTTGGAATTTTATGTCAGTTTACTATCATGCCAATCGTTGGTATCAGTATTGCTTTATCATTTGGATTTACTGCCGAAATTGCAGCAGGTATTGTTCTAATTGGTTCTTGTCCCGGTGGTGTTGCTTCAAATGTAATGGCATTTATTGCAGAATCGGATTTAGCATTGTCAATCACGCTTACTGCAGTTGCTACAATGATATCACCATTTATGACACCACTATTGATGGAGTTACTCGCAGGCCAATTTGTTCCAATCGATGCTATTGCAATGATGATGAGCATTTTGAATATGATTATTTTTCCCATTGTCCTCGGGCTCATATTTAATCACTTTTTGCATGGGAAATTAAAATGGCTGGATGATATAATGCCGGTTATTTCGATGGTTGGTATTGCCGTAATTATAACTGTAATTACTGCTGCGGGCAGGGATTCACTTGTATCCATTGGATTATTGCTGATTTTGGCTGCTATTATTCATAATGCATTAGGCTATCTGTTTGGATATTGGGGTGGACGACTGATGGGAATGGACGAAAATTCCTGTCGGACTATTGCACTGGAAGTGGGAATGCAGAATGGTGGGATGGCTTCCGGACTTGCCGCTGAAATGGGTAAGATTGCTACCGTGGGTTTGGCTCCAGCCGTTTTTGGCCCATGGATGAATATTTCAGGATCAACATTGGCAAATTGGTGGCGACGAAAAGCATTAAAAAATGAAAATTTAGAAGAGAATAATGTTACTGAGAAAGTATTAAACCATCAGAAATTCTCTGATAAATGAATCAATAAAAACAGGGTTAGGTAATTGTATGGGATCACTTGGTATTATTGAATGGACATTGATTGTTCTGATTATCCTTCTTTTTTTTGGAGCGAAACGCATACCCGGAATAGCCCGGACAATCGGACAATCTGTTAAAGAGTTCCGGAATGCGAAGAGTGAGCCGGGTGAAGATGAAGACAATGAGAAAATTGAATGAAATTTAATCAGCTAAGAGTTGGTACCGCGTACGGGATTTGAACCGCGAAGCACTGCTTCGCAAGACCAAAGCCTGTGAGTTACAATTCAAAAAAAAGATCCAGCAAGTGAAGTGTACTCCAAATAGAAGCAAATCGATAAAAGTACCGCGTACGGGATTTGAACCCGTGCTACCGCCGTGAAAGGGCGGCGTCCTAGACCCCTAGACGAACGCGGCATTTATATTACATTTTGCCAAATCTTGATAAAACAGAAATGAATTCTAATGACTAATGACGAATAGTCTGAACTAATAAATGGGAGCCCGATGGGAATTGAACCCACGGCCTCCAGGGCCACAACCTGGCGCTCTAACCGACTGAGCTACGGGCTCCATTTAAACTTTTGTACCGCGTACGGGATTTGAACCGCGAAGCACTGCTTCG
>TARA_R100001143_G_scaffold63572_1_pt1 | contig 50289 bp, 51 predicted proteins | sample TARA_R100001143 | Tara Oceans TARA_R100001143 (sample SAMEA2621300) | marine metagenome | biome: marine biome (ENVO:00000447); feature: mesopelagic zone (ENVO:00000213); material: "saline water (ENVO:00002010), including plankton (ENVO:xxxxxxxx)" | depth 800 m | reverse complement strand
CATGCCAGAAAACGCCCCTGCAAACGCATCAGAACAGCCACATCCGTCTGACACCAGCGATTCGTTAGAGTCAGGCGACAGTGCGTCGGACAAATACGCCCATATCGTTGTCGTCGGCAATCAGAAGGGCGGCTCTGGCAAATCCACGACGACCATGCATGTCATCGCCTCACTGCTGTCAACGGGTGCCAGTGTCGCCAGCATCGATTTGGATGCCCGCCAGGGAACCCTGACCCGCTATATTGAAAATCGGCGTAAATATGCGGAACGACGCGGTATTAATCTGTTAATGCCAACCCATCGCCCCATTGAGCCATCCAGCGTTGCCTCAATTGACGTTGCACGCGCACATGATGCCCATTCTGTTGAAAAGGCCGTGCAGGACCTGGCCCCGCGCCATGATTACATCGTGATCGACACGCCAGGAACGGATAACTTCCTCAGCCGCGTTGGACATTCCTATTCCGACACGCTGATCACGCCCTTGAATGATAGTTTCATCGATCTGGATGTGCTGGCGATGATCGATCCGGAAACCTATGCCATGACCCGCCCCAGCAAATACGCGGAAATGGTGTTCCAGGTTAAGATGCAAAAGGCCCGCCGGGAAAAAAGCAACCGGACCTTTGACTGGGTCGTGATGCGCAACAGAACCGGCCAGTTGGAATCGCGCAATCAGCGATCCATGGAAGAGGCCCTGACGAAGCTCAGTTCCCGCATCGGGTTTCGCCAGGTGCCCGGCTTTTCAGAACGTGTGATCTTTCGGGAGCTTTTCCTGGATGGCCTGACGCTGTTGGATCTGAAAACACCCGGGACCGATATCCGCATGAATATGTCCCATCTGTCCGCCCGGCAGGAAGTGCGTGACCTGATGGCGGCAATCGGTCTGGACCGGGAAGCACACTAGCCAGTTGGGCAACAAATCCAAGGCATAGGGTGACGAATGGCCGAAAAAGCCCATATATAATCCTATGAGCAAACTGCCACGCGATCATAATGCCACCCGCGATGTGGACGCCTTCTTGGAGAAGGTCCGCCGCACCCCCGCTCCTGCCGTCCCATCGGGCAAGCGGGGCCGCCTGATATTTGCGCTGGATGCGACGATGAGCCGCCAGCCGACCTGGGATGCCGCCTGCCAGATCCAGGGGGAGATGTTTGAGGCGACCCGGGCAATCGGGGGCCTGGATGTGCAACTGGTCTATTTTCGCGGTTTCGGGGAATGCAAGGCAGGGGCCTGGCAACCCGACGCCGCGGGCCTGGCCCGGTTGATGGGAAAGGTCGCCTGTCACGCGGGCAAAACCCAGATCGGCAAGGTTCTGACCCATGTCAAAAATCAGACGGATCAAGGCAAGGTTGGGGCCGTCGTCTATGTCGGCGATGCATTTGAAGAAGACATCGACGCTGTCTGTCATAAGGCGGGTGAGCTTGGTATTCTGGGAGTGCCAGTTTTTATCTTTCAGGAGGGTGCGGACCCGATTGCCCAACGGGCTTTTCGTGAAATTGCCAGACTGACCAATGGCGCATGGTGCCCCTTTGATCTGGCCAGCGCAGACCGGTTAAAGGCACTGTTATCCGCCGTCGCCGTGTATGCCGCCGGAGGCCTGAAGGCGCTGGAGGATTATGGCCGCACCGACCGCGCAGGCGCGGCTACGGCCCTGCTGCAACAGCTTCAAGGACCAAAAGGTAAGCCGCCACGATGACATGGTTTCTGTTGGGCATTGTCGCCATGGTCGTCCTGTTCACGGCATTGAACTGGGCACGCAACGCCAATCCAAAGGATATCCTTAAAACGATTAAATGGACCGCGATCGGCCTGGGCGGGGCGGTCCTGCTGGTCGTGCTGCTGACGAAGAATTTTCAGCTAATCTGGGGATTGGGCGTATTCCTGATCCCGTGGCTTATGCGCCTGAACGCGCTGCGCCGCCTGTGGAAATCAATGAAGGGCCCATCGGGGGGCCAGCGTTCGCATATCTCTGCCCCGTTCTTTGATGTTTATCTGGACCATGACACCGGGGTCATGGATGGGCGCATCAAGGCCGGTCCGTTTGAAGGGGCGCTGCTGTCTGAATTATCGATGGCGGAAGGCCAACAGCTTTACACCCATATCGAAGCATCCAACGACCCAAGGTCCCTGCAATTGCTGGAAGCTTTCCTGGATCGCGCCCATGGGACCGCGTGGCGTATGTCGGATAATCAGCAGGACGGGGACCATACCACCGGTTCCACCTCACAGCGGAACAACAGTGGCCAAATGACAGTGGATGAGGCGCTGAAACTGTTAGGCCTGAAACCCGATGCGACGGCCGCTGATATCAAGGCCGCGCATCGTCGCCTGATGAAACAGGTTCATCCAGACACGGGCGGCTCTGCCTATCTGGCCGCCCGGGTCAATGAGGCAAAAGATATATTGCTGAACCGTTAAACCGGGCGGGCCGGACAGTTCATGTCCGCCGCATTATCAGTGGGCTGGATAATGACATTTGAAATTGGATGGGGGCTGATAGCCTGGGCATAGGCAGCCTTATGCGCATCCAATTGTCCCAGCAAACCAACGCCTGCAGCAATCAGGAAAACAGCGGACAAAACCAAACGGGACTGGCTGCGGGTTTGCGCCAAACTGACCGTGTTGTTGGTGCTCTTAATCATCATAACCTGTACTCCCCTAAGGAATGATTTAGCCTTTAAGTGATTCGATAAAAGGTCTCACAGCGACCTTTGACCCTTTCACTACGCACCTGAAATTGGGCGAAAAAGGGGCAGCATCGCGGCAAATCGCTGTTCAATCGTGGTTTGTCATGACCATTCAATGACAAGCAGGCCTGGAATGCACCCTTCCGCTTGCCCTTGGGCCATTGGCTATGGCAATACCCAACGGGACTTTCTTGCCTTTCCCCACAAGGCAGCATGAGGAGCATTGAATGGTCGCGCGCATCAGAAAGGCTGTATTTCCTGTCGCCGGGCTAGGCACCCGGTTTCTGCCCGCAACCAAAGCGATGCCAAAGGAAATGCTGACCGTCGTTGACAAGCCGCTGATCCAATACGCCGTTGAAGAAGCCATGGCTGCCGGGATCGAGGAATTCATCTTTGTCACCGGCCGCGGCAAGCAGGCGATGGAAGATCATTTTGACCTGTCCTATGAATTGAATGAGACACTGGACCGACGCGGCAAGACCGCCGAACTGGAACAGGTCAATGAATTCCTGCCACCCCCTGGTGCGATCAAATATGTGCGCCAGCGCGAAGCACTGGGGCTGGGCCATGCGATCTGGTGCGCCCGTGACATGATTGGCAACGAACCTTTTGCCATCCTATCGCCCGACGATCTGGTTTTGGGGGAGCCCCCCTGCCTGGCGCAATTGGTCCAGGCTTATAGTGAAACCGGGGGCAATGTGGTGGCCGTGATGGACGTGCCCCGCGATCAGACCGACCGCTATGGTATTCTGGACACGCCAAATCCACAGGATCGACTGGCCGAAATCAAAGGGCTGGTGGAAAAGCCAAAACCCGCAGACGCCCCTTCCACCCTGTCGATTATTGGTCGCTATATTCTGCACGGATCCGTATTTTCCCATCTGGACCGGCACGAAAAAGGTGCGGGTGGAGAGATACAGTTGACCGATGCCATGGCGCGGATGATCGGGGATCAGCCCTTTCATGGCCTGCGCTTTCAAGGGGAGCGGTTTGATTGTGGTACCAAAGAAGGATGGCTGGCAGCCAATATAGCCTTTTCCCTGGCCCGCGAGGATCGTCGCGCCCAGACCGAACAGATTCTAGCGCGTTACCGCTGAGGCACGCGCGATCACACCAAACCATCCCAATAGTGGGGAGAGAGACGAAATGCAGATTGCAGTAATTGGGACCGGCTATGTCGGATTGGTGTCCGGCGCATGTTTTGCCGATCTTGGCCACACCGTTGTCTGCGTTGATATCGATCCGGAAAAAATCCGCAAGCTGGAAGCGGGCATTATCCCGATCTATGAACCGGGTTTGGATGAAATGGTTGCCCGCACTGTCGCGGCAGGAAATTTATCCTTCACAACGGAAATTTCTGAAGCCGTGCCAGGGGCTGATGCGGCCTTTATTGCCGTTGGAACGCCCCCGCGTCCAGAAGATGGTCATGCCGACATGCGCTTTGTCCATGCCGCCGCAGAATCCATTGCCGCAGCCATGACCGGTTATACCGTCATAGTGGATAAATCCACAGTCCCTGTCGGTACATCGCGGGAGGTGACAAAGATTATCAGCCGGATGCGCGATGCCTCAGAATTCGACGTCGCATCCAACCCTGAATTCCTTCGGGAAGGGGCGGCGATTGGGGACTTTATGAACCCGGACCGGATTGTCGTTGGCATACGATCCGACCGCGCCAGAGAGGTCATGGCTAATGTGTACAAGCCCATGACCGATCGCGGTATTCCCCTGTTGATGACGGATCCAGATTCCGCAGAACTGATCAAATATGCCGCCAATGCGTTCCTGGCGACCAAAATCGCCTTTATCAATGAAATCGCGGATATCTGTGAACGGACCGGCGCGAATGTCTATCAGGTCGCACAGGGCATTGGCATGGATACCCGCATCGGGCCAAAATTCCTGATGCCAGGCCCTGGCTATGGCGGCAGTTGTTTTCCAAAAGATACGCTGGAACTGGTCGCCACCGCCCAGAAATTTGAAACCCCCAGCCGGATTGTCGAAGCGGTCGTGGCGTCAAACGATGCCCGTAAACAAGGCATGGCAAGCCGTGTCGCGGCCGCCCTGAATGCCCCCGTAAAGGGCAAGCGCATCGCCGTTCTGGGCCTGACCTTCAAGGCGGAAACCGACGACATGCGGGAAAGCCCCGCAATCGATATTATCGCCAGTCTGCAGGCGGAAGGGGCAGACGTCGCCGTCCATGACCCAAAAGGGATGGATGTCGCAAAAACGCTTCTCAATAATGTGAAATGGTCTGATAATGCCTATGATGCGATGAAAGGCGCGGAAGCCGTCGTCATCGTAACGGAGTGGAATGACTATAAGACGATGGATTTAAACCGCGCTAAAGAGGTTCTTGCCCGGCCGATTATGGTCGATTTGCGAAACCTCTTTGAGCCCCAAGATATGCTGGAACTGGGTTTCCTGTATTCCAGCGTTGGGCGTGTGACGCCCAGCATGTAACAATGGGCCTATAATCTTGGGCGCGTCACGCTGACGGTATCCAGTGGGGAAGGACGAAGTAGTATGGGGCATCGTTTCGATCCCGAGATTTTGCGGGAATACGATATTCGTGGGGTCGTTGGTCAGTCGCTTTCAGCGTCCGACGCATTGGCCCTGGGGCGCACAATGGGGACGATTGCCGTCGCAGGCAGCGGTCGTATCGCCGTCGTCGGCTATGATGGGCGGATGAGCTCCCCCATGCTGGAGGAGGAATTGTGCCGCGGTCTGGCCTCCTGTGGTCTGTATGTCTTGCGCATTGGCCTTGTGCCCACACCTTGCCTGTATTTCGCTGCGAAAATGCTAAAGGCGTCTTTGGGTATCATGGTGACCGGGTCCCATAATCCACCAGAATATAACGGCTTTAAAATCGTCCTGAACGGGATGCCCTTTTATGGCGCAGAAATACAGCGCCTCCGGGACCTGTCCTATCGCGGTGTCTGGGCACGCGCCAAGGGTGCTATGGTCGAAACAGATACATTGGCTGCCTATACAACCCGAATTCTACTGGGATATGAAACCCAGAAATCAATGCGGGTTGGTTGGGATCCAGGCAATGGGGCGGCCTGTCCCGTCGTCTTGCGGCTGGCCCATCGGTTACCGGGGGAGCATTTGCTGATCAATGAAAAGGTCGATGGCACCTTCCCCGCGCATCATCCTGATCCAACCGTCGAAGCAAATCTGGCGCAGCTAAAGGATCTGGTGCTGACAGAAAAGCTGGATATGGGCCTGGCCTTTGATGGCGATGGCGACAGAATAGGGATTGTCGATGATAAGGGCCGCGCGATCTGGGGCGATCAGCTCTTGGCCCTGATGGCGCGCGAAGTCCTGAAAGAAATGCCAGGTGCCCCAATTCTGGCGGATGTAAAGGCCAGTCAGGTCCTGTTCGATGAGATTGAGCGTTTGGGCGGCAAACCGGTCATGTGCCCGACCGGCCATTCCATTATCAAGACAAAGATGCTGGAACATAAATCGCCCCTGGCCGGGGAAATGAGCGGCCATATCTTCTTTGCCGACAAATACTATGGCTATGACGATGCGCTTTATGCTGCCGTGCGCTTCATGGCGATGGTTGCCAATTCCGGTAAGAAAGCCAGCGACCTGTTGGATGAATTGCCCAAAATGCTCAATACGCCAGAAGTGCGGATAGACGTGCCCGACGCGCGGAAATTTGCTGTCGTTGAAGAAGTCAAAGCCCGCCTGATTGAGGCTGGTGCCGTTGTCAATGACACGGACGGGGTCCGGGTATCAGATTTTGGGGGCTGGTGGCTGTTGCGTGCCTCCAACACACAACCGGCATTGGTTGCCCGCTGTGAGGGGCCAGACGAAAAGTCCTTGAAAAATTTGAAAGAACAGCTTCTTGCCCAACTGAAAATCAGTGGTATCAAAATTGATGATGCCAGTGATCTGGCCGCCTGATTGATGCAAGCGCCCTTAGGTATTCTGTTTGATAAAGATGGCACGCTGCTGGAATATCACGCAACCTGGATGCCAGCCAATCATGCGGTTGCTCTGGAACTGGCGCAGGGTGATTTGAACACAGCCCACCATTTGCTGCGTGCTGGGGGATGGGATCAGGCAACCGATCGTGTCGCTTCGGGCAGTCCCCTGGCGGCGGGGGATCTGGAAGACATCGCGACCCTGTGGCAGGACCTGTTGCCCGACGGCCCAGACCGCACGATTGACAGCATTGTCGCCTATCTGGACAGTGCCTTTCCCGCCAATATGGTGCCAACGCCGGTCTGTAATCTGCCCGCCCTGTTGACGCAGTTACAGGCCCGTAATATTGCCCTGGGCGTTGCCACTGCCGACAGCGCCAATGGCTTGCGAATGTCCCTGGCCCCGTTTGATATTCTGCATCGCTTTGCCTTTGCTGTCGGCTTTGACAGCGGCCATGGACGCAAGCCGGAACCCGGCATGGTGCATGGATTCTGCGCCGCCACAGACCTGCCCCCGGACCGCATCTGGGTGATCGGCGACAATCGCCATGACATAGAAATGGCCCTGTCCGCTGGGGCAACAGGCATCGGGGTCCTGACCGGCACATCCAGCGCTGAAGAACTGCGCGCTGCGGGGGCTGCAATGATATTGGACTCGATCGCCGCTCTGCCTGAGATACTCTAACCGCGAATACGATGGAACGCGCTGCCATTGGGACCGGTCTGACGCCAGAACCGCAGCGTCACCGCGATGGCGCAGAAGCCCAACCCGATCATCAGGCCATACCAGACACCGACACCGCCATAGCCCAGAACGAACCCCATGACATAGGCCCCGCCAATGCCAACAACCCAATATCCCAGGAATGCCAGGACCATTGGCACCAGCGTATCGTTCAGCCCGCGCAATATGCCCCCGGCCGTGATCTGCACCCCATCAAATAATTGAAACAGCGCCCCGACCGCTAAAAAGGTCGCGCCATAGGCAATGATCTGCGCCCGGTTTGGATCATCGTCGCTAAGGAACAGGCCAATAAAGAGATAACCCACTGTCCAGAACAGGATGGCGCAGCCCAGCATGAAAACCAGCGTCGTTTCCAGTATCACCCGACCCCGCAGGCGAACCGCCGCCAGGTCCCGTGCGCCTGCTGCCAGGGCGATGCGAATTGTAGCAGCCTGCGACAGACCAAAGGGCACCATGAAGGTGATCGACATGACCTGCAGGGCGATCTGATGCGCTGCCAATTGGGTAACGCCAACCCACCCCATCATAATCGCCGTCGCGCCGAACAGGCCATGCTCCATGACCCAACTGCCACCCGACGGCAGGCCGATGCTCAACATCTGGCGAAAGCGCGGCCAGTCCGGTCGCCAGAACCGCACGAATAACTGCAGCTTTGCGAATTTCGGTGTGAAATTGATATACAGAACGGCCAGGACCAAAATGTAGATATCGACCACAAAGGTCGCCAATCCTGCCCCTGGCAGGCCCATAGCGGGAAAGCCAAGGCCACCGAACATGAAGACCCAGTTCATCAATGCGTTCAGGGGCACACCAGACCAGGCAAACAACATGGCAGGCCGCGTCACCCCATAGGATGCCATGGTCAATCGCAAGGGTATGGTGACAAACACGATGATAAGAACCGGTGCCATCCAGTTCAGATAGCCTTGCGCAGCATGGGAAATTACTGGGTCCTGACCCAGAAAGATAAAGGCGGCCTCTCCATATTGCAGGATCAGGGCAAACGGCGTTCCCATCATCAACCCGATCCACAGGCCCTGACGCGCGCTGCGCCGTACACCGCGATCATCATTTTGCGCAACGGCCTGGGCGGTCAGGGACGACACCGCCCCCAATGTGCCAATGCCAAACAGCAGAAAAATAAACCAGGCATTCAGCGCCAATGCCGCCGCCGCGATGGCATCCTGACCCAGATGACCGATCATCAGCATGTCCACGGTTTCCATCATGATCACCGCAACCATGGTCATGATCATGGGCCAGGCGAGCGAGAATGTCGCCCCTACCTCCGCTTTTCGGTCCAGAACCGTGGGAGCTTGTATCGTTTCATCCTGTGTCATGCCGAGGCTTATGCCTCAATTTTAGGCAGTGGGGAAGGAAATAGAGGATATGCCGGGAATGAAAAATCTAGACCTGTTTACGATCGATCAGGGGGGCTTCCCGGACGCGACAGAATATACAGGGATACCAATGTCAAAACCGCTGCAATCCCCCCATAGGTCCAAACCGATAAATCTGTTACCGCCAGCATGATCGCCATGCTGACCACCATCATCGCCGTGGACAGGATCTTCGCGCGGACCGGGATCACACCATGCTGGTCCCAATCTCTAAGGGGCGGGCCGAAGCGGGGGTGATGATACAGCCAGTCATGAAACCGCTGTGACGAGCGCGCAAAACACCATAACGCCAGCAACAGGAAAGGAACTGTCGGCAATAGCGGCAGGAACGCCCCGATAAAGCCGAGCCCGACAAACAGGCATCCAAATATAAGATAGACGATGCGCGGCATCGCCCGCTCCAATCCTAAGCCCGCGCCGGAGCATCCGTTTCAGCCGCCGCTTCGGTTTCCAGCGCCGCCAGGGCCGTTTTCACGATCCCCGCCGCATCCAATCCAGCCTCTGCAATCTGACGATCCGGCTTGTCCTGATCAATAAAGCGGTCGGGCATGAACAAGGTGCGCAATCGAATGCCCTGGATCAGATCTTCCGCCACCAGAATGTTCAACACCTGGGTCGAAAAGCCGCCAATGGCCGCTTCTTCCACCGTGATCAAAACATCATGGGTCTGTGCCAATTTCCGCACCAGATCAGCATCCACCGGCTTGGCAAAGCGGGCATCGGCAACCGTCGTTGAAAACCCATGGGCGGCCAAATCTTCTGCCGCAGTCATGGCATCCTGTAGACGGGTTCCCAAAGACAGAATGGCAACCGTCTTCCCCTCCCGCACAATCCGCCCCTTCCCGATCTCTACCGGTTCGGGGTTCTTGGGAATCTCAATCCCAATGCCCTCTCCCCGCGGATAGCGGATGGCGGATGGATGATCATCAATACCAGCGGCGGTCACCACCATGCGCGCCAATTCCGCCTCATCCGACGGGGCCATGACGATGAAATTGGGAAGACAGCACAGATAGCTTAGGTCAAACGCCCCGCAATGGGTCGCGCCATCGGCCCCGACATAGCCCGCCCGATCAATGGCGAAGCGCACCGGCAAATTCTGAATGGCGACATCATGAACGACCTGGTCATAGCCACGCTGTAGAAATGTCGAATAGATCGCGGCAAAGGGTCGATATCCCTCTGTCGCCAAGCCCGCCGCAAAGGTCACCGCATGCTGTTCGGCAATACCGACATCGAAGGTCCGGCTGGGATGGGCCTTTTCAAACAAATGCAGGCCTGTGCCAGATGGCATGGCGGCGGTGATAGCGACGATTTTGTCGTCTTTTACTGCCAGATCGCTCAACACCTGACCAAAAACATTCTGATAGGCCGGCGCATTTGGTTTGGGCTTGTGCTGGGCACCGGTGACAACATCAAATTTCGCGACGCCATGATATTTGTCAGCAGACGCTTCTGCGGGGGGATAGCCCTTCCCTTTTTGCGTCACAACATGGATCAGGACCGGACCGGATTCCTTTGCAGACCGGACGTTCTTCAGAACCGGTAGCAAATGATCCAGATTATGGCCGTCAATCGGGCCCACATAGTAAAAGCCCATTTCTTCGAACAGGGTTCCCCCCGTCACGAAACCACGGGCATATTCCTCAGCCTTTTCAACCGCGCGCTCAAAAGACCGCGGGAAGCGTTCTGCGATATGCTTGCCGATTTCCCGCAGGCTTAAATACTGTTTCGACGACATCAAACGCGACAGATATGCGCTCATCGCGCCGACGGGGGGCGCAATTGACATATCATTATCATTCAAAATAACGGTCAGGCGGGAATTCATCGCACCAGCATTGTTCATCGCCTCATAGGCCATGCCAGCCGACATTGCGCCATCGCCGATCACGGCTACGACATGGTTGTCATCGCCACTTAAATCCCGCGCGACGGCCATCCCCAGCCCGGCAGAAATGGAGGTTGACGAATGCGCCGCGCCAAACGGGTCATAATCACTCTCATCCCGCTTGGTAAAGCCGCTTAACCCGCCGCCCTGGCGCAGGGTTTCAATGCGGTCCCGCCGCCCGGTCAGGATTTTATGGGGATAGCATTGATGTCCGACATCCCAGATCAGGCGATCATCGGGCGTGTTGAACACGTAATGCAGCGCCACGGTCAGTTCGACCACGCCCAGCCCCGCGCCCAGATGCCCCCCTGTCTGGGACACCGCACGAATGGTTGCGGCGCGCAGTTCATCAGCCAATTGCCGCAATTGCGTTGGCTTCAAATCGCGCAGATCAGACGGCAGGGAAACCGTATCCAGTAAGGGCGTGGCAAGCATGGGGCTTACATCTGTCACAAATGACCACTTTCACAGTGATTAATAGTTCTGACACATACCTAGCCCGGAATTGCGGTGCTTTCCAGACCGAATTCAATCCAAATCACGGCGTATTATTGAAATTCCAATGATTTCCAAGGTCAGACGGATGTGGACTCTCTTGAAAAATCGATATGCAGATGGTTGCCATCCGGGTCATGGAGATTGATCTGGGTGATCGGCATGCCTGGCACATCAACGCGGTGATAGGGAATTCCTTTCCGCTGCAGGATCGCCAGAAACCCCGTCATGTCGTCGGCAGATATGGCGAAATGTTCCAATTGCTGGTCGGGTCGATAGGGGGCGGGTGGGTCGCTGACACCGATCAGGTGTACGATGGGAAACCCGTCGCAATACAGCCAGGCACCTGGGAAATTGAAATCAGGACGCGCGCCGACTGTCAGCCCCAGAATGTCAGTATAGAAATCGATCATGCGCTGAAGCTGGGCGGTGCGCAGATGGACATGGTCCAGACGGCGCAGCATGGCTCAGAAATTCTCCTTCTTATACCCGAAGTCAAAGCGGCCTGCTTCCCGTAACAAAACGCGCGATAAGCCTTCAGGCCCGCAATAGAAAACATCAACCGCCTGGTCCGGATGGGCCTGTCGGATTGATTTGAAAACGGACTGCCAATCGGGCCGCGACAGGCGTGTCGGGGCATGAAGCCCGGTCAACAAATCGCGTCCCGTTTCCTGATGATAGACTTCCATTGCAACGGTCAGGCTGGCCGATGTCAGTTCCGCCCGCAGCCCGGTCAAATAGACCTGAATTTCGATCACATCGCGCGTCGCAGGGTCTTCTTCCAATTGCGCCATCAGATCGACAAACCATTCAAAGGCTTTCTGATCCCGGTTCATCCAGATGAAATAGATCCGCTGCATCTGGCTGGCGGCCCCCTGTTGGCGCTGGTGCAGGATGGACCGTAAGATGGAGGCAAAGGGTGTCACCCCAATCCCGGCCCCGATCAATACGGGGATCTTGCTGTCAAAAATATCCGATGCAGGCGACCCATAGGGGCCGTCCAGATAGACCCTGGTCCATGCGGCCGGGCGTTCCGGAACAGGCTGCTGTGCCAGATCATGCAGCTTGTGCGTCCAATTTCCGACCCCCCGCACATGCAGTTCCAACATTTCCGTTTCTTCCGGGTTGGAAGTGGCGGTGAAAGGATGCCATTCAAAACTGGAAATCATCGGATGTTTCAGGAAAACATATTCGCCCGGCTGATAGTGAAACCAGTCAGGCCGCGTCATCCGCAACCGTGTCACATTAGAAGACAGCGCATCGGCTTGCTGCAAATCCGTTGTTTTCAGCCCGTGCACCAACCGGATACCCCGTTCAATCAGATACAGCGCGCCGGGACCAACGACCCACATCCAGAATCCTGGGACATGCAACAGGAAGAAGGCAAACCACAGCCAATAGAGTTGATGGGTGATATAGAACAGGTCAAACAAGCCCTTATCCCGCACAAATCGCAGGGAAAATATCCACATCACCAGAAACAGGCCAATCAAGGTCAGGCCGGTCCAGCCAACCCGTGATTTGAACAATTCCCCATACACGACATCGCGTGTGAAAAAGTCCGGGTCGATAATGCTCTCATAGGCCCCGATATACCCCCCCACATGGATGACCGCGCATAGAAAGGTCACATGGCCGACGATTTTATGAAACGCGATCGCATGATCCAGTGGCAGGAATGGTCCAAACCAGGTGCGCCGCAGAAAGGTTAGGGAATGGCGCAGCATGGCGATCAGAATGATCGCCCCGTTCAGTTTCAGACAGGCCGCGGCCCCCTGGGCAATCTGGGTGAACAGATCGGACCCTAACTGGATTTCGGCCAGCACGCCACCGCGAAACATCCAGGCATTGGCCGCGAAATACAGCACCAACAGGACCAGCCAGGGGCGCTCATTCTCCCACAGGCGTATCGCGCCCTCTGTCAGATTGTGCAACAGGCGTCCGTGCTGACGGCGACGGTCGCGCTCGATGCGCTCTGGCAATCGCAACCATGTGGCGGAATTTGCGACCATTTGTTCTTTCAGGGCCGGATGGGAATCGATGCAGGCCTTGAATTCCCCAAATGTAATAGATTTGCTGCCATCCGCATCCACCTTCTGGAACATCGCCTCGCTTAAGGCATCCAATTTATGGGGCGGAATATCCAGATGGTGCTCGTTCAAACTGCGGTCCAGGATATGGGTCAGCTCTGCCTTATCAATGGTGCCATCGCCATTCAGATCATGCAGGTCAAAGACGATGCGCAGTTTTTCATCCGGCGATCCAGTCAGCAGAATCTGTGCGAAATCAATAAATTCCCACAGCGTGACAGTGCCGCTGCCATCCCGATCAATCAGCCCAAAGATACGGGCGGCATACTCCGCATCATGCAGTCCCAACCCCGCCTGCAACTCAGCCTGATCAATTTTCCCATCTTCGCCCGCGATGACTTTAAACCGGGTTTCTATATCACGCAGTTGAGAGATCGCGTCGCGCCCCAGTTTGACAATTGTCCCGGTATCATTCTTGGTCATTGCCATGGCTCCTAAAGCGCGTTCTTGCCGGATAGACAGTGTTTTCTTGTAACAGATTCTTCTGATCTAAAAGCAGGGGTTAGCATTGCCGAAAAATAGAAAGTATTTTATCTTATATCCATGAAGACATTCATTATAACCCTTTTGGTCACACCGCTGCTGCTTTGGCTGTCACCGGCAGTGGCCCAAGATGTCTCAGGGGACCCCGCCAAAGGCAAGGCCCTGATGATCGAAATGAAATGTCCAAAATGCCATGGGGAAACCGGGCTTGGGCGCACAAAAACGCCTGGCGTCCCGCGATTGGATGGCCAGTTTGAGGTTTATCTGATCAACCAGTTGCAAAACTTCCGCGACGGGCGTCGACCGCACAAATTCATGGAAATTTATGCAGGCCGATTGGATGGTCAGACGATCCGTGACATGGCGGCATTTTATGCGTGTCAGGGCGATGGCGCACAATTGCTGGAAGACCCCTCTCGCTGTGCACCTGTACAATGAGGTTGGTTATGCTGCGGCCCCTTCTTTTTACAATCCTGTGTCTGACCTTAGGTCTTGTGCTTCAAGCCCAACCGGCACAGGCACTGGAATGCAGTGATCAGGACCCTGATTACTGTATGAAATGCGAGGATCTGGACAAAGCCTATAAGGGCAAGGACATGAATGCCATTCTGGTGCGGGGCCGTTCTGTCTGGACACCGCTCTATGCCGCCTATTTCAGGGATTGTCCAAAGCTTGCCGTGCGCTATCTGGAATTGGGGGCCAATCCGGCCGTGGGCGGGATGGAAGGCGATATGCTGGCCACCGTCATTTCCTGGGACAGATGGGAAGTTGAACAACGCTCCCTGTGGGTCAAAATGTTGGTTCTGGCCGGTGCCAAACTGGACGCGCCGCCGATTACAAAACGCACGACGCGCGAACGCCTGATGCAGGAATATGGCAAGCGCGACGACATCATGGCCCTGATCAAGGTCGCGGAACAGAACGGCGGATAACCCCTCCCCCGCTGATTTTTGCAAAGGATACTGTTTAATGAAATCCGTCCGACTGGGCCGTACAGGCCTTACTGTCTCTGAATTATGCTTTGGCACCATGTCCTTTGGCGGCGATGCGGACGAGGCGGAGTCCGGTCGCCTGTATGCCGCGTGCCGGGATGCGGGCATCATCTTTTTTGACTGTGCCAATGTTTATAATGGGGGCCGCGCCGAAGAAATTCTGGGCCGCCTGATTGCACCAGAACGGGACAAGCTGGTCATCACCTCCAAGGTCGGCATGCCGTTGAATGAAGGGGGCCCCAATGACAGAGGGTCCAATCGCCGCCACATCACCCGCGCGGTTGAAGACAGCCTGCGCCGCCTGAACACGGATCGGCTGGACGTCTATTTCCTGCATAAATGGGACCCTGAAACCCCGATCGAAGAAAGCCTGCGGGCCTTGGAAGACCTCGTGCGCGCGGGCAAGGTCCTGCATATCGGGGCGAGCAACTTCGCGGCCTGGCAATTGGCAAAATCGCTGGGTATTCAGGATAAGAACAACTGGTCCCGGTTCGATATCATCCAACCCATGTACAATCTGGTGAAGCGCCAGTCAGAGGTTGAAATCCTGCCCCTGGCGCAGGCCGAAGACCTGGGCGTAATCTCCTACGGTCCAAATGCGGGTGGATTGCTGACCGGCAAGTATCGCAGCGGTCAGCGCCCCGAAGGCACCCGACTTGTGCAAAACAAGATGTATTCAAAACGCTATGACGTGCCCTGGTACTATGAAACCGCAGAGAAATTCACAGCCCTTGCCGATGCACGAGGCGAACACCCGGTCAGCCTGGCCGTCGCCTGGGCCGCCCATCACCCCGGCATCACCTGCCCCATCATCGGCGCGCGCAGCGTTGAACAGCTTCAGGCGTCACTGGACTCTGTCAAAATAGACATGACCGACGCCCTGTGGACCGAAATCGCTGGCCTGTCTGAACAGCCCGCCTCGGCAACAGACCGGAATGAGGAACTCTAACGTTCGAGGCCTAGATTGCACAGCAACGAAATTTTTATTCAGGCTAGGAAGTCCAACAGATATATGGCAATCTTTGCCATGATGCTCTATCATTCCACTTGAATGGAGAATTGTGATGGCAACAATGAATGTATCTCTCCCCGACCCAATGAAAGCGTGGATTGAAGAACAATTACAAAATGGGTGTTTCAGCAATACCAGCGACTATGTGCGGCATTTGATCCGACGTGATCAGGAGCGCCAAAGCGCGATTGCAACCTTACAAGATGCAATCAATGACGGCCTGAACAGCGGTACGCCTGAACTGTTTGACCCAATCGAGTTTAATGCAACGATGCGCAAAAAGCATGGGGCCTAAGAGACCAAACAGATATCGGCTAACGCCAAGAGCACGGGAAGATCTGGAAGCAATCTGGATTTACACAGCCACTGCGTGGTCAGCAGATCAGGCTGAAAACTATGTCAACAATCTGACACAGACCTTCCAACTTCTCCTCTATGCACCTGAAATAGCCCGCTTGCGCGCAGAGCTAAACCCGCCAGTCCGTATTTATTCAACTGGGTCCCATTGTATCCTGTATCAAATCGCCGATGAGGACCTTGTTGTCATCCGAATTCTGGGCGAGAAGCAGGACTGGACAAAAATCTTACGCGCCCTAGACACGTAAAATCAAAGATTTCAAATGTAGCCTACTTATCTGAAGCCCCTTAAACCTTCAGAACATCATTCCCGCGCGCAATGGCGATGACGCCGGAGCGGGCGACTTCTGTGTCGCCAAGGGCGCGCATCAATTCGATGAAGCTGTTGACCTTTTCCGGATCGCCATCAATCTGAAAGACGAAGCTGTCCAGCGTCGTATCGGCGACTTTGGCGTGGAAGATGTCGGCGATGCGCAGGCTTTCCCGGCGGGCATGATCCTTGGCGCGGACCTTGATCAGGGCCAATTCACGCTCCACATGCGCACCATCCAGGGTCAGGTCATGAACGTCATGAACCGGAACAAGTCGGTGCAATTGCGCCTTGATCTGTTCAATGATCATCTCCGTTCCCGTGGTGACAATATTGATGCGGCTGACGCTTTCATCTGCTGTGACGGTCGACACGGTCAGGCTTTCAATATTATAGCCCCGGCCAGAGAACAGCCCAATCACGCGGGCCAGAACGCCGGGTTCGTTGTCAACGATCACGGCAAAGGTGTGACGCCGCACGGTCTCATTCCCGCTGGCAAAGGTATAGGCTGCGCCCGGCTGACCCACGGTCCCTGAATTCGCCATCCCAAAACTTCCTTCCGGCATTGTAAAATCACCCTATTTCAAGTGTCGTCTTAAACCAGCATTTTCCCAGCATTGCCAATGGCTTCTTCGCCTTCAGCAACCGGACCCAACAGCATGTCATTATGGGCCGCCCCCGATGGGATCATCGGATAGCAATTTTCGGACTTATCGACCATAATATCGGCGATGACCGGACCATCATGGGCCAGCATTTCGTCAATCACATCATCCAGCTGACCCGCATTTTCCGCCCGCAGGCCCTTCATGCCATAGGCCTCACCCAGCTTCACGAAATCGGGCAGGGCCTCGGAATAGCTTTCCGAATAGCGACCGCCATGCAGCAATTCCTGCCATTGGCGCACCATGCCCATATATTCATTGTTCAGGATGAATATCTTCACCGGCAGGCGATATTGAATGGCGGTGGAGAGTTCCTGGATGTTCATCTGGATTGAGGCTTCGCCCGCGATATCGATCACCAGACCATCGGGATTGCCCAATTGCGCGCCGATCGCAGCAGGCAGGCCATAGCCCATGGTTCCCAATCCGCCAGATGTCATCCAGCGATTGGGCTTCTGGAAATCAAAATGCTGGGCCGCCCACATCTGATGCTGGCCCACTTCGGTCGTGATAAAGGTATCCTTACCGGTTTCCAGCGTCTTTTCATACAGACGGCGGATTGCCTGCTGAGGTTTGGCAACGGTTTCACCGTTTTTGAAGGACAGGCATTTCAAGGCCCGCCATTCATCGATCTTGCCCCACCAGCGCTCCATTGCCGCAGCATCTGGCTTCTTCTGGCGTGCCTTCATAACCTTGATCAGGTCTTCCAGCGCGTATCCAGCATCCCCGACGATCGGCAAGTCGACGCGCACATTCTTGTTGATCGAAGACGCATCGATATCGATATGGATCTTCTTGGAATTGGGGGAGAACGCATCCAATCGCCCGGTGATGCGATCATCAAAGCGCGATCCAATGGCCAGCATGACATCGCAATCATGCATCGCCCAATTCGCCTCATAGGTTCCATGCATACCCAACATGCCCAGATATTGCGGCTCGTTGGCTGGGAACGCCCCCAGGCCCATCAGGGTCAGGGTGCAGGGAAAATTGTTCATGCGCACAAATTCAGTCAGCAGTTTTGCAGCATTCGGCCCGGCATTGATGACCCCACCGCCCGCATACACAATCGGGCGCTTTGCCGACAGCAACAGATCAACAGCCGCTTCGATGCGGGAATGATCGGGCTTCAGGATAGGTTTATAGGTCTTGTGCGCCGCGGATTTCGGCATTTCATAGGTGCCGGTCGCAAACTGCACATCCTTTGGCAGGTCAACCACGACCGGGCCGGGACGCCCGCTGGTCGCGACATAAAAGGCCTCGTGCATCGTGCGGGCCAGCTTGTTCACATCCTTGACCAGATAATTGTGCTTTGTGCAGGGGCGCGTGATCCCGGTCGTGTCGCATTCCTGGAATGCATCATTCCCAATCAGATGGGTCGGCACCTGCCCGGTCAGGCAGACGATGGGAATGGAATCCATCAGCGCATCGGTCAGGCCGGTCACCGCATTGGTCGCGCCCGGGCCAGAGGTCACCAGCACAACACCAGGCTTGCCGGTGGACCGCGCATAGCCTTCCGCCGCATGCACAGCACCCTGTTCATGACGCACCAGAATGTGGCGCACATGGTTCTGTTTGAACAGCGCATCATAAATTGGCAGCACGGCGCCGCCTGGATATCCAAATACAACATCGACACCCTGATCTTTTAGGGCTTTAATCACCATTTCCGCGCCGGAAAGTTGCTGTGTCGACATGTCGTTCATCCATCTTGTTAAAAAACACCCCAACGGGGTCATTCAATTTCGGGAAAGGATTCTATCGCCAGACAGACGCCTCATCGCGTGCGGCGCACAATACGGGCGGCTTAAACCCGAATCAACCCGTTTTCTTCAATAAATGCAAAAAATCTGGCCTCCAAACTTTCTGAATATTTCTCTTTTATAAGAAAATTTGGAACAATCTGATTCTTGGCCCAAGTGGCCTGTCTTTTGGCATAGCGTCGCGTCGCCGTTTTCGCCTGCACAAGCGCCTCTGCCAGGGTAAGCTGTCCCATCAGATGCGCGGTCAGTTCCGGGACCCCAACGGCCCGCATGATCGGCCGGTCGTCAGGCAGGCCGCGCGCCATCAGGGCAGATACTTCTGCCAAGGCCCCCTGATCCACCATCGCATCCAGCCGGGCATCGCACCGCGCGACCAGTTCTGCCCGGGGCGGCACCATAACACAGGTCAGAAATGTCAGGCCAGGCGGTGGACCATCCAGGGGATCATTCTGCCAATCGGTCAGGATGCGACCGGTTGCGGCATAAATCTCAAGCGCGCGGCTGATGCGCTGCATATCCATGGGTTCAATGCGGGCAGCCGCCACAGGGTCCAGTTCCTGCAACCGATCCCAGGCTGAAACGCCCGGTGCAGCGGCAACTTCGGCCCGTATCTGCGCCCGAATTTCCGGCGGCACCTGTGGCATGGGCGACAGGCCCTGGATCAAGGCCTTGATATAAAATCCCGTGCCGCCGCACAGAATGGGGATGCGTCCCGCAGCGTGCGCCGCCTGAATTTCCATCCGCGCCATATCCCGCCACCGGGCAGCCGAACAGACATCATCCCCATCTAAAACACCATATAGGCGATGCGGCACCAAAGCCTCCTCCTCTGCCGAGGGTCGGGCGCTTAATATCCGCAAGTCGCGATAGATCTGCATCGAATCGGCGTTGATCACGACACCGCCAAACCTTTGCGCCACCGCCAGCGCCAGCGCCGACTTCCCAGAAGCCGTCGGGCCATACAGCACAATACAGGGGCGGATCGTATCAGGTTCAGAAGTCACACAACCATCCTTCACGCGTTAACGCGGCGCAGTCTAGACGCTTCCCACCGACGGGGCGAGAGCGAAGCGTACAGATCAGAAATCCGCCAGCGTCACGAATTTGTCGCTTGCGGGAATGGATGGCCTCGGGTATCGCGATTTCCCTATGCAAAACGTCATCACATTGGTTGCAAACCGCAATCGCACCGCCCTTACTGAAGACCACCTGACCGCTGCGCGTGCCGCCGTACAGCGCGCCGGGGCTGCTCCATCCATGGAAACCAAAACCCTGGCCTCAGGCTGGGCCGCGGAATTCATTGCGGATGGGGCCACGCAACTGGCCTTGATCGCTGCGCTGGAAGGGGCCCCAGGTCTGGACGGTATCGATCGCGCGGTGCAGGCCCCGGAAGGCCGGCGCAAACGTGTTCTTGTGTCCGATATGGACTCAACCATGATCCAGAACGAAACCCTGGACACATTGGCAACGGCGCTGGGCTTTGGCGATGCGGTCATGGCGATCACGGCCAGATCAATGGCCGGAGAGCTTGATTTCATTGAGAGCCTGCGCGCCCGCGTCGCCCTGCTGAAAGGCTATCAGGCGACCGAATCGATGGCTGTTGTGATGGATCAGATTCTGCACACAAACGGGGCGGAACGTGCCGTTAAGACCATGGTGGCAAATGGCGCGTTGTGTGCGCTGGTATCTGGTGGCTTCACCTTTACCACCGAAGTGGTCCACGCCCAGCTGGGCTTTCAGGAACATGCGGCCAATACATTGGAAATTGGCGATGATGGCTGCTTCACCGGCAACTTGACTGGTAAAATTGTCGGACGGGCGACGAAATTGGAAATCCTGGATGACATGTGCATCCGCCAGGCTGTGCCCCGCAGCGGTGCAGCGGCGATTGGCGATGGCGCGAATGATCTGGATATGTTGACCGCCGCAGGATTGGGCATTGGCTTTTTCCCAAAACCCATTGTGCGGGAACAGACCCGTGTGCACATCGAACATACCGACATGACCGCGCTGTTATTCTATCAGGGCTACAGCGAAGACGAATTCGCCATCTGAAGCGGCAAAACTCGGGCGGGCTGGGCAATAGAAACGGGCACGGCATGCGCCAGGTGTTTGCGCGCCGCCTCCAGCCCCATGATTTTTACGGTCAAGGCCACATGGTGCAGAAAACCACGATGGGCGGTGCAACTTTCCCCAGGGCCGCACGCGCCGCCTTCAGGACATTCCCAGGCAACAACAAGCTTACGAGCACGGGCCCAGTCGCCTTTCAACAAGGCCCCTTCGACCATGCGCAAATTCAATATGCATTGCGGTGACATCCTACCCATTTCATGCTCCCCTTGCATCACCAGCGACTGATGTCATGAAAATGACAGATATTTATTAATAAATCGTAATTGAATGGGGCCACCATTATTCTTCGCGCTGTGCGAGTATCACATAGCGCAGGGGCCCGCCCGCCTGAACCGCATCGAACGGCCAGCATGTGACCAGAGCGACATACTGGCCCGGCAGTCCCAAGGGCACCTGCAAATGGTCCTTATGCTGCACAGACGCATCAATCACGCGATACGCCGCGACAGAACGATCCGCCTTTTCCCATACGACCGAGTCGCCCGGCTGCAAATCCTGCAGCATCAGAAAATGGGTATCGCGATGTCCGAAAAAGGCCGGAACATCGCCCCCCTGAGCCAGGGTCGGGCCAAAGGCCATCGCCCTGCCGGACGCCCCGGCCAGCGCGATCCTGTCCCGCCCCAGACTTGGGAAATGCAGTTTGGCAATTGGCTGGGTATCGGCCCAGGGCCAGGGCTTTAGCGCATCGCCTGTCTGTCCGTCCTGCGCCGCCGCCCAGGCCCGCTGAATCAGGATCGGGGCCAACCATGCCTTCACCAGGATCACCCCAGACTGGCCCACCTGCCAGACCCCGAACCCCGCCAAGATCATGGCCAGCACCAACAGGGGCCGATTGCGCCGGGGGGAATGAGTGCCCTTCACGGGCTTCCCGCCGTCTTGCGTCCAAACAGCCCTCATTTCCCCGCCCCAAAGCCACGCCGGCGGCTGATCAACAACAGCACAATCGAGCCTGCGATCAACCCCACACCAATCAGGATCATGCCCTGCCATCCGGTCGCCCCTGCAGGTCCGGCAAGGGACGCCATCACCATACCGGCGGGCAGATTATTGGGCATGTCGTGCTGCTGTATGTCTTCTGATGCGGGACGGCGAACCGGGCGATCCACCGCGACAAAGCTGGTATAGGCGGTTGCCAGTTGATGCGGCAGGGCAAGGTCCAATATGGCAAGACGTCCCGCTTCTGGATCAATCGCGCCCCGGCGAATATCGTCCTGGATCGATTCAACCTTGGTTCGGGCCCATAATTTTGCGATCCCTTTGGCAGGGCGCAGATCTGCGCGGGTCAGGTGGACCAGCATATCGTCCTGCGCCATTTTGCCGGTAAATGTCAGATTTCCATCCCAATTTTCCATCGCAATCGGAACAATCAAGGCGCGGGCCCCATACAGATCGGGCAACCGGTCTGGATATACTTCCATCCGGGTGGCGGGATCGGCTGATATCTGCAGATCAATCGCAACAGGCGTTTCAATCCGTTTATAGAATTCTGCCATCTTCGAGGCCGCTTCGGACACATTAGCGATGTTTAGGGTTTCACCCGCACCCAGTTGGGCGGATTTGCGCATGAACCATCCATTCGGCGCAGAGCCGAGGGAAACCGTAAACAAACGAGCATTGCCCAGATTGGCTTCGATCATCTGAAACAATTCATCTTCATTGCCGACCAGACCATCGGTCAGGAACACGATCTGGCGCAACGCAGCCTGATCGCTGCTATCCTGGACGCTATGCCCAAATGCCAGAGCAGATCGAAGCGGGGGCATCATTTCCGTTCCCCCATCAGCTTTCAGACCCGCAACAAAGCCAACCGCCTTTTGAATTCGCGCCGGTGTCGCCGGTTCCGTTTGACCAAACAGGCGTCGATAGCTGGAATCAAACTCTATGACATCAAACCGGTCCTTGGGGCCCAGCGCCGCCAATGCCTGAATAAGCGCCGCGCTGGCCGCCTGCATCGACTCCCCTTCCATTGAACCGGACGTATCGATGATAAATGTCACATCACGGGGACGCTCCAATTGCTTGGCCTGATCAGGTTGGGGCGGCTGAACCATGGCCAATAGATAATCCACCGTGCCAACCCGTTCATGAAACAACATCGCACCTGGCATATCATTGCGTTGGGTGCGCCAGCGCAGAACGATGTCACGATCCGCAGGCTCTGCTTCCAATCGCAGGCCAATTTTGTATTTCTCCCCTTCGCGGGTTACGACCAGATCGTGGCTGGGGCTTTCCAGCGTCGCCAATTCAGCCCCGGCATCCAGCGTAACCTGCAACCCGGTCGGGTTTGACTGGCGCTGTTCATCAATTGGGAATCCCAGGCGTGCGGCATCCGCCATCTGACGCTCAATCTCCGCCTGAACCTGTGGATGTTCCAGGGCCGACAATTTCATATCCGGCACATATCGGGGGGCGGTGACCAGCGGCATGCGAAATTCAAACAAATCCCCATCCCGGTCGACCGTTGACTGAAACTCCAACGTGACAGAGACCATTTCCCCCGGTCCGATATTGGCCAGGGACAGCATGAACTGATTGGGGCGATTCTCATCCATCAGGGCCGCAGTCTGCCCGGCTTCCTTTGCCGCTTCGTATTCTTTTCTGGCAGCGCTGCGCTCTCGAATTTCCCCTTCGACGATGCGATCATTGACGCGAATGGTCAGGCGATCCACCGTCGCCTTATCGGGCAAGGGAAAGCGATAGCGTCCTTCGACCCAATCCGTGCTGTCATTCCGGAACAATTGAATGACCGTTCCCCGCGCAACGATGGCGGCGATATCCAACTGCACCGATTGCGCCAGTCTGGGGGCTGAGGCAAAGGGGGCCTCTGCCTGGCCCATTGGCCGCAGATACAGACCGTCATTCTGTGCCTCTGCTGCGCTTGCCGCGCTGGTCATCGCCAGAACCGACGATATCAGCACCGTTAGAAAGGTGATCAGGGCAATTGCGCCGATCAGATACCGGTCCCGTCGGGCCTGACGATAGGAATGGCCTGTGCGATGGGAAAAGAGCTGCACCTTCATAATCCCAGTCTCCTCATATGAGTTAATCTGGGGCATATCCTGCCGGGCAATCACGGCAGGCTGGGGCTGGTATCAGGGCAAGTTGGGGGTCGTTTTGCGGCGGAACTGTGGTCTGCCTGCATCTTTAGGCAACAGTTGGGGTCTATTCGCATGAATTTTGGCCGGAACGGCGTTGCAGCATCCGGTCGTTCGGCGTAGGTTTCGCCCATTCGCGCACAACATGATTTCAATGCTTAGGAGCTAGCAGGACCATGGCCTTTCTTGCCGATCGATTGAAGCGAATCAAGCCCTCCCCGACCGTTGCGGTGACCGCAAAGGCGAACGAATTGAAAGCACAGGGCGTCGATATTATCGGCCTTGGTGCCGGGGAACCTGATTTCGATACCCCGGAACATATCAAAAAGGCCGCCTATGACGCGATTGCTTCGGGCAAAACCAAATATGGCCCACCCCCTGGCATCCCACAATTGCGTGAGGCGATTGCCCGCAAGTTGAAGCGCGACAACGGTCTGGATTATGATATTTCCCAGATCACGGTTGGAACCGGCGGCAAGCAGACCATTTTCAACGCATTCATGGCGACAGTGAATGCGGGCGATGAAGTCCTGGTCCCCGCCCCCTTCTGGGTCAGCTACACAGATATCGTCGCCCTGATGGAAGGGGAGCCGGTATTGATTGACTGCCCGGCAGAGGCGAATTTCAAGCTGCAGCCGGACCAGTTGCGCAAGGCGATCAACCCCAAGACCAAGTGGTTGATGCTGAACAGCCCGTCCAACCCGACGGGGGCTGCCTATACCCGCGCTGAACTGAAAGCCCTGGCCGATGTTCTGATGGAACCCGCCTGCCAGCACGTCCACGTCATGACCGACGATATGTATGAATTCATCGTCTATGACGGGTTTGAATTCACCACCATCGCCCAGGTTGAGCCCCGCCTGAAAGAACGCACCTTGACCTTGAACGGCCTGTCCAAGGCCTATTGCATGACCGGCTGGCGTTTGGGCTATGCGGCGGGCAATGCGGACCTGATCAAGGCCATGAACATGCTGAACTCCCAATCCACCACATCGCCCACGACATTCGTACAATGGGCCGGTGTCGCGGCATTGGATGGCGATCATGGCTTTATCGAAAAGCATAACACCGTGTTCAAGGATCGCCGCGATCTGGTTGTGGGCATGCTAAATCAGGCATCCGGCATTACCTGTGCCACACCGGAAGGCGCATTTTATGTCTATCCATCCTGTGAGGGTGTGATCGGGCGCAAAACGCCGTCGGGCAAGGTATTGGAAACAGACCAGGACTTCGTCACCTATCTGTTGGAAGACAAGGGCGTGGCAACGGTTCAAGGGGCGGCGTTTGGCCTGTCCCCTTATTTCCGCATTTCCTATGCAACATCGACAGAAGCCCTGGAAGAAGCCTGCCGCCGCATTCAAACCGCATGCGGCCAATTGAGCTGAGGTAGAATTCGCTGATGGGTCAATCTGCCGGTACGCCGGACACTGCTGCGCTACACTTCGCGGATGTTGTGATAGAAGAATTACGGGTCCGGGCGCGGGAGGATATAACACTCCTTCCGTTCCTGGCCCCGCTGATTCGCGGCGCACGGGACGGCTTTGTTGCGCAGCCAGCGACGGACCGTGCGCCCGCCCCGTCGGCTTTTCAGCCCAGTCTGGATAATTTTTCAGGATCGGACGCATTGCGCCAGGCCGTCCAGGATACTGCGCCCCTGTGTCATTGGCGTGATGTTGTATCCGCGCATCCTGATGTTGATCCCGCCCTATCCGGCGGTATGCATGCGGCGCATATATTTGGTGAATTGGGCATTCTTGGCATGCCTGGCATGCGCGCCGGATTGTTCACGCTGGCCCCCAATATCGATTATCCGCTGCACAGTCACAGCGCTGCGGAGCTTTATTTTTGCCTCTCTGGCACGCTGACGCTGCGTCATGGCGTGAATGGGGTGCCTTTTTTGCTTAAGGGCGGTGACTATTCGATCACACCCATTGAGCGTGTTCATGCGCTTTCCACCGGGTCTGAGCCCGTTTTGCTGTTTTTTGCATGGGTGGGCGCACTGGAGGCACCAATTTATTGGTGGCATCAGGCCAAAACCGGTATATGGGAGCGTGTCGAGTGGTCCCGTGACTCAACCGGCGTCTGGAACCGAGGCAAGGCACAACCGGTCGATCAGGACATGTTGGCCCAACAAACTTTAAGTGAGAAAGAGTAATCCATGAACAGCTCTATTGGCAGGGCTTTGGCCTCTGCGCGGCTGGACGGGACAAAGCTTGCGGCTGACCCTGGCCCAATCCCGAAAAGCCTGGCACAGGCCTATGAAATCCAGGATGAGATGATCGAGACGATCAGCGTGCCTGTGGTCGGCTGGAAGATCGGTGCCAACAGTCCCGAGGCCCGCGCCCGGCTGAACACGGACCAGCCATTATATGGCCCCCTGTTTGATCGCTGGACCTATGCCGCCCCGACCCGGATACCGACCCCGAATGGCGCATTAATGGTTGTCGAGGTGGAAATTGCCTTCCGATTGAAGCGCGATCTGGAACTGCGTGACGAAGCCTTCAGCGAACAGGATGTCGCGGATGCCATCGGTTCCGTTCATCCCGCCATTGAAATCGTGGACCGTCGCTTTCGCGATACGGGCAAGCCGGTGGATGCGAAATGGTTGATCGCCGATGGCGCGGCAAACCATGCCTTTATCTATGGCGAAGGCCGCACAGATTGGCGCGCATTGAACCTGCCGGAGCTTGCCGTATCTGTCGCGATGGATGGCAAGGTCATGGGCACAGGAACGGGCGCTGAGTCCATGGGGGGGCCCTTAAAGGCACTGCATTGGCTGGCGGAAGAATTGCGCCAGAAGGGCAAACGGCTGAATGCCGGGAACTATATCATCACTGGCTCTTTGGCCCCCGTCTTTGAGGGCAAAAGAGGGGTCCCGATCATTGGGGACTTTGGGGCATTGGGTCAGGTTGAAATCGTCCTGGCCTAAGGCCGATCTCGTAAGGATACTTCCCCCAACGGCACTGGTAATTTGACGTGAAAGACAGTACCGTCGGGTCGAATTAAAACCAAGGAAGACAGCATCATGGACCTTATCCGCATTATCATCGCCTTGTTTCTGCCCCCCGTTGCGGCATTCCTGACGGTCGGCCTGGGATTGCATTTCTGGCTGAACCTTATTCTGACATGCTTCTTTTTCGTGCCAGGGTCGATCCATGCGCTGTGGTTGGTTGTGAAGAAATAGCGTTGCCGTGACCTCCATCGCCACCCTGGAAACGCCCTGCCTTTTGTTGGATCAGGCAAAGCTGGCGGCCAATATTGCGCGCATGACACAGTCAGCCCACCGATTGGGTGTGAAATTGCGGCCGCATCTGAAGACGGCGAAATCTGAAAAAGTTGGCCTTCTGGCAACACAGAATCATCAATTTGGCATCACGGTATCCACCCTGCGGGAGGCGGAATATTTCGCCGTTCACGGGTTTAAGGATATCACCTATGCCGTGGGTCTTGCGCCAGGCAAGCTGGACCGCGCCGCAGCCCTGATCGCGCGCGGTATCGATCTAAAGGTCCTGGCCGATACGGTGGATGCGGCCAGGGCGATTGCCGATCACGGCGCAGCGTTCAAGCTGCTGGTTGAGATCGATTGCGGTGACGGGCGGGCCGGGGTGTCTGCCACCGGGCAAACCCTGCTGGCAATAGCCGACTGCCTGTCTGTGTCAAAAGCCGCCCGGTTGGAGGGGGTTTTGACCCATGCCGGACATTCCTATGGCGTCAATGACATCCCGAAAATCCAGGAAATTGCGGAAGATGAACGCCGGGCCGTGGTTCATGCCGCAGAACGACTGCGCGCTGCCGGGCATGCCGTAAAAACCGTCAGCGCCGGATCCACCCCGACCGCCTTGTTCAGTCAGGATGCGACGGGGCTGACCGAATATCGCGCCGGGGTCTATGTCTTCTTTGACCTGGACCAACAGTCGCGCGGTGTCTGTCAAACCCAGGATCTGGCGCTTAGCGTTCTGGCAACGGTCATTGGACACAACCGGGAAGCCAGTAAGATCCTGCTGGATGCCGGGGGCCTTGCCCTGTCAAAAGATATCGGTGCCAACGCCTTCCGTCCTGAAGTCCGCTATGGGGCCGTTGTGGCCGTGGAAGGCCCCGCCCTGAACGATGTTTATGTGACCTCTGTCAGTCAGGAACATGGGCATGTGAAGGTTGCGGATCCAGCCCTGTTTGATCGCTTGCCGGTGGGCAGTCGGGTGCGGGTTCTGCCCAATCATGTCTGTATGACGGCTGCCGCCTATCCCGTTTATCATGTGACGGATGGGGAGGCGATCATCGACCAATGGGACCGCTGCAACGGCTGGTAAGGTGATTAAGGAGCTCGGTTTAGCCGCAGCGGGACCAGCCACAGCTTTCGCAGGTGTCACAGCCTTCCTGATGCACCAGGCCGGGTTGACCACAGCGCGGGCATTGCGCGCCGCCCCTGTCTGTTGATCCATGGGCCCGCTTAGCCCCACTTGCGGGTCGCGTGACCTCGCCTTCCTCATCACTGCCTAGAAAGCCGATGGCGATCATATGGCGCTCAATCACTTCCCCGATGGCCGCCAGGATGGAGGGGACATAGCGCCCCTCTACCCAATAGCCGCCGCGCGGATCGAAAACCGCCTTTAATTCGTCCACCACGAAGGCAACATCGCCGCCCCGCCGGAATACTGCACTGATCATCCGCGTTAAGGCGACGGTCCAGGCGTAATGTTCCATATTCTTGGAATTGATGAAGACCTCGAACGGGCGGCGGCGGCCCGATGATTCCATCACATCATTGATGGTGATATAGGTTGCATGATCGCTTTCCGGCCAGCGCAGTTTATACGTCAGTCCTTCCAATGCACCGGGACGGTCCAGGGGCTGGGACATATAAACCACATCCCCTTCCGACTGTGTTGCTTGCGGCAGGGCGGCAGCCTCTGCTGGTGGGGTTCCCTCAACACTTAGTACCGATCCGGTGATCTCATTGGGGCGGTAGGTTGTGCATCCCTTGCAGCCCAGGGCATAGGCGCGGGCATAAACATCCTTGAAGGCCTGAAACGATATTTCTGCGGGCAGATTGATGGTCTTGGATATCGAACTGTCGATGAATCGTTGCGCGACGGCCTGGATTGCCAGGTGATCCTCTGGCTGCAGCGCCTGTGCATCAACGAAATAATCCGGCAACTCACTCTCTGCACCAAACAAGTCCCGATACAGGCGATAGGCATAGTCCACGACCTCATGGCTTTCCCGACTGCCATCGGGTGCCAGGACCTTGCGATGGGCGCGAAAGGAAAAGGCGGGCTCTATCCCCGACGACACATTCTCTGCCACCAGGGAAATCGTGCCGGTTGGCGCAATGGACGTGACCAGCGCATTGCGGATGCCATAACGGCCGATATCCTTTCGAATATCCTCCGGCAATTCGGCGATGCTTTCCCCGGCCAGATAGGGCTCTGCCTGAAACAACGGAAATGCGCCCTTTTCCCCCGCCAGATCAATTGAGGCCCGATAGGCCGCATCGCGCAGGCTGGCCAGCCATTGTTCCGTCAATTTCAAGGAATCCGCACTGCCATAGCGCGTGCGGCACATCATCAGGGCATCCGCCAGCCCGGTCACGCCCAGGCCAATACGCCGTTTCGCCATCGCTTCCTGCCGTTGCGCGTCCATTGGGAAACGCGACAGGTCGATCACATTATCCATCATGCGCACCGCGATGGTCGCCAGCGCCTCCAGGGCCTTCACATCCAGATGGGCGGCTTCCGTAAACGGCTGTTGAATCAGACGCGCCAGATTGATCGACCCCAGCAGGCACGCGCCATAGGGGGGCAAAGGCTGCTCTCCACAGGGGTTGGTCGCCTGGATCGTCTCACAATAATGCAGATTGTTGCGGGCATTGATACGGTCGATGAAAATGACGCCAGGCTCTGCATGGTCATAGGTGGAGCGCATGATCTTGTCCCACAGATCCCGCGCCTTAACCGTGCGGATCACGGCACCATCAAAGACCAGATCCCAGGGACCATCGGCCGCAACAGCCTCCATAAAGGCATCACTGGCCAGAACCGACATGTTGAAATTGGTCAGCTTCCCAGCCGTGCGCTTGGCCGCGATAAATTCCTCAACATCAGGATGATCGCAGCGCATCGTCGCCATCATGGCACCCCGGCGATAACCGGCGCTCATGATCGTGCGACACATGGAATCCCACACTTCCATGAAAGACACCGGACCCGACGCATCAGACCCGACACCCTTAACCAATGCCCCCCGCGGGCGCAGCGTGGAGAAATCATAACCGATCCCCCCGCCATGCTGCAGCGTCACCGCGGCCTCTTTTAAATGGTCAAAAATGCCGACCATATTGTCTGGAATCGTGCCCATCACGAAGCAATTGAACAACGTGACGTCACGATCGGTCCCGGCCCCGGCCAGAATGCGCCCGGCGGGCAGAAACTTGAAATCCGCCATCGCTTCATAGAAGCGCGGCTGCCATATCGAGGGGTCTTTTTCCACTGACGCCAAGGCCTTAGCCACCCGATGCCAGGTATCCTGCACCGTTTTGTCCACAGGCGTTCCATCCGGCTTTTTCAGCCGGTATTTCATATCCCAGATACGCTTGGAAAAAGTACTAAATTCCAAATGGTTATCCTCGTTTGGATCGATCTGAGAGTGGCACCCAATTGGGTCCAGGCATTGTCGATTTCTGACTAACTATCAGATATATAATGACTTTTTTATTATAACGCGCAAATGCGATTCAAGTCAATCGATGTTCTGTTTTTGTTTGATGACAGTCGATGCACCGACCCGTGCGTGTCATTCCGGATAAGATTTTGAAATCAAAGAAGATCATGCAATCGATACTGCCCAGTGAAACATTCCACAAAGTTATCCACAGGTTTCTTCATTGATCCGTTTGCACTCTGATTCTATTACATTTTCCAGCCTGTCCATAAAGCTTTGCCGATCAAGACCAGGTGGAATGGCTGGCAGGATGGAAACAGTAATCGTGCCCGCCCGCTTCAGGAAACTGTTGCGCCGCCAGCGCATCCCCGAATCCAGGGCAATCGGGATGACTGGAACATTCAACGCGCGATACAAGGCATAGACGCCCGGGTGATAGGGCGCGGTCACCCCCGGCGCAACGCGCGTCCCTTGAGGATAGATCACAACCGAATAGCCATCTTTGATCACCGCCCGCCCTTGCAGCACCATACTGCGCATGGCCGACGCCCCTGCGGCGCGATCAACGGCGATCATGCGCATTTTGGACAGGTACCAGCCAAAGAATGGAACAGACTTCAGTTCCTGCTTCAGAACAAAGACTGGCTTTGGCAGGATATGACTGAACGCCATCGTTTCCCAGGCGGATTGATGCTTGGATGCATAAATCGCAGGCCCATCGGCCAGCGCCGCCCCATCGGCATAAACAACCCGATATTTTATCCCGGCAAACAGCCACGCACAGGCGACACCGTAAAATATCCAGAACCGAAAGAACGGTCGGCCGATCCATTCCGGCAACAGGATCAGGGGCAGATACAGAAACCCAATGACAATCGTGCCCCCATAGAAGGCAAAACCAAACAATAGCGACCGCAGAACCGTCATAGTCTCTCCTCCGGGCCGAGCACCAATTCCCGAAGGGTTTGACGTATCCAGACCAGAATGAATTTCGTATATTCTCCCGCAATCAGGGCTGCCGTGCCTGGATAGCGGTACCAGCTTTCGTGCTTCACATGATCAGGGGAAACGGGATGTGGAACAATCCTAATTCCCGGCATTGCGGCGCGAAATTCCAGCAAGCTGCGCGGCATATGATAGCCAGCCGTCACCAGCCGAATAGAGCCAATGCCTGTTTCCTTCACCCAGGCAGCCGTTTCCTGGGCATTGCCATCGGTATCGACCGCATCATGGCCCAGCGTAATACAACATTGCAGGCGATCCGGCGCACGCTTTTGAATGCGCAGTAATTCCGCGACATCCACGCCCCGATGAACGCCAGATACGAAAAGCCTATCGGCTGCCTTTGCCTCCAATAATTCAATACCCGCCTCCAGCCGCAGCGTGCCACCGGTCAACACAACAATGGCGTCGGTCTTTTCCGATAAGGGGGCCGGGGTTTCCGGTATCGTGCTGGCGAAAACGACGAAGCCCATGGCCCAGCCCGTCGCCAGCACGGCAAGCAGCAGCAACCCGATAGGCTTTCGCCGCTTTCGATTGTCCCGCCATCGTGCCATCGCGGGCTCCCTAGACCATCCGCGCCAGCGCCCGCATCACAGTGATGCGCGCAGCAATCATCGCGATCAGGGCCGTCGCCAATGGCAACAGCGCCAACACGGCCCAATCCAAAGGTGCCAGCACCGCAACCCCCGGCAAAACAGCCCCGGTAGAGGCCGCCCCCTGGCCCAGCCCGATAACGGTCAAGGCCGTGGCAAAGACCCCAAACAAGCCACCTTTAAGACCAGCCTTCATCGCCTCCCGGGCGAACTGGCTGGCGACATAGCCGTCCTGGGCACCAAACAGGTGCAACAATTCAATCGTCTGACGATGGGCCAACAATCCCCCCCGCGTGGCAAAAATCACCATGATCAAGCCCGCCGCCGTGACAATCGCGACCAGCACCGCCGATACCAGTCTCAACGCGCCCAGAAACGCCACCAGACGCTCCTGCCATTGTCCATGATCATCAATCAGCACACCGGGGGCAACCGCATCCAATCGACGTCGCAAGTCGCGCAAGTCCAGATCAGACGCAATCAGTCCGCCCTGTAATTCAACAGCAATCAAGGAGGGAAGCGGCAAATCACGCGGGTCGATGTTTTGACCAAGCCATGGTTCCAACAGGCGGCGCATCTCTTCCGTGGCCAGAGCATTGGCGGATACCACGCCCTTGGTGCCGCGCAGGACATCCAGTGCTGCCTCAACCTTTTGTGTCTGCGCATCCGGTGACAGCGCTTCATCAGAAGGCGGTGGAATTTGAATGGTCAGCGACCCGGTCAGCCCGGATTCCCATCGATCTGCGAAGGCAGACAGGACAAAGGCCCCGGCCAGTGCCAGCCCGGCAATATAAACCATAACGGCCACGATCCAGGGCATCAGACGAGAGGCCGGATCCTGATTGAACGGAATATCGGTCTTACGTTTAGCCATCGTAAACCGGGTCCTCTCCTACGCGGCTTAAAATGCCATCTTCCAGATGCAGAACCGGGTGTCTGAACTTCTTTATCAAGGCGCGGTTATGGGTTGCGATTACGACAGTCGTTCCCTGGCGATGCAATTCCTGTAACAGGAACAACAGCCGCACCGCATAGGCATCATCCACATTCCCCGTTGGTTCATCCGCCAACAGCAATTGCGGCCGCGTCACAACAGCCCGCGCGATTGCGGCGCGTTGCTGCTGTCCACCAGACAGGGTTGCAGGCCGGGCATGGGCCTGATCATTCAACCCGACCCAGGCCAGCAATTCCCCGACATGCTTACGGATCATGCCCTCAGACGCACCCTTGATCTTAAGCGGCAGGGCGACATTTTCGAACGTCGTCAAATGACCCAGCAGTCGGAAATCCTGATACACAACCCCGATCTGACGGCGCAAGGCAGGCAGATCAGACCGTGGAATCGTCGATAAATCGCGATTGAAAATATCAATCAGGCCACGGCTGGGCCGGTGAGCCAGATACATCAACCGCATCAAAGACGATTTACCAGCACCACTGGCCCCTGTCAGAAAATGAAAGGAGCCTGGGGGTAACTCAAACGTCACGTCGCGCAGGACCTCTGGACCGGTCCCGTATCGCATGCCAACATTTTCGAACCGAATCACGCCGGTTGTTCCATTTACCATGAATAGACAAGTGAATCCGGGTCTTATGACCCCGTGCACATTTGGGGTCTTAGGACCCTGCGCACAATGGCATGCGTCGCAGGTCTTGGCAAAGCCGGGCCATGCCCCGATCCGGCTTAAAATTGACGCCGCTGAAACCGCTGGTAAAGTTGCACGAATCGCCAAAATCTGCGATGACAAATTGATTATCCTGGATATCCTTTGAAAGCGGCGCGGTCCTTATGATTCTGACATGCCCCAATTGCAGCACTAAATTCCGTGTCAAAGATGACGCGATTGGGCCAACGGGTCGCAAAGTAAAATGTCGCAATTGTGAGAATGTCTGGCATGCCATGCCAGACGGGATGGACGCGCCTGCGGCACCCAAGCCTGCTGCGTCTGCCGCATCCGCGCGCCCCGCCGCAGCGCCACGCCCTGCCCCCAAGCCAGTGGCACCACCGGAATCAGAGGCCCCTGTGGACCGGATGGAAGAAGATTTCGCACCGCCCCCTGCGGCTGCCGCACCGCTACGATCACCCGCGCCCAATGGCATGTCGGCCAATGATATGAATTCGCCGCCAGACGGCATGGACCCGCCGCCGCTTGCGCCGGATGGGGATTTTGTGCTGCGTCAGCGTCAGCCCAAGGTGGAAAAGAAAAGCCCCGTCATGGCCTGGGTGATTTTGCTGATTCTGTTAATCGCCACCGGGGCCGTCGGTTTCTTCTTCCGCGATGGCATCGTGTCCGCCTATCCGCCAATCGCCAAGGTCTATTCCTGGGTCGGGCTGGACGCCAACCTGCTGATCAACGGCCTGATTCCAGAGGCTGATGAGGCCAAGGCGATCCAGACCGAAGATGGCATTCGATTGGTCTTTACCGGTAAGATCACATCGAAATTGTCAGAACGGGTCGATATTCCCCTGCTGCGGGGGTCCCTGGTGGATACCAACCAGCAGGAATTGCATGTCTGGACCTTCACGGCGGACAAGCCTGATATTCTGCCTGGGGAAACGGTTTCCTTCACCACAGAAGTCATCAATCCGCCATCGGGTGTGACCAATGCGAATTTCACGCTGTTGCCCAATACTGAAAGCGCCATTGAAGATGGGTCGGAAGAAATGAAGTCTGAGGGTCCGTCTGCCCCCACCGGCACGGAAAGTCAGGGAACGGATACGCCCAGCACCAATTCCAACAGCAACTGAGGATTAATGCCGCCCTTCCGGATTAAGCGAATTGACCATGTTGTTCTGCGCATTGCGGATCTGGATAAGTCCCTGCATTTCTACCGTGACATCCTGGGCTGCCATCTGGAAAAGGAACAACAGGACTTGGGCCTGATCCAGTTGCGCGCCGGCGCGTGTCTGATCGATCTGGTGCCATTATCTGGAAAACTGGGGGCGATGGGTGGCAAAGGCCCCGGCAAAGAAGGCCGCAATGTGGATCACATCTGCCTGGCCATTGATCCTTTTGTCCCGGAAACCTTGTGTAGCCACCTCAAAGCACACGATATTGCAGTAACGCCACAGGATATCGCGTCCCGCTATGGGGCGGAAGGGGATGGCCCGTCGCTGTACATCACCGATCCAGACGGCAATGTCGTCGAGTTAAAGGGGCCGCTAGGGTCTGTCCCATAGCATGGTGCACCACACTAGCCTTTCCGGGGGAAATGCTGCTGCGTGCGATTGGCAAAGGCGACCAGCGACAGCATCACCGGCACTTCGACCAGAACCCCAACCACAGTCGCCAGGGCAGCCCCGGAATCCAACCCGAAAAGGCTGATCGCAACCGCCACCGCCAATTCAAAGAAGTTTGACGTACCGATCAGGGCGCAGGGGGCCGCAATGTTGAACGGCACCCGCCACAGCCAGGCAGCACCATAGGCGATGACAAAAATGCCGTAAGACTGAATCAGCAGCGGCACCGCGATCAAGGCGATCACCAGGGGCTTTTCCAACAGAACCTGCGCCTGAAATCCGAATAACAGCACCACCGTCGCCAGCAGGCCCAGTACGGAAATCGGCTTTACCGCTGCGGTAAAGGCCTGCACGGCCGCATCTGGATTGCCCGTGCGTCGGCGCATCAGCGCCTTGCGGGTCAATGCCCCGGCAGCCAGCGGGATGATGATATACAGGCCGACGGATAACAGCAGCGTATCCCAAGGCACGACGATATCTGTCACCCCCAGCAACACCGCAACAATCGGGGCAAAGGCAAAGATCATGATGACATCATTGACCGATACCTGAACCAGCGTATAGGCCGCATCCCCCCGTGTCAGTTGTGACCAGACAAAGACCATCGCCGTGCACGGTGCCGCGCCCAATAGAATCAGACCGGCAATATACTGTGTCGCATCAGCCGGCGCGATCAGATCGGCAAAAACATATTCAAAGAACACCACACCTAAAGCCGCCATGCTGAACGGCTTGATCAGCCAGTTCACCACCAGCGTCAGGATCAGGCCTTTCGGGCGTTCCCCGATATGGGTCAGGCTGGCAAAATCAATGGCAACCATCATTGGATAGACCATCGCCCAGATCAGAACCGCAACGACCAGATTGACCGACGCATATTCAAAGCCAGCCAACATTGCGAAGACGTCCGGTACCAGATTACCCAACACGACGCCTGCAACGATGCACAGCCCCACCCAGACTGACAGCCATTTTTCAAAAAAGCCAATTCCGCCGGGGGGATTGGCTGCCTGATCTTGCGTGCTCATAGAATGTCCGATCGGTTATGCCCCATATCGCACCACGGCCATGCCCCAAAAAGGCAATCCGTTGCTTTCATGGGAAAGATTTGCAGAAAGAGGAATGAAGAGTTGGCGGCTGTGCAGGTCATTTAACGTCCTTTGATGTGCGGCGCGTCGGCGCACAGCCTTCTGCGGCATTCCACACAGACAGGTCGCCACAGATTTCCGGCCGCCCGCCGCAACAATCCTGTGTCAGATAGCCCAGCAAAGTTCGCATCGTGCTGAAATCTGCGCGATAGATGATGCTGCGCCCCTGACGGGATGAGGTAACCAGACCCGCATGCCCCAAATGGGTGAGATGAAACGACAGGGCCGCAGGCGCGACATCCAATTGCCGGGCCAATTCACCAGCCGCCATGCCTTCTGGTTCCGCCGCGACAAGGCGGCGAAACACTTCCAAGCGATGGCCCTGGGCAAGAGCGGTCAAAACAGTGACGGCGGATTTTGTATCAAGCATGATACTTCAATAATTCAATAATAATTGAATTAAAAGTGAAAAATTCATAAACGCCCGCAACGATGCCTAACCGCTTATACGGCGATCAGTCGCCAAACAGGCTGGTCAGGGGATAGGAATAGTGCAGGTTGATCACTTCGGTGCCAGGATTGTTTTCATCCAATCCCGCATTCGACAGATGATACAGGCTGAGGCCAAGACGAGAGCGATCATCGAATCGATAGGCAAATTCAATCGCAGATCGGAACTCAATCGGATAGCCCAGATCCTTGCCGTCGCCATCATGGTACAGGCCCGGCGCAAAAGATGGGGTGATCACGAAGCGACGCCCCACGAACAGATCCAACCGAATCCCGGCATATCCGTAAAACGCTGTATCACTGGTCGCCATTGCCCCGACGAAGGGATTAAAGACCCACCATTTCGACCCTGAAATATATTCCAGATGAAATTCTGCCGCGCTGTGGTCGTCATTGATATCGTAATATCCAGACCCAAACCGAATAAAGGACGGTTCCTTATCCGTGTTTTGTGCCATTGCAGGCGACACAGACAGACCGAAAATCGTCGCGATAATCGCGAAAATCAGGCTAAAACGTGGAAACACGGCACTTCCCCCAAAACACCACGGCATTCATAGGCTCTTTCAAGCGTAGGGAATATGCGCCAACATTTGAAAAAACTCACGAAAAATACGCAAATGTGCCAATCAGGCACATTTTATGTAGCCAAAGCGCAACAAGGCCTGAAAACCGGCGCGAAAGGCTTGACGACCGGGGGTCCGATACCCTAAATGCACCGGCTTTCCTGGATGGAGACATACCAAGGGGGCTTATAAGCAAGCAATAACGCGGAAGAAAGCCTGCCGCCGAAAGAAGAGCGGGTGGAACTTCTGAAATGACTGGAAAGGACTAAAGCCATGTCTCGTCGGTGCGATATTTCCGGCACAGGCGTGATGAGCGGTAACAACGTTTCTCACGCTATGAACCACAGCCGTCGGCGCTTTTTGCCGAACCTGCAAGTTGTCCGCCTGCAAAGCGATATCCTGGGCGAGCGCATTCGCATGCGCCTGACCACCCGTGCCATGCGCACGGTGGATAAAAAGGGCGGTATCGATGAATTCCTGCTGAACACGCCAGCCCGCAAGCTGACGGACGAAGCCAAGAAGCTGAAGCGCCGCATTGTGAAGCGCCAGGCCGCCATCGCCAAATAAGGCGAAGGGTGCCGCGCAAATAGCGTGTGCTAGAGTATCAGGCCCGCCTCTTTAACAGGGGCGGGCCTTTTCTATTCTAAAGACCATTCTGCCAGAACGTCAGGGTCGGTTTCCGGCCCCATTCGCTCAGACTTCAAACGCTGAAACTCTGTCGTCGATAATTGGCTCAAGGCCCAAACAGCCGCCCCCCGCACAATCGGATTGGGATCAGCCAGCAGGCCAATCACAGCAGGCACCAATGTATCATTCCCGCTATTGCCCACCGCGATCAGTACATTGCGCAAGAACCGGTCCCGCCCAATGCGCTTTACCGGCGACCCTGAAAAGCAGGCTCGGAACGCCGCATCATCCAACCCCAGATAGAGTGCCAAGGTCGCCCCTTGAACTGACTCGCGGGGCAGGAACCACGTCTCCTGGGTGGGGGTGGCAAATTTATTCCAGGGGCAGACCGCCAGACAGTCATCACAGCCATAGATTCGATTGCCCATCGCCTTCCTGAATTCCACCGGGATCGGCCCCTTATGCTCAATCGTCAGATAGCTGATGCAGCGTGTCGCATCCAGGGTATAGGGCGCGGGGAAGGCCTGTGTTGGACAGACATCCAGACAGCGCCGACACCCGCCGCAATGATCCCCCTGCGCTTCATCTGCGACCAGATCCAGGGTCGTATAAATCTCCCCCAGAAACAGCCAGGATCCATAATCGCGCGACACCAGATTGGTGTGCTTGCCCTGCCAGCCAATACCAGACAGCGCGGCCAGCGGCTTTTCCATCACCGGGGCGGTATCGACGAACACCTTCACATCGCCGCCATACTGACCAACGATCCAGCGGGCCACCTGCTTCAGGCGCTTTTTGATCAGATCGTGATAATCACGGTTGCGGGCATAGCAGGAGATATTGGCAAGGTCCGGTTGCTCCAGCATCGCCATTGGGTCTTCTTCCGGCCCATAATTCATCGCCAGAACAATCACGCTGCGCGCATCGGGCCACAGCCCTTTGGGGGAGAGCCGCCGGTCCAGATGATCGGCCATCCAGGCCATATCCCCATTCTGCCCGCTGTCCACAAAGGCCTGCAACCGCCCCTGCTCCCGCTCGCCCATCGCGGCAGGCCCAAACCCCACAGCCTGAAACCCCGCCTGAAGGGCCTGCGCGCGGATGGAATCTTTGACTGTCGTTTGAAGGGCACCTGTCATGCCATCAAAATACCCGATCCAATCCTAAACAGCCCGTACAAATTACAAAATTTTAGGTTGTATGTTGAAAAGAAAAAACTGCAAAATGCGACTTTGGATGCCGTACCGGACTTTAAAGCGAGGCACAGAAATGACCCAAAGGCAAAACTGGCTGACAATATTCTTTGCAGGGATTGTATGTCTGTCCTTCACAACGACCGTCTTTGCAAGGGATGCAAACACTCCACAAGAAAAAGAGCGCTCTGAGCAACTGGGTCGATTGGCTGAGGAGTACTGCATTGGAACGGAGTTTTCCCCAGAAAATCTGGACCAGCTGGCGGCAAGAAATGGTGGCACAAAAAATGACCTGAGTCAGCTGGTGTTGTCCGACTGGAACGTCCCTTTTCCCAACGGCGATGATGTAAATGTTATGCTTTTAGAAAGTTTATCAGACTTTTGGGCCAGTTCGAATGTTTGTATCGTTTCTGCCAGTGGCATTAACGGAGCCGACTCTCTCGATGTCTTAGAGAATGTTCTTAAGAAAATCGCTGAAGAGAGGGGTTTAAGCACCAGACGAAGCAATAAGGTAAAGATAAGTCCGCGAGAAAGGAACAGTTTGGCCTCCTGGAGAGGGTCCGTGAAAATGTTTATATCAGAGGATTACAGAAAAAGTTTAGTCGCGGAACTGACCCGCTATGAATTAATGGAATATGCAAGAATACGGATCTACTACGAAAGCCGTTGATGCAAAACCACCGCATTATGTCACGACACAGATTCCGAAAGAGTTTAAAGTACCGGTATATCACCGATGGTGCGTTCGGCATGGAAGGCGGCTTCAAAATCCTCAAACTTGCCCGCCTCAATCGCGCCCCGCATACCGGCCATCAAGTGCTGGTAATAGGCCAGATTGTGCCAGGTCAGCAGCATGGGTCCTAACAATTCCTGCGCCTTGATCAAGTGATGTAGATAGGCGCGGCTGTACTTGGTGCAGGCGGGACAGGGACATTCCTCGTCCAGGGGTCTTGGATCATCGGCATGGCGCGCATTCTTTAGATTGACCGTGCCGCGCCGCGTGAAGGCCTGGGCATTGCGGCCCGACCGGGTGGGCAGGACACAGTCGAACATATCAATGCCACGCTTCACCGCGCCGACCAGATCATCCGGCTTTCCAACGCCCATCAAGTAACGCGGGCGATCTTCTGGCAGGGCGGGCATCGTGTAATCCAGGGTGGAAAACATCAATTCCTGCCCTTCGCCCACGGCCAGACCGCCCACAGCATAGCCGTCAAACCCGATATCGGTCAGCGCCGCGATGGAACGATGGCGCAGAATTTCATAAACCCCACCCTGAACAATCCCAAACAAGCCATAGCCAGGCCGCGTCTTAAACGCCGCCTTGGACCGGGCCGCCCAGCGCATGGAAAGCTCCATGGAGGCTGCGGCCACCTCCTCTTCTGCCGGAAAGGGCGTGCATTCATCAAAGGCCATGGTGATATCGGCATCCAGTTGATGCTGGATCAGCATGGAACTTTCCGGCGACAGGTTCTGATAACTGCCGTCAATGTGGCTGCGAAAACGAACACCCTGTTCGGTGATCTTGCGCAATGCGGCCAGCGACATGACCTGATATCCCCCGGAATCGGTCAGGATCGGGCCCGGCCAATTCATGAATTTATGCAGGCCGCCCAGCGACTCCACCCGCTCTGCCCCCGGCCGCAGCATCAGGTGATAGGTATTGCCCAGCACGATTTCCGCACCGGTCGCCGCCACCGATTCCGGCATCATCGCCTTCACGGTGCCAGCCGTGCCAACGGGCATGAAGGCCGGTGTTTCTATAGATCCATGCGCCGTTTGAACCCGCCCGCGCCGCGCGCCGCCATCGGTTCCCAACAGGGTAAATCCAAACTCAGCCATATCGAAGCCTTTCAAAATTTAAACCTTTAACCCGCCCTTTTCCGCACGCCGCCCCAAGAGGGCGTCATCCCGGACGTGATCCGGGGTCCAGAGCTTCACGCACCCAAATCACCCACCGCCCTGGATTCCCGCCTACGCGGGAATGACAGAAATCGTCACCCCGGACTTGATCCGGGGTCCAGAGCATCACGCACCCAAATCACCCACCGCCCTGGATTCTCGCCTACGCGGGAATGACAATAACCGTCACCCCGGACTTGATCCGGGGTCCAGAGCATCACGCACCCATCTTCATCCCTCAACAGGGGCGCGATCCAACAGGCTGCTGTCGCCATAGGAATAGAACCGATAGCCACTGGAAATCGCATGGGCATAGGCCGCCTGCATCCGATCCAACCCCGAAAAGGCGCTGACCAGCATGAACAGGGTCGAGCGCGGCAGGTGGAAATTGGTCATCAATCGATCCACCGCCCGAAAGCGATAGCCCGGCGTGATGAAAATGTCGGTTTCCCCTTCAAAGGCAGCCAAGGTCCCATCGGGCGCAGCAGCACTTTCCAGTGTGCGCATCGGCGTTGTGCCCACCGCGACGATCCGCCCCCCCGATGCCTTATGCGCGTTCAGGCGTTCGGCGGCTTCGGGTGACAGCTGGGCCCATTCACTGTGCATGGGATGGTCGTCCGTATCTTCCACCTTCACCGGCAGGAACGTCCCCGCCCCGACATGCAGGGTCAGGCGCACCATCGGCACCCCCTTATCCTGCAGGCGTTGCAGCAGGTTTGGGGTGAAATGCAGACTGGCCGTCGGGGCAGCAACCGCCCCTTCCCGCTGGGCAAACAGGGTTTGATAGTGATCCCGGTCTTTTGCATCGGTGTCGCGGTCCGGTGTCCGGGATCGTTTGATATAGGGCGGCAGGGGCATTGTCCCGCGCTGCCACAGCGCCTCGCGCAGGGCGGCCCCCTGACAATTGAACCGCAAGGTAATCTGACCGTCGAGGTGTTTATCCTCCACCAAGGCCACCAAATCATCGGCAAAGATAATCTGATCCTTTGGCTTTAGCTTCTTGCCCGGTCGCGCGAAGGCATCCCACAGGTCGCTGGCCCGCTCCTTGATCAGCGTCACCTCAATCCCCGCCGTGCCGCGCTGCCCAAACAGGCGGGTTGGCAGAACCTTGGTATCGTTTACGACCAGCAAGTCCTGGAGCTGTAACAGGTCCGGAAGGTCAGACACCCGTCGATCCGCGAAGCCTCCCGATACCGGCACATGCAACAGTTTGGCAGAGTCTCGCGGCTCTGCCGGGCTTTGTGCGATGCACTGGTCCGGGAGGTCAAAGTCGAAAAGATCAACCTTCATTGCGGACTCAAAGGGCCACGCTGCGCTTTTCAGTGGGGGCAGGCAGCAAGGTCATCAAGGCGCGGAAAACCGGCAGCAACAGCGTTGCCATCGCCACTTTGATAACGAAATCCCCCAGCGCCCAGGTCTGCCAGGGCAGGCCGGTCCCCATGAATGCGATGGAGAAAAACAGCGCCGTATCCAGGGCTGACCCTACCAGAGTGGACAGGAACGGGGCCTTCCACCAGGTTCCCTGACGCAATTTGTCAAAAACGAAGACGTCCAGCATCTGCGCCACAAGGAAGGCGGACCCGGAGGCCAGGGCGATGCGCATATCCGCCAGGATCAGCGACAGCAGAACCCCAAAGCAGAACCCGACCAGAACCACCCTGCGGGCCGCCGCAGCGCCCAGCACCCGATTGGTCGTATCGGTGACCAGAAAGGCGATGGGATAGGTGACCGCGCCATAGGTGACCCAGTCAGCGACATTAAAGCTGCCGATCATGGCCTGGACGGGAAATTGAACCAGAATGTTGGACGCCAGGATGATCACACCCATGGCAATGATGGCGGGCAACAGCCGCGCAAAAGACGACGCATCCATTTTCATGGCAATCACTCCTTTTCGTGCTGGGCGCATCAGGGTCTTATCGCCACCAAAGGGCCGCCCCAGCGGGGAACATAGCCCCGCCCCCAGCATCCGCTGAATGCGCGGGTGATAAGCCCTTGCGCTTTCGCGGTCAAGAAAAGAGCATCACTTTGTTTAAAGGGGATTGTGTCACAGGGACACCAGCCATGCTAAAGAACATCCAGCCCCATATTGAACACGGGATGATCGGCCATGAAATCCCCCACCCCAAAATCCCCTGGCAGCATGCCCGTTGCCTATCACATCGGCAGCGACGGTGCGCCTTTACAGCCACCGTTTGACGCGGCCATCGTTATCCCGACATTGCTGCGCCCCAGTCTGGCGCAAGCGCTGCGATCGATCTTTGCGCAACAGAATGTCGGGCGGATTCACATTCTGGTCGGTGTCGACCGGGCTGAAGGGGACATCGCTGCGATTAATCCCATATTTCAGGAACAACCCGATAATTGTGTCACAACGCTGGTCAATCTGGGCTATTCAACATCCACCCGGCATGGCGGGATACATGCCGCCGGGGATGGCGGGGCACTGCGCACCATCCTCAGCTATATGGCCAACAGCCGCTATGTCGCCTATCTGGATGATGACAACTGGCTGGCACCGGACCATCTGGAAAAGCTGCTGACAGCCATTCAAGGGCATGATTATGCCTATACCCTGCGCTGGTATGTCGACCCGGCAACGCTAAAGCCATTATGCGTTGATCGGTTAGAATCGGTCGGTCCCGATGCCGGCGGGTATAAGGATTCCCTGCGGGGCTTCGTCGATCCCAATTGCCTGATGCTGGATAAGATCACCTGTCTAGCAGTACTGGGCCTGTGGAGTGTTCCGATGAATGGGGACGATACCTTCCTGTCCGCAGACCGCCGGGTGTTTGCCGCCCTGGTTCAACAGTACCGGGGTGGCCCAACCCATACGCCGACCGTCTTTTATCGCCTGAATGAACGGGATAAGGGCTATGCCAAACGCCTGGAATGGATTGCCCAACAGTCCAATAAAAATGCCGGGACCCAATGATCGGGCCCCGGCACCTTTCGTCAGGATTAAATTAACCCTTAAAGCGTTTGATCTCGCCTGATTTCAATCGGCTCAGATAGGAGTTCAGCTCCTTCTTCACGATTGGCATCAGGACATACAGGGCGGCAATGTTCACAACCGCCATGGCAAAGATCGCCGCATCAGAGAAATCGATGACCGGCCCCAGGCTGGCGGCCGCACCGATTACCACGAACACACAGAACACGACCTTAAAGGTCAGTTCCGCACGCTTGCTTTCCCCAAACAGGTAGGTCCAGGCCTTCAGCCCGTAATAGGACCAGGAAATCATGGTGGAGAAGGCAAACAGCACCACCGCAATGGCCAGCACATACGGGAACCAGCTGAAGGCAGAGGCAAAGGCCGCAGAGGTCAGCGCCACACCGGACGTGCCCCCGACGGTCTGAATCATATTGCCGTCCATCAGATAGTTGCCCGTCGCCGGATCCACCATCAACTGACCGGAAATCGTGATCACCAAAGCGGTCATCGTACAGATCACGACCGTATCGATGAACGGTTCCAGCAGGGATACGAAGCCCTCTGTAATCGGCTCTTTCGTGCGCACGGCAGAGTGTGCGATGGCCGCAGAACCAACCCCGGCTTCGTTCGAAAAGGCAGCCCGCTTGAAGCCCTGAATCAAGGCCCCGACAAAGCCACCGGCAATACCAAGACCCGTGAACGCCCCTTCAAAGATCTGACCAAAGGCCCAGCCGATCTGTTGGTAATTCGCGGCAATGATGACAAGCGCTGCCACGACATACAAAACCCCCATGAAGGGCACGACTTTTTCCGTCACGCGGGCAATGGATTTGATCCCACCAACAATCACCGCAAAGACCACCCCGGCGAAAATCACACCGGTGATCCAGCCTGGATAATCCCCCAGGATACCGGAAATCTGGGCATGGGCCTGGTTGGCCTGGAACATGTTCCCACCGCCAAGAGCACCCAGGATACAGAAGATCGAAAACAGGATCGCCATGATCTTCCCACCTGGCACCTTGCGTTCGATGAAGCCCTTGGAAATGTAATACATCGGGCCACCGGACACGGTGCCATCTGGATATTCATTCCGGTATTTCACGCCCAGCGTACATTCGGTGAATTTGGACGCCATGCCCAACAGGCCAGCCAGGATCATCCAGAATGTCGCCCCCGGCCCGCCGATCCCAACGGCAACAGCCACCCCGGCAATATTCCCCAGACCGACCGTTCCCGACAAGGCGGTGGCCAGTGCCTGAAAGTGGCTGACCTCCCCCGCATCTTTGGGATCGGAATAATCCCCCTTCACCAATTGAATGGCATGTTTAAACGCCCGGAACTGAATGAACCCGAAATACAGCGTGAAAATCGACGCTGCGACCACCAACCAAAGCACGATCCAGGGAAAACTGGTTCCTGGAAGCGGTGCAAAGATAAGATTAACAAAAGGCCCGGTCACCGCTGCGAAAACTTCGTTGACGGCCTGATCGATCCCACCGGCTTCTTGTGCGAAGGCGGCAGACGGTGTTGCAAGCAGCCCTGCAAGGGCCGCGAATGAGAGCTTTTTCATGATTTTCTCCTCAGCCGACAACGGTCACAGGGACGGTTGCATGCATGACCAGATTGGCGGTCGCCGTGCCAAAGACACGCTTCACAAACCCGCCTTCAGATGAACGGGCGACCACGATCTGATCTGCCCCTTCTTCCACAGCCACCGTGTTCAACAAATCCGCGACATCGCCATGGCGGACGATGCCCCGGGCCGAGAAGCCTTCTTTCTTCAACGCAGCGACACTGGGCGTTACGACACGCTCCAGCGCTGCTTCGATTTCTTCCTCGCGGCGTTTGTGCCGCACCGCATTTTCTTCCGCTGTCTGAAAAGAATACGGCGACCATTCAATCACATAGACCAGGATCAGTTCGCATGTCCCCATGCCTTTTGCGAGCTTCTTCGCGAAGTCCAAGGCACGCATGCCTGATCCATCCCCGTCGAGCCCAACCACGATACTTGTTGTCATCTTATTTCCCCTATTTATGAACAACAAAGCCCTACACCAATTCGGGCGCAAAACATCCCACGGATGTCCTGATTAAAAAGTGGGCAACAGAAAGGGATCGGAAACAAGCCTTTTGTGGGCTTCTCAGGAAATTTATTGCAGTTTTGTTAATAAGTGGCAGAAGAATAAGTATCGCATTGGTTGTTCTTTGGAATTGACTCTAAACATACCCAGATGGCGGTAGAATCCAACGCCACAGCATAAACCCATACTAATTCAAGGGATTATTTTAGAATGCATTGCAACATATTCGCAACTGCAACAGTCGCTAAACGGGCAGGCATATTTGACTGCCGACTTACGGGGTCATGTCATGGCTTTCTAGCGCTAAAAATGGGATGACTGGCGCGATGAAAGCTGTCATCCACCGCCTGAAACCCCGATTCGCGCATCCAGATGTATTCACCGATGCTGCCGCACCCCCTCTACTCCCCCGCATCCGGTACAAAGCCTGCGGCCAGGATACCGGCAATTGCCAGGGCCTCGTCATAGTCTCCGGCCTCTCCCGCGACGCCGACGGCACCGACGGTGTTTCCGGCTGGATCGCGCATGAAGACGCCGCCCTTGGTCGCGATCAGGGGCAGGCCCATGCGGTCCATGGAAACACGGCTGATGCCATCGAACCAGGTCGGGAATTCTTCTGCCAGGGCCATCATGGTCTTGGTCGGTTTGCCATAGCTGATGCAGGTCTGTGCCTTGGCCTGGGCGATATGTGCCAGCAGGGCGGGGGCATCCTCCTCCCGCTCCAGCGCCAACAGGTGGCCACCTGCATCCACAACGGCAATGGCCACGCGACGCTCCGGTCCTGATCGGGGGGCTGCCATGGCCTGGGTAAGGATCACCCGCGCTTGCGTTAAAGTTACCGCCTTCATTTCCGCCTCCCTGCCCTATTTCGGTCCCAGGATCGTTGTCCAACCCTACCGGATGTGTCAAATACAACCGCCCATTCTGCCGATAAAAGGAGAGTGCCATGCTGGGACCCATTGATACCATTCGCGTGTTCACCACGGATCTGCCCAAGGCGATTGCCTTTTATCGTGACGCCCTGGATATGAAGCTGGCCATCAGTGACGAAGCCATGGCGATTTTTGCCAATGGCGAAACCAAGCTGATGCTGGAAGCAATCGATCCCCAGGACGAGGATGAAGCAATTGAACTGGTCGGGCGCCTGACGGGAATTTCCTTCGCCGTGGCAGATATCCGCGCCGCCTATGCCGCCCTGTCGGACAAGAAGGTGCGATTTGACGGTCGCCCGGAATTACAGCCCTGGGGCGGGGCACTGGCCTATTTCTTTGATACAGACGACAATATTCTGACACTAATCCAATATCCACTGCCTGATTAACCGGTTTTCGGGCGCTGCATGTTGCGAAACGGCGAATCTGAGACTAGGTAAGGAAGACATTCCCCTGTCCAAAGGTCATGCCGTGACTCAGAAACCATGCCGCATCGCGCCGTCCATTCTATCCGCCGATTTTGCGGCACTTGGTGCAGAGATTGCGGCAATCGATGCTGCCGGGGCGGATTTCATCCATGTGGATGTGATGGATGGGCATTTCGTGCCCAATATCACCATTGGACCGGGTGTCGTGGCCGCCCTGCGCGCCCACAGCAAAAAGATTTTCGATGTGCATCTGATGATTTCGCCCGTCGATCCCTATATCGAAGACTTCGCAAAGGCAGGCGCGGATATCTTAAGCGTCCATCCAGAATCCGGCCCGCATCTGCACCGCACGCTGCAAAGCATCCGTGCGCTGGGCAAAAAGGCTGGTGTGGTTCTGAACCCGGCAACCCCGGCATCTGTTGTGGAACCGGTAATGGATCTGGTGGATCTGATCCTGGTAATGTCCGTCAATCCGGGCTTCGGCGGTCAGAGCTTTATATCGTCACAGTTGGACAAGATCGCCCGCTTGCGAAAAATGATTGACGCCACCGGACGGGATATCGACCTGGAAGTGGATGGCGGGATTAATTTTGAGACGGCCCCACAGGCGATTGCGGCCGGGGCCGACGTCCTGGTCGCCGGTACCGCCACTTTCAAGGGCGGCCCCGATGCCTATGCCGACAATATCCGTCGCCTTCGCGGCGTGTGAAGACAGTAACTGAAAGGCCGAAAGCCCCTATGGAACCGGTCGCCCATCCACCCAGCCTGATTGGTCAGGAAGCACGCTATCTCGTCGCACGATTGGCGCGCGCTACGGGTCTGTATCGATATCTGCTGTCTGGCCCCCGCCCCGGCGCGCCCAGTCGCAGCATTGCGGATCCCTGGCTGGGCGATCCGGCATTGGGGCGCGCGATTGCGTCCGGGCGCTATATTTTTGCAGGCACGACCCAAACCCCGCAAGGCTCCCCTTGGGAGGTGGCCGACGCCCCCCCGGGATGGCTGCGCGAGGCGCATGGCTTTAGCTGGCTGCGTGACCTGGCGGCTGCTGGCAGCAGTGGCGATGATTCCGCCCGCAGTGCCCAGGCCCTGGTCGGCCTGTGGCTGGACTGGGACGCTACGAAAAAACCAGGCGCTGATCGCATTGCCTGGTCTGCTGCCGTAACCGGGCGGCGCGTGCGGGCCTGGCTTAATCATTGGAGCATGCTGATCGGGGGCGAGTCCGGCACGCTGGGTCCGGAAATCCTGAACTCACTGGGGCGACAGGTGCGGCATCTGGATCTGATCGCCGGGGCAGAGGGGGATGGCGAAGAAAGATTAACCGCCATATTGGGTCTGGTTCAGGCCAGCCTGATGGTCCCCGCCTTTCATCCCCGCCTGTCCAGGGCCGTTGGCCTGATGGAGCGGGAATTGACCTATTCCATCCTGCCAGATGGCTGTCATGCGACCCGCAGCCCCCGCCTTCAGTTCGAGGTTATGCGCGATCTGGTAGGTCTGCGTGAGTTGTTCAGCGAGCTACAGGCCGAAGTGCCCATCTGTCTGGTGACCGCCATTGACCGAATGGCCCCGGTCTTGCGGTTTTTCCGACATGGCGATGGGGGGCTGGCCCTGTTCCATGACACGCGCGAAGGCGTATCAGCAGATATTGATGGCGTTCTGGGGCGCGCCGATGCAAAAGGGCGCGCGCCCGCACGCTGTCCCCATGGCGGGTTTGAACGGTTGGTTTCCGGTAAACTGAACATCATTGTCGATGCGGGTGCCCCGCCTGGTGCCCCCTATGACAGTCACGCCCATGCCGCCCCCCTGGCGATGGAAGTCAGTTATGGGACAGAACGCTTAATCGTTAATTGCGGTGCGTCCAAGGTCATCGATGGCGATTGGGCCAAGGCGCAACGCAGCACGGCGGCCCATTCCACCATTGGCGTTGAAGACACCAATGCCGATGAAATCAGCAATGACGGGCGCATCGGCAGACGCCGCGCCAGCACAGTGGTGGAGCGGAACGAAACCGACGGGGCTGTCTGGATCGACATGTCCCATGATGGCTATCTGAAACCCTTTGGCGTCACCCATCGCCGCCGCCTGTATCTGGCCCCAGAAGGCACCGACCTGCGCGGGGAGGACCGGCTGGAAGGAACGGAGGGTCGAACATTCACCCTGCGCTTCCACCTGCACCCCAAGGTTCAGGTGTCGCTGTTGTCTAATCATTCCGCAGCCCTGCTGAAAACCCCATCGGGCAGCGGCTGGCGGTTGCGGGTCAGCGGTGCAGAAATGTCGCTGGCCGACAGCATCTATCTGGGCGGCCCGCAAGACACGAAACGCACCCAGCAGATCCTGTTGACAGGTGTTACAGGGCCTGAAGGGGCGTCCGTGAAATGGGCGCTGCAGCGCGAAACCAAGCGCTAGAGCATCATGCGTTCGCATGAGCTCATACATAATACTCTAACCATTTCTTTTTTCAGAAAATACGTCGTCGC
>TARA_R100001143_G_scaffold59946_1_pt1 | contig 50828 bp, 45 predicted proteins | sample TARA_R100001143 | Tara Oceans TARA_R100001143 (sample SAMEA2621300) | marine metagenome | biome: marine biome (ENVO:00000447); feature: mesopelagic zone (ENVO:00000213); material: "saline water (ENVO:00002010), including plankton (ENVO:xxxxxxxx)" | depth 800 m | reverse complement strand
GGAAGCCGGTACCTTTCGCCGGGTCATTTCTGGGGGACACCCGGACTTTCGCGCCCTGTCCCGGCCAGAGGGTAAGGCCAGCATCCCCGTCGACGATGTGCGCACAATTCTGAATTTCATCCATCAGACCCCGGCGGAGAGCGCCTGGAAAGCAATCGTCGTTGATAGTGCCGACGAATTAAATACGTCGGGTGCCAATGCGATCCTGAAGGTGCTAGAGGAACCGCCACCCCATACGATGTTTGTGCTGGTCAGCCATGCGCCAGGCCGGTTGTTGCCAACCATCCGGTCGCGGTGCCGTAAGCTGGTGCTGTCGCCATTAAGCGACGACATTATGATGAAATTGCTGGCCCAGCACGCACCGGAGGTTTCTGAGACCGATGCGCGTCTTTTGGTGCAATTGGGGGAGGGCAGCATTGGCACCGCCCTGGATTATGCCCAGGCGGGCGGCATTGACCTGTACCGCGCAGCGATGGTTCTGTTGTCCAATCCGGCGCAACCGGATGCCAAACAATTATATGGTCTGGCCGATATGTTGTCGGTCAAATCGGCGGAGCAGAGCTATAATGCCTTCCGCACAATGCTGGATTGGTGGATGAAGCGCGCGATCCGCGCCCAGGTCACGGGGGAGCGTCCGCCGGTCGTGCTGAAGGAAGAAGAAAGGGCCCTGGATCGCTGGGATGCGTTGGGCGGCCTTGAAACCTCGATGCAGCTATGGGAAAAGCTTACCGGCCTGCTTGCCCAATCGGACAATCCGGCCAATCTGGATAAACGTCAGTTGATCGTATCCGCGTTCCTGGAAGTCCAGAAGGCGGCGGCTCAGCGGCACTGATACTTTGGTGAGCCCGAACTGGATCAATATGACGCCCGACCCTAAGAAGACATTCTATATCACGACCGCGATTTCCTATGTGAATGGACCGCCCCATCTGGGCCATGCCTATGAGGCAATTTCCTGTGATGTGATCGCCCGGTTCAAGCGATTGGATGGCTATGACGTGATGTTCCTGACCGGCACGGACGAGCATGGTCAGAAGGTGGAAAAAACCGCCAAGGCCAAGGGGATCGATCCCATGGCCTTCAGCGACGGCATTTCCGCCCAGTTTCAGGCGATGGCGACAGAGCTGAATATCTCCAATGACGACTTTATCCGCACGACCGAGCCCCGCCATTTCGCCAGCGTTCAGGAAATATGGAAACGCATCGCTGATAAGGGCGATATCTATCTGGATAAATATGCCGGTTGGTATTCTGTCCGGGACGAAGCCTATTTTGGCGAAGACGAGCTGACCAAGGGCGAGGGTGACAATAAAGGCAAATTCTTCGCCCCGTCCGGTGCCGAGGTGGAATGGGTGGAGGAAGAGTCCTATTTCTTCCGCCTGTCAGCCTATGGCGACAAGCTGCTGGCGCATTACGAAGCGAACCCGGATTTTATCCTGCCGCATTATCGCCGCAACGAAGTGGTGAATTTCGTGAAACAGGGGCTGACAGATCTGTCCGTTTCGCGCACCAGTTTTAATTGGGGCATTCCGGTGCCGGGCGATGACAAGCATATCATGTATGTCTGGCTGGATGCGCTTACCAATTATATCACCGCGACCGGTTTCCCGGATGAAACCACTGAAACCTATAAGAAATTCTGGCCCGCCGATATTCATGTCATCGGCAAGGATATCATGCGGTTCCACACGATCTATTGGCCCGCCTTCCTGATGTCCGCAGACCTGCCTCTGCCCAAGCGGGTGTTCGGTCATGGCTTTTTGAATATCGAAGGCCAGAAGATGTCCAAATCCTTGGGCAATGTCATCACGCCCCAGGCCATTGTCGGTGAATTCGGGCTGGATCAGGTGCGCTATTTCCTGATGCGCGAAGTGCCCTATGGCAATGATGGGTCGTTTTCCAAGGAAAGCATGGTCAACCGTATCAATTCCGATCTGGCAAATGATCTGGGCAATCTGGGACAGCGGGTTCTGTCCATGATCGCCAAGAATTGCGATGGCAAAGTCCCAACACCCGGCCCGTTCACGCCGGAAGATGAGGTCCTGATGGCTGCGGCCAGCCAGGCCCTGGTCGACATGCGCATCCAGATGGATGCCCAGGCCATCCATAAGATGCTGGAGGCAATTTGGAAGGTTGTGGGCGATGCCAACCGCTATGTGGATGCCCAGGCCCCCTGGACCCTGAAAAAGACCGATTTCGCCCGCATGGAAACGGTGCTGTATGTGCTGGCCGATGTTATCCGTGTGCTGGGCATTTATGTGCAATGTGTCGTGCCGGCTTCTGCTCAGATCTTGCTGGGGCAGTTGGCTGTCCCCATGGATCAGCGCAGTTTCGCTGATACCGAGACACGTCTGGTACCGGGAACTGCTTTGCCAACCCCATCGCCCGTATTCCCACGCTATGTAGAAGCAGAGGAGGCGTAAGCCCGATGCTGGTCGATAGCCATTGCCACCTAGATTACCTGCAACGCGACGGGCGCGACCTGAATGAGGTTGTGGCTGCCGCGCAACGGGCCGGGGTTGGAACCTTGGTGACGATCTGCACAAAGGTTCGTGAATTCAAGATTATACGTGATATCGCTGATGCACATGATGAAGTGTGGTGCACGGTTGGCATTCACCCCCATGAGGCGGAAAAAGAGCCGGAGGTCACGACCGAACAACTGGTAGATTTTGCCCAGCACCCAAAAGTCGTCGGGATTGGGGAGACGGGGCTGGATTACTTTTATGAGCACAGCCCCCGGGATATCCAGAAGCGCAGCTTTCGTGCCCATATCGCAGCCTCCCGTGAGACGGGTCTGCCCCTGATCGTCCATACCCGCGATGCCGATGAAGACACGATTGAAATTCTGGAAGATGAAATGGCCAAGGGCGCATTCCCCGGCGTCATCCATTGTTTCAGCAGCAGCAAATGGCTGGCGGAACGCTCTGTCGCTATGGGATTTGCGATTTCCATTTCCGGCATTCTGACCTTCAAATCTGCAGAAGATATCCGTAATTCTGTTGCTGCGGTGCCGCTGGAAAACCTGCTGGTGGAAACAGACTCGCCCTATCTGGCCCCGGTGCCAAAGCGCGGGAAACAGAATGAGCCGGCCTATGTCGTGCACACGGCGGAAAAACTGGCGGATCTGATGGGGGTTACGGGGGAAGAACTGGCAACCCGCACCACGGATAATTTCTTTCGCTATTTCAGCAAGACCAGACGTCCCGGAGCAACCGCATGAAGGCGCGGATTCTGGGTTGTGGCTCTTCAGGTGGGGTTCCGCGTCTGGGAACCGGTTGGGGGGCCTGTGACCCGAAAGAACCGCGCAATCGCCGGAGCCGCTGTTCCCTGCTGATCACAGACGGGGATCGGCGCATCCTGATCGACACCGCGCCGGACATGCGGGAACAATTGCTGCTGGCTGATGTGCATTCCCTGGATGCCGTGTTCTATACCCATCTGCATGCGGACCAGGCGCATGGCATAGATGATCTGCGCGGCCTGTCTTTGTTAAGCCGCAGACGGGTCCCGGTCTATGCGGTGCCAGAGGTGATGGATCTACTGAAAGATCGATTTGATTACTGTTTCAAGCAGGTGAAGGATTATCCGCCCATCCTGGATTCTCATGTCCTGGAGGGGCCGGTGGATGTCGCCGGGTTTCCGGTCACGCCGTTCCAGGTCCGCCATGGATCGATTGATGCCACGGGCTATCGCGTTGGCGATATTGGATATATCCCGGATGTGTCGGACATTCACGATGATGGGATGGCGATTCTGCACGGCGTGTCGGTGTTGATTGTGGACGCCCTGCGCTATCGTCCCCATCCCAGTCATACGCATGTGGACAAGACCCTGGCCTGGATAAGGCGGATACAGCCAAAGCAGGCTATTTTGACCAATATGCATGTCGATCTGGACTATCGTACCCTGGTGCGGACATTACCTTCCGGGGTCATTCCGGCCTATGACGGGCTGGAGGTCCAGGCTTAAAAAACCACTCAGCATGGGAGAATGAAAATGGCGAAAGTTGCATTCATCGGTTTGGGCGTTATGGGCTATCCAATGGCTGGTCACTTGAAAACCAAGGGTGGCCATGACGTCACCGTCTATAATCGCACTTTCGCTAAGGCCGCCAAATGGGTGGAAGAATTTGGTGGTACTGCCAAGAACACTCCCCGCGAAGCCGCCGAAGGCGCGGATATCGTTTTTTGCTGTGTTGGCAATGACGATGATTTGCGCGGCGTTATCCTGGGCGAAGATGGCGCATTCTCCGGAATGGGGGCTGGCAGTATTCTGGTCGACCACACCACGGCCTCAGCCGATGTCGCGCGGGAACTTTATGCCATCGGCAAAGAACAGCAGATCGGCTTCATCGACGCACCCGTTTCCGGCGGCCAGGCCGGTGCCGAAAATGGTGTTCTGACCGTCATGTGTGGCGGGGATGAGGACGTCTTTGCCAAGGCAGAAGGCGCGATCAACAGTTTCGCGCGGTCCTGTTTGCTGATGGGTGAGTCCGGGGCTGGGCAGTTGACCAAGATGGTCAATCAGATCTGCATCGGTGGATTGCTGCAGGGCCTGTCTGAGGCGATGAATTTCGGATCAAAGGCCGGTCTGGACATGGAAAAGGTGATCAACGTCATTTCCAAAGGCGCAGCCGGGTCCTGGCAGATGGAAAATCGCGGCAAGACCATGGTTGACGGTAAGTTCGATTTCGGGTTTGCCGTGGACTGGATGCGCAAAGATCTGGGGATTTGTTTGGCAGAGGCCAAGAATAATGGCGCCCGCCTGCCGGTCACCGCTCTGGTCGATCAGTTTTATGCCCAGGTTCAGGGACGCGGCGGCAATCGTTGGGATACGTCCAGCCTGATTCATCTTTTGGCGAATGACTGATCCGTAAATAGGGATTAAAGTCCCTGCCATGACAGATTGGTTACAAAAAACGAGCGACTGGCTGGTCACCGAAAGCCTGAAGGGCACACGGGCCGACCGCCTGATGAAACGTCTGTGCGAACAGATGGTGGAGGGTGGTATTCCGCTGATGCGTGGCGCCATCGTCTGCGGGCAATTGCACCCCTTGTTCCGGGCCTTCGCGGTTACCTGGAATCGGGAAGAGGGACTGGTTCGGGATCGTTTCAGCTATGATTCCGCTGGTAATAATGAAGCCTGGTTGATGAGCCCCCTGAAGGCTGTAACCTCCATTTCGCGGCCTGAAATACGGGCGCGCCTGTATTTGGGGGAGGGCGTGAACGAATTTCCCGTCCTCAAGGAATTCAAGGATCGGGGTTATACCGATTACCTGTGTATCCGAAGCAGCTTTTCCCTTCCTGAAGAAACCGCCTTGGCCAAGATGGATGGCTGTATCGCGACATTTACCGCCGATGCGCCGGGGGGCTTCACGGATGAGCATATCGCGGCAATCAAGCGATTGTTTCCGCGTTTTGCGATGGCACTGAAAACCTATGTCCGGGAAACCACGGCACAGAATTTGGCCTCGACCTATCTGGGCAGCCATGCGGGCGACCGGGTCCTGAATGGTCATATGCAGCGGGGTGATTGCGAGCTCATACGCGCGGCTGTCTGGTTTTCAGACATGCGGGGGTCAACGGCAACGGCTGATTGGATGAAGCCAGAACTGTTTATGGAGCGATTGAATCGATATTTCGAATGCACGGCCGGGTCTGTGATGGACCATGGTGGGGAGGTGCTGCGCTTTATCGGTGATGCGGTTCTGGCGATCTTCCCAATCAATGGGCCTGGCGGCGCAGAACGGGCCGGCCGTATGGCCGTGGCCGCCGCTAGAGATGCTGTTCGCCGCATGGACAGGGCGAATGAAAATCCACCGGAAAATGATACGGACCCGATCCGCTTTGGCCTGGGCCTGCATGTCGGTGAAGTTCTGTATGGCAATATTGGCGTGGCGGAGCGGCTGGAATTTTCAGTTATTGGCGCAACAGCCAATGAATCTGCCCGGTTGCAGGACCTGACCAAGACCCTGGATCGCCAGATCGTCGCCTCAGACGCTTTCACGGCCCTTGTCTCCGCAGACTGGGAAGCCATGGGCAGCCACCGCCTGCGCGGCGTCAGCGAACCCCAACCAGTCTATGCCCTGACACTTTAGATATATCGGGTCGACATCCCGGACACCAGTGCGCACAAGCGGCTGTGACGGGAAGAGTAAACGCAGAGGGGCGCAGAGTAGGCGCGAAGGACGCAGAGGGGATGGTGTGCTATGGGGAACCACGTCTGACCTTCCGCCCTATTCTCATCCTGAGGGGCGCTGTAAGTTCGGTGCTTACAGCAGGTCACCCTTCGAGACGTTGCACTCCTGAGGGTGAGAGTGGTGTTTCAAAAATTCGTCATCCCGGACTTGATCCGGGATCCAGGGCAGCAGGCGCATTTGGTGCTTGTGACCTGCCTGCGCGGGTATGATGGGGATGTCATCATGGTAACATGGGGTGGATTGGCCGGGAGGGGCACCTTTTGCCAACCAGGCCTTAGTATATTTCCTGTTTCATGCGGTCGGGGTAGTCGCTGTCATAGGCCTTGCCGTCGAATGTGCCCTTGCTGAGTGTGCTGAGGATCTGACCGGCAGAGGGCAGGGCCTTGCGGTCCAGGCGGGTTTCGGGGTCCCACAGCTGAGATCGGGCCAGGGCTTTCTGGCATTGGAAATAGACGCGATCCACCTGTACCTGGACCACGCTGCGGGGCGGCTTGCCCTGCATGATGAAACGATCCAGCAGTTCCGGGGCGACGCTGATTGTCGCGCGGCCATTGATGCGCAGGGTCTCCCCAATGCCGGGGATCAGGAACAGCAGTGAAACCCGTGGATCGCGCACAATGTTGCGCAGGGAATCGATGCGGTTATTCCCGCGACGGTCCGGGATCAGGACGGTACGGTTATCCGCGATGTGAACGAATCCGGCAGGGTCGCCTCGGGGGGAGCTGTCCAGGCCTTCCGGGCCGACGGTGGATAGCACGACGAAGGGGGAGGCTTCGATAAAGGCGCGATAGTGATCGGATATATAGTCGATTTCTTTGATCAGGGAGGTTTCTTTGGGAACCCCATACAGTGCTTCCAGATCCTCAACTGTGCTGAGTGTGTGATCGGATGCCGTCATCTGTTTCTCCTGACCTATAAGTGTTAGTTGCGTCCAGAGGCGAAGCGCACGGCCTCCTGCGTGGCGCGGACGAGGGCCTTGGCCTTGTTCACGCATTCCTGATGTTCTGAGGCCGGGTCGCTGTCGGCAACGATTCCAGCCCCGGCCTGGACGATCATCTTGCCGTCCTTGACCACGGCGGTTCGCAGCACGATGCAGGTATCCATGGACCCGTCGGCCCCGAAATAGCCGATGCAACCGGCATAGATGCCCCGGCGATCCGGTTCCAGTTCCTCAATGATCTGCATGGCGCGCACCTTGGGCGCACCTGATACTGTGCCAGCGGGAAACCCCGCCATCAGCGCGGTCAGGGCGTCCACGCCGTCTTTTATCTGGCCTTCCACGTTCGAGACGATGTGCATGACATGGCTGTAGCGTTCGACAATGAATTTGTCTGTGACATCAATGGTGCCGATCTTGCTGACCCGTCCAACATCATTGCGGCCCAGATCCAGCAGCATCAGATGTTCAGCGCATTCCTTGGGGTCGCCCAGCAGGTCCTGTTCCATTCGTTGATCTTCTGCGCGGTCCGCGCCGCGGGGGCGTGTTCCTGCGATGGGGCGGATCGTGACCTTGCCATCGCGCAGACGGACCAGAATTTCAGGGCTGGACCCGACAATCGCAAACCGTCGAAAGGCCATGAAAAACAGGAAGGGGGATGGATTTGTGCGCCGCAGCGCGCGATACAGCGAAAAGGGCGGCAGGTCGAAGGGCATTTCAAACCGTTGCGACAGCACGACCTGAAAAATATCGCCGGCCAGGATATATTCCTTCGCCTTGGCGACCATGGCCTGATAGGCCTGTGGCGTCATATTCGCGACGGGCTCAATCCCTGCATCCTGAGCAGATCGCCCAGCCGTGGCATAGGGCAGGGGGCGCTCCAGGCTGTCGCGCATTTCCGACAGGCGTTCCAGCGCTTTCTCATAGGCCGCGGTGGCCCCAATTTCCGGGTCCGGGCGCACCGGCGTCACAAAGGTGACGATATCTTCGATGCTGTCGAAGACCGCAACCAGCGTTGGGCGGATGAAAATGCCGTCTGGGACCTGCAGCACGTCGTTGTTTTCATCCGGGAAAGGTTCCACCAAACGCACACAATCATAGCCCATATAGCCGACCAGACCGGCCGCCATTGGAGGCAGCGAGTCGGGCATGTCCATCTCGCATTCCTTATGCAGGGCACGCAGCGAGTCGAGGGTGGGAAGGGAATGGGCCTCAAACGCATCGGGATCAATCAGGGCACGGCGATTGACCTGGGCCTTATCACCGAAGCAACGCCAGATCAGGTCCGGCTTCATCCCGACAAAGGAATACCGCCCCCGAATGGCCCCCCCTTCGACAGATTCGAAAAGGAACGCATCCGCGCGCCCATCGGCCAGCTTCATATAGGCGGAAACAGGCGTCTCTAAATCCGCGACCAGTCTGGTATAGACGACCTGGGGTTTCCCGGCTTCATAGAGCCGCTTGAAGCTCTCTATATCGGGAAAGCATTCCATGATCAGCGATACACTCTGTCGATGACTTCGGGGTAGGTTGTTGTTTCAATTTCCTTCTGCAGGGCAACCCCCAACTGTTCGACCAGATCATTGGACATGCCGACCGCCAGTGCATCGGCGATGTTCTTGCGGAAATCTTCCTCAACCGCCGCGTCGGCGGGGGTGATCTTGGTCAGGCGCGCGATCACGAAGGCATCATCCTGAACACCATAGGCCGCCTTGCCAGAGTCCAGCCCGAACAATTCACTGGCCAGGGCATCTGGGATACGCGCGCCGCCTGCAGCCTGCCCATTGCGAGCAAAGTTCTCGATAGTGTTCACCTCGGCATTATTGCTGGATGCGATCATCGCAATATCCCCGGCTTCACCCAATTGCGCGGCCAAGGTCTGGGCACGCAGCTCTGCGGCCTGATAGCGGGCGTCTTTCATCCACGCGGCCATAACCTCGTCCCGTACAGAGGCAAAATCCGGGATCGCCGCCGGGGTGATGTTATCCACGCGCAGCATGAACATGGCGTTGGATTCCGTGGTTTCCAGGAAGCCGACATCGCCAGCGTTCAGATCTTCGGCAAATGCCTTTTGCAGGAAGGTCAGGCCCGCAGGAAGGTTGGCAAGGGGGGTGCCATCCGGCCCACGCCCCTGGGCATCAACCGCATCGATTTTCTGGGCATCAATGCCGATAGACGCCCCGGCTTCTTCCAGCGTCATCCCCTGTGCAAAAGCATCTTCCAGTCTTTTGCCGTAATCGAATACTTCATTATAGGCGCGGTCCAGGGCAAGGTCGCGGGTGATTTGATCACGCACTTCATCCAATGTGGGTTCGCTGCCTTCCTGAATGGTGGTGACGATGGCGACAGACCAACCGAAAGCCCCTTCAAAGGCACTGGTAACGCCGGGTGCATCCAGGGAGAAAGCGGCTTCAGCAAGGGCTTCATTGGGAATACCCTGGCGGCTGAATTCACCCAATTCAATCAGTTGCAGACCCATTTCCGTAATCTTGGCATTCAATTCTTCTGCTGGGACGGCGGCTAATGTTTCTGATGCCGCTTTCGCGTCTTCTTCAGAATTAAACAAGATCTGGCCGATGTCGCGTTGTTCCGGCTGACCCAACTCGCCAAGGCGGGCTTCATAGGATGCCTGAATATCGGCTTCCGCAATTTCCATCTTCTCGGCAATGGCTTCCGGGGAGATCAGAACATAGGTCATGCCGCGCAATTCCGGGCGGCGGAAATCTTCCTTCCGTTCGTCATAGAAAGCTTGCAGGGCGGCATCATCCGGTTCGGATGGCGCCTCTACAGAGGCGATGGGAAGGGTAATGTATTCAGCGGATCGACGTTCCCCAAAGAAATGATAGATGCGATCCACCAGGGCTTCGGGTGCCGTGCTGCCAGCGGTAACTGCGCCCAGCAATTGTGACCGGGCGATTTCATGGCGGACCAGTTCAACCATCCCCGGCTCTGTCAGGCCATTCTGTTGCAGCGCGGTTTCAAAGCGCAGGCGGTCGAATGTGCCGTCACTGCCCTGAAAGGTCGGGCGGGTCTGGATTTCGGTGCGCACCATATCGTCGCTGGCGGTCAGATCTTTGCGGTCGGCCTCTGCCTCATAAAGCGTGCGCAATGTCATGTTTTGCAGAACATTGTTGGCAAGGTTCAACTGGCGGGCGACATCGCTGTCGATTGAATCGAGGCGCTGAGTCTGAAGGAAGCGCTGATAGGCGATATAGAATTCCTGGAAACTGATGTCGCGGTCGCCAACTTTTGCCACCGTATCCCCATTGGCGCTGTTGCCCAGTCCTTCATAGGACGATACGCCCCAACCCAGAAAGCTAAGGACCAGGAGGCCCAGAATAGCCTTGGCAATCCAAGAGCCGGTGGATGCGCGCATCTTTTGTAACATGATTTCACTCGTCGCAATGGTTTCAGGAAAGCGGTTCTGCCCTGGGACATGTCCCAAATTGAATTCGCCCGGATCATAAGGGGGCGTTTCGACCCCCGCAATCGCAAATGCCAGCCCATCTGCCAAGGGAATTCGCAGTATTTTCCAATTCTGGCACCCTTTTCTATCGTTTGGTTCTACAGATTGGCGTTCTTAGATGGGCGTGGTAAACCCGTGGCGCAAGATATTCCCATAACCAGCCAAGGATCCTTTAGACCCATGAGCAGACGCCCCCTGATTGCCGGAAACTGGAAAATGAACGGATTGTTAAGCGATGGGACTGCCCTGGCGCAGGCTGTGGCGCAGGGTGGAGGGGATGCGCCCTGTGACATTCTGATCTGCCCCCCGGTAACATTGTTGGGGGCTGTTAAATCGGTTCTGTCTGGTTCTGCCATCCATCTGGGCGCACAGGATTGTCATTGGCAGGAGAAGGGGGCTCACACGGGCGATATCTCCGCCCAAATGCTGGTCGATGTTGGATGCAGTCATGTCATTCTGGGCCATTCTGAACGCCGGGCCGATCATGGAGAAACCGATTCCCAGGTAGCGCAGAAAGCCAGCGCGGCCCATCAGGCTGGTTTGATCGCGGTGATCTGTGTTGGCGAAACGGAGGCACAGCGGGATGCGGGTGATACGATGTCGGTGATCTCCGCCCAACTGGATGGATCTGTTCCCCGGTCCGCAACGTCTGAGAACACGGTCATCGCCTATGAACCGGTTTGGGCCATCGGGACGGGTCGCACCCCAACGGCACAGGAAGCCAATCAGGTGCACGCCCATATTCGTGCCCATCTGCGCGGTCATTTGGGCGCTGAAGGAATAGCGGCCCTGCGCATTCTGTATGGTGGATCCATGAAGCCCGGCAATGCGGCAGACCTGTTGGCGCAGCCCGATATTGATGGTGGATTAATCGGGGGGGCGGCCCTGAAAGCCGAGGATTTCTTGAGCATCGTTGCTGCGGCAAAGGCATGATCGCAAGGAAAACCACTTTCGGGCTTTAAATTCAGGCACTGACGCGTTACATACCCCACAATTCAAAGGCATCTGTAGATCGGGTGTCGAAACCAAGTTTCTTGAGTGAGGCCTAGACCGCGATGGAAAATATCATTCTGATCGTTCACCTGTTGATTGCCATTGCATTGATTGGCGTCATTTTGCTGCAACGCTCTGAAGGCGGCGCGTTGGGCATGGGCGGTGGTTCCGGCGGTGGTGGCGGTGGCATGTTCTCTGCCCGTGGGGCGGCAAATGCCCTGACCCGGACAACGGCCATTCTGGCGGCCTGCTTTATTGCAACCAGCCTGACGCTGGCAATTCTTGCAGGCGGTCATAAGAATACCGAATCGATTTTCGATTCGGCCCCTGCTGAAACCACAGCACCGGCCCCGGTCGATGATGGAACGCCTGTCGTCCCCACATCGGAGTGATCGGCGAAAATACAATGATATCAAGGAAGGCGGCGCAATTGCCGCCTTCTTCTTTGGGTCGGATTTCGCATCCGTGCGGATCAGGCTTGTCAGACGAAAGCCAAAGGATACAGTGATCTCCCATGTCGGCACGATACATCTTCATAACAGGCGGCGTGGTCTCCTCACTGGGTAAGGGTTTGGCCTCAGCCGCGCTTGGCGCGTTGTTGCAGGCGCGGGGCTATAAGGTCCGGCTGCGCAAACTGGATCCCTATCTGAATGTCGATCCGGGCACGATGAGCCCCTATCAGCATGGCGAATGCTATGTCACCGATGATGGGGCAGAGACGGACCTGGATCTGGGCCATTACGAGCGCTTCACGGGTGTCCCGGCGCGCCAGTCGGACAATGTGACCACGGGTCGAATCTATTCCGATGTCATCGCCAAGGAACGGCGCGGTGACTATCTGGGCGGCACGGTTCAGGTCATCCCCCATGTCACCGATGCGATTCGCGATTTTGTCGTATCCGATATCACCGATGAAGACTTTGTCCTATGCGAAATCGGCGGCACGGTTGGCGACATCGAAGGCCTGCCATTTCTGGAAGCCATCCGCCAATTGGGCAATGAATTGGGGCGGGAGCGGGCCTGTTATATCCATTGCACGCTGTTGCCCTATATCGGCGCGGCGGGCGAATTGAAGACCAAACCGACGCAGCATTCCGTGAAGGAACTGCTGTCGGTTGGGATTCAGCCAGACATTCTGCTGTGTCGGGCAGAGCGGGACATCCCCCAGGGGGAGAAACGCAAGATCGCGCTGTTCTGTAACGTGCGCGAAAGCCGGGTAATCTCTGCCCTGGATGTCGATACGATTTATGCCGTGCCACTGACCTATCATCGGGAAGGGCTGGATGTTGAAGTCCTGAGCTATTTCAACATGATGAAGGAAGGTCAGGAAGAAGAAATCGACCTGAGCCGTTGGACGGATATCACCCGCACCGTGCGTGCGCCAGAGGGCGAAGTCACGATTGCCGTGGTTGGCAAATACACCGTCTTATTGGATGCCTATAAGTCGCTTGCCGAAGCGCTGGTGCATGGCGGCATTGCCAATAATGTCCGCGTGAAGCTGAATTGGGTCGAATCGGAGATCTTTGAGACCGATGACCCCGTGCCTTATCTGGAAAATGTCCACGGCATTCTGGTGCCGGGCGGATTTGGGGAGCGGGGGTCGGAAGGCAAGATACAGGCCTGTCGTTTTGCCCGCGAACGCAATATTCCCTATTTCGGAATCTGCTTTGGCATGCAGATGGCCGTGATAGAGGCCGCGCGGCATTTGGCCGGCATTGAAGATGCGTCTTCAACAGAATTTGGGCCGGCGAAAAATGCCGTCGTGGGCCTGCTGACCGAATGGAAAAAGGGCAATCGCGTCGAAACCCGTGGCGAGAATGATGACAAGGGCGGCACCATGCGTCTGGGTGCCTATCCCTGTATTCTGGAGCCTGGATCGAAGACACAGGAAATCTATGGCGAGCGTCAAATCTATGAGCGCCACCGTCATCGTTATGAAGTGAATGTCGGCTATCGTGAAAAACTGGAAGCGGTTGGCTTGAAGTTCACGGGCATGTCCCCAGATGGCATTTTACCGGAAATCGTGGAACGGGAAGATCATCCCTGGTTCATCGGCGTTCAATTCCATCCGGAACTGAAGTCAAAACCGTTTGAGCCGCACCCCCTGTTTGCGGGCTTCATTGAGGCCGCTGTCAAGACCAGCCGTTTGGTCTGATCGCAGCCCCGTCTTATCAAGGATCGTTCAGATGCAGCAGCATACCGTCACGCTTGGCCAGATCGAAATTGCCAATCACAAGCCGTTCGTGCTGATCGCCGGGCCCTGTCAGATGGAAAGCCGCGATCATGCCCTGGATATGAGCGGCCGCTTGAAAGAAATCTGCGACGGGCTGGGCATCTCCCTGATCTATAAGACCAGCTATGACAAGGCGAACCGCACCTCCCTGAAGGGTCAGCGCGGCATGGGCCTGGATAAAGCGCTGGCGGTGTTTCAGGAAGTCAAAGACACCTATAAAATTCCCGTGCTGACCGATGTGCATGAGCGGGATCATTGTGCGGTCGTGGCCGATGTTGTCGATGTCCTGCAAATCCCAGCCTTCCTGTGTCGCCAGACCGACCTGCTGATCGCGGCGGCGCAAACAGGGCGGGTGGTGAATGTGAAAAAGGGTCAGTTCCTGGCCCCCTGGGATATGAAAAATGTCGTCGCCAAACTGGTCGACAGCGGCAATTCCAATGTTCTGGTAACCGAACGCGGCGCAAGTTTTGGCTATAACACGCTGGTCACCGATTTCCGCAGCCTGCCGACAATGGCGCAACAGACCGGTATGCCCGTTGTCTTCGATGCCACCCATTCGGTGCAACAGCCAGGCGGGCAGGGCACGTCCAGCGGCGGCCAGCGCGAATTTGTGCCGGTCCTGGCCCGTGCGGCGGTGGCCGTGGGCGTGGCGGCCCTGTTCATGGAAACCCATCAGGACCCGGATAATGCACCGTCCGATGGTCCGAATATGGTCCCCATCGACCAGATGGCGGATCTGCTGCTGACCCTTCAGAATTACGATCGGATTACCAAAGCCACTTTGTCGGCGTAATCCAATGGGGGATGTTTCGCTGGAAACTCTTATCCCTATTCTGGCGATATACCTGCTGGCTGGATTTTCCAAAGGGATTGTTGGGCTTGGCCTGCCAACCATCGGGATCGCTTTGGCAACGATATTTGTCGGACTGGACACGGCCTTGGCCTATGCCACGCTGCCGGTGGTCCTGACCAATCTGTATCAGGCGCTGGTGGGGGGGCATTTCACGATAGTTTGGCGTCGCACATGGCCCATGATGCTGATCGCAGCCCTCTTCACCGCTATGGCGACAGGATTGTTTACCCTGGTCGATCAGAATGTTCTGACGATCTTCCTGGGTACCATTCTGATTGTGTATTCAGCCCTGACCCTGAAGACGATCACGCTGTCGCCGCCGGGGCGTCATGATGTCTGGATTTCACCGATCATAGGCGCGGTGACCGGGATTGTGACCGGGATAACCGGATCGTCCGTTGTGCCGGGCGTATTATACCTGCAATCCCTGAACCTGCCTCGGGATGCCTTTGTTCAGTCGCTGGGTATCCTGTTCACGGTCACCTATATTGGTTTGATCGTTGGTTTGGATCATCATGATATCCTGACCGGTCAGGTTCTTGGCGTATCTGCTATTGCCATCATACCCGCCCTTATCGGAATGACGCTTGGAATGCGAATTCGGCGGCGTATCCCGGAAGATCAGTTTCGCACGGTCTTCCTGTTGGTCATTCTGCTGCTTGGCGTCTATCTGTTCCTTCGGTCCTTATGGCGCTTTCTGTGATCACAGCCCGGCGATTGCCCCAGATAAGTTTGGGCGCTATAAGTCGCGCGACTTAACGTATAGCCCTTCTGGAGGATACCTGCATGACCGCAATCATTGACGTACATGGCCGCGAAATTCTGGACAGCCGGGGCAATCCCACCGTTGAGGTTGAGGTGACCCTGGAAGATGGGTCTTTCGGTCGTGCCGCTGTGCCGTCGGGTGCCTCCACTGGCGCGCATGAGGCGCATGAATTGCGCGATGGCGGGTCGCGCTATGGCGGCAAGGGTGTGCTGCAAGCCCTGGAAGCCGTGAATACCGAACTGTATGACATGATGATGGGCATGGAAGCGGAAGAGCAGGTCCTGCTGGACCGCGCGATGATTGAACTGGATGGCTCCCCCACGAAAAGCCGCTTGGGCGCGAATGCCATCCTGGGGGCCTCGCTGGCAACCGCGAAGGCCGCTGCTGCGGCGGCAGCACTGCCCCTGTATCGCTATGTCGGGGGCACATTTGCCAGCCGCCTGCCGGTTCCGATGATGAACATCATCAATGGCGGGGCCCATGCAGATAATCCCATCGACATTCAGGAATTCATGATCATGCCGGTTGGCCAGAACAGCTTTGCCGAAGCCCTGCGCTGTGGGGCCGAAGTGTTCCAAAGTCTGAAGGCGCAGTTGAAATCAGCGGGTCACAATACGAATGTCGGGGATGAGGGTGGTTTTGCCCCCAATCTGTCATCAGCGACTGAAGCCCTGGACTTTATCCTGAAAGCCATTGAATCCGCGGGCTATGAGACCGGTCGCGATGTCGTGCTGGCCCTGGATTGCGCCTCAACCGAGTATTACATCGATGGCGCCTACAAGATGGTTGGGGAGGGCAAGACCCTGACCTCTTCCCAGCATGTCGATTATCTGGCCAATCTGGTCGCGAACTATCCGATCGCGTCGATTGAAGACGGCATGGCCGAAGATGACTGGGATGGCTGGGCCCTGTTGACCGACAAGATCGGGGAATCCTGTCAATTGGTCGGCGATGACCTGTTCGTGACCAATCCTGCCCGCCTGCGCGATGGCATCGCCAAGGGAACGGCCAATTCGATCCTGATCAAGGTGAACCAGATCGGCACCCTGACGGAAACCCTGGAAGCCGTCGAAACCGCTCACAAGGCGAAATACACAGCCGTCATGTCTCACCGGTCCGGCGAGACAGAGGATGCAACCATCGCAGACCTGGCCGTCGCCACCAATTGCGGCCAGATCAAAACAGGCTCGCTGAGCCGTTCCGACCGCCTGGCAAAATATAACCAACTGCTGCGCATCGAAGAAGAACTGGACACAGCGGCGGTTTATGACGGATCCGCGTTCCAGCGCTGATCTGTAAATATACCGTCTGCGGCCCCTTTTTTCAGGATAACCGCAAAGGGCGCAGAGAAGGCGCGAAGGACGCGGAGGGGATGGTGCGTTATGGCGTTCCGCGTCTTACCTTCCGCGCCATTCTCATCCTGAGGAGGCGCGACAGCGCCGTCTCGAAGGATGCGCGGTAAGTCTGATGCTTACAGTGGGCTCGCCCTTCGAGACGCTGCGCTCCTCAGGGTGAGGGAGTATTTATCCTGAAATACCGTCATCCCGGACGTGATCCGGGGTCCAGGGTGGCAGGCGCGATTGATGCTTCTGGCTCTGGGTACCCGCCTGCGCGGGTGTGACGAGATGGTAAAGATTAACCGCAAAGAGCGCAGAGAAGGCGCGAAGGACGCGGAGGGGATGCTGCGTTATGGCGTTCCACGTCTGCCCTTCCGCGCCATTCTCATCCTGAGGAGGTGCGACAGCGCCGTCTCGAAGGATGCGCTGTAAGTCCGGTGGTTACAGACAGATCACCCTTCGAGACGCTGCGCTCCTCAGGGTGAGGGTGTAAATGTCTAATACATCGTCATCCCGGACGTGATCCGGGGTCCAGGGTGGCAGGTGCGATTGTACAGGCGCGCGTTATCTTCCGTCTTAGACTCGCTTTGGTGAGAAGCAGTCGCTGTTTCGGGATGCAGTTTGGGGAGGGGAAGGGGGATACATATGGGGTATCGACAGGCACCGCCATGTCAGCAATTTTGACCTTTAAGGCGCGGCATTTGCTTCTAGCGCCTGATTTCCCGCCATATACCATATCATGACTCACCTACCACTGCTTGAGTTCAGGGGTCCTCTGATAGGCAATATATGCCACCAGAATGGGCAAAAAGTTCCTACTAAGTTATTGAAAATATTGCCCATTGACGCGGACTCGGTTCCGTGATTCAAGGGGTGTGCTATGACTCTATTCGATGAACTTCATAGGCGCTTTCGCCATATCGCGTTCCCGGCTTTGGGGGCGTGCGTTCTCGTTTACTTTGCCTATCATACAATCCAGGGGGATCGCGGTCTGTTGTCCCTGATGCGCATATCCAATGAGGTGGAGCGTGCGCAGCATGCCTTGAATGATCTGCGGGAGCAGCGCTTGACCCTGGAACATCGTGTCGGGCTGTTGGATCGACGCAGTCTGGATCTGGATATGCTGGAAGAACGGATGCGCCTGGACCTGCAAAAGATCCATGAGGATGAGGTCGTCATCTTCCTAACGCCCAACAGCTAGCCAGATCGCGCCCAAGCAGTTGTCTTGCATATTTGGTGGATGGGGCGAAGCTGTTAAATTCATGACAAATTATTGACCGGGTTTACGTGTGCGTCATGCTGCACTGCGTCAAAAAAAGTGTGTTTCAATCAATTCAACTTAAATTCAGTTAAGTATCACTTTATTGTGGTAAATCAATAATTTGCTTAGGCTATTGATTTGCCCCCTAAAACCAAGTACCGATTCCAGTGGATGTTTCGGGCAGGCTATAAATCCTATGGGCCGCGCCCCTGAAACAAGAAATTTGGTCGGGCTTTCCGTATTCATCGCGTGGATGGCCCGCCGTAAATTGGATCTCTGTAAGAGACCTGAACGAGGGGACAACCGATGGCGAAAAAGGCAACCGCGAAACGCGCGGCTGGCAAAGCGGCTTCTAAGTCTGCGCCTGCCAAGACGGCGAAAGTCAGCAAAAGCGACTTGATGGATTATTATAAGAACATGCTGTTGATCCGCCGCTTTGAGGAAAAGGCGGGGCAGTTATATGGCATGGGTCTGATCGGTGGGTTTTGTCACCTCTATATCGGGCAGGAAGCCGTTGTGACCGGCATGCAGGCCGCCACTAAAGAGGGCGATGCGGTCATCACCTCGTACCGGGATCATGGTCACATGCTGGCCTGTGGCATGGATCCCAAGGGGGTCATGGCGGAACTGACCGGGCGCGAAGGCGGCTATTCCAAGGGCAAGGGCGGTTCCATGCACATGTTCTCCAAGGAAAAGCATTTCTATGGTGGGCATGGCATCGTTGGTGCGCAAATCCCGCTTGGGACCGGCATTGCCTTTGCCATGAAATACAATGAGACGGATAATGTCTGCATGGCCTATACCGGCGATGGCGCGATGAATCAGGGGCAGGTTTATGAGGCCTTTAACATGGCCGCCCTGTGGAAATTGCCGGTAATCTATGTCATTGAAAACAATAAATATGGTATGGGAACCTCTGTGGAGCGGATTTCCGCATCCGGGGCCAATCTGCATGATCGCGGTAAGGCTTACGGCATACCGGGTGATGAAGTGGATGGCATGGATGTGGTCGCTGTGCATGAAGCGGCTGAAAAAGCCGTGGCGCACTGCCGCGCTGGAAAAGGCCCCTATATCCTGGAAATGAAGACCTATCGTTATCGCGGCCATTCCATGTCGGATCCGGCGAAGTATCGCTCTAAGGAAGAGGTCAATAAGGTGCGGTCGACCTCCGACCCGATCGATCGGGTGAAGGCGACATTGATCGATGATGGTCACGCCAGCGAGGAAGATCTGAAAGAAATCGACAAGCAGGTGAAGGCCGTCGTGTCGGATGCCGCAGATTTCGCACAGTCCAGCCCAGAGCCGGATGTGAAAGAATTGTGGACCGATGTGCTTTTGGAAGCCTGAACGGGCACCGCTGACAGATAAGGATATTAAATAAATGGCTATTCAACTGCTGATGCCGGCGCTGTCGCCCACAATGACTGAGGGCACCCTGGCAAAATGGATTGTGAAAGAAGGCGATACGGTTGCTGCCGGTGATGTGATGGCAGAGATCGAAACCGACAAGGCGACAATGGAGTTCGAGGCGACCGACGAGGGCGTGATCGGCAAAATCCTGGTTCCGGAAGGCACCGAAGGGGTTGCCGTCAATACGCCCATCGCCGTGCTGTTGGAAGAGGGCGAAGATGCCAGCGCTGCGGAGGATGCCGCGACGGAAGCTCAGTCTGCCCCGGCAGAAGAGAAATCGCAGTCCAGCAAGGAAGACGCCCCGGCTGAGAAGGCACCCGCAACACCCAAGGCGGCTGAGGCCCCTGCGCCGGAGCCGGAATGGGATGGCGCGATGAAATCGCAAACCGTGCGGGAGGCACTGCGCGATGCCATGGCCGAAGAAATGCGTCGCGACGGCCGGGTGTTCCTGATGGGGGAAGAAGTCGCCCAGTATCAGGGGGCCTATAAGATTTCTCAGGGTCTGCTGGATGAATTTGGCGACAAGCGCGTGATCGATACGCCCATTACCGAACACGGCTTTGCCGGTCTTGGCGTCGGCGCGGCCTTTACAGGGTTGCGGCCGATTGTCGAATTCATGACCTTTAACTTTGCCATGCAGGCGATGGATCAGATCATCAATTCCGCGGCGAAGACCTTGTATATGTCGGGTGGTCAGATGGGGGCCCCCATCGTGTTCCGGGGCCCGAACGGGGCTGCGGCGCGGGTTGGTGCCCAGCATTCCCAATGCTATGCCAGCTGGTATGCGCATTGTCCGGGCCTGAAGGTTGTATCGCCCTACAGCGCGGCGGATGCGAAAGGGTTGCTGAAATCTGCGATCCGCGATCCGAATCCGGTGATCTTCTTGGAAAACGAGATCATGTACGGCAAGACCTTTGACGTTCCTGATACCGATGATTGGACGGTGCCAATCGGAAAGGCAAAGATTGTACGCTCTGGCACCGATGTCACGATTGCAGCGTTCTCCATCATGGTGGGCAAAGCCTTGGAAGCCGCCGACGCCCTGGCAGAGGCTGGGATCAGTGCAGAGGTTATTGACCTGCGCACCATTCGCCCCCTGGACACCGCGACAGTTATCGAGTCCGTGAAAAAGACGAACAGATTGGTATCTGTTGAAGAGGGTTGGCCTTTTGCCGGGATTGGGTCGGAACTTGGCATGATGCTGATGGAACAGGCCTTTGATTATCTGGACGCCCCGGTGGCGCGGGTTGCGGGCGCGGATGTCCCGATGCCCTATGCCGCCAATCTTGAGGCCCTGGCGCTGCCACAGGCTGATCACATCGTCCAGGCGGCCCGTGCCGTTTGTTACCGCTAAGGGCAGGAAGGGGATACGACAATGGCAATCAAGATCCTAATGCCGGCGCTGTCGCCGACCATGACAGAAGGCACATTGGCAAAATGGCTTTTGAAAGAGGGCGATAGCGTTGCGTCCGGTGATGTGATGGCGGAAATCGAAACCGATAAGGCAACGATGGAGTTTGAAGCCGTCGATGAAGGCATTATCGCCAAGATTCTGATTGAAGGCGGTACCGAGGGCGTCGCGGTCAATGAACCCATCGCGATTCTGGCCGAAGAAGGCGAAGACATTGAAACCGCAATCGCGTCTGTAGGCGATTCCAAGTCGGAAGCCGCGGCTGCGAAAGGATCCGAACCGGCAAAGATGGAAAAGGCGGCTGAAAAGCCTGCATCGAAACCGGAACCCGCAGCAGAGAAACCGACCGAGAAGCCAGCTGCGTCCTCTGGGGATCGTATATTTGCCTCCCCCCTGGCGCGGCGCATGGCGGAAAATGAAGGGCTGGACCTGGCGAAACTGTCTGGGTCAGGCCCCCATGGCCGCATTGTGAAGCGCGATATTGAAGACGCCTTGTCCTCTGGTGCTGGGAAAGCGACCGCTGCATCCGACACGGCACCGGTAGATGCGCCCAAAGCAGCAGCCCCGGCAGCGGCGAAAGCAGCGGCCCCGGCGGAAGCGGTGCCCTCAGCGGATGATCCGATCTTCATGATGCTGCCGGAGGCAGAGGCTGTCCCGCATTCCAATATGCGCAAGACTATTGCCAAGCGCCTGACAGAATCGGCCCGTGATATTCCGCATTTCACCCTGCAGGTGGATGTCGAAATCGACAAGCTTTTGGCGATGCGCAAGCAATTGAACGAGCGGGACGGGGCGGATTACAAGATTTCCGTCAATGATTTCGTCATCAAGGCGACGGCGCTGGCCCTGACCCGTGTGCCAGATTGCAATGTCGCCTATACCGACAGTGCGATCCTGAAATTCAAAAAGGTCGATATGGCAATGGCGGTCGCCATTGATGGCGGCCTGATCACGCCCATTATCAAGGATTGCGCCTCCAAAGGTCTGGCAACGATTTCCAAGGAAGCCAAAGCCCTGGCCGCCAAGGCCCGCGACGGGAAACTGTCCCCCGAAGAATATCAGGGGGGCACGTTCACCATTTCCAATCTGGGCATGTTCGGGGTGAAGACCTTTACCTCCATCATCAATCCGCCCCAGGGTGGCATTCTGTCCGTCGGGGCAGGGGAGCAACGCCCTGTCGTGAAGGATGGTGCGCTGGGCATGGCCACTGTGATGTCGTTGAGCCTGGCCGTTGACCATCGCTGTATTGATGGGGCGAGCGGTGCGGCCCTGGTGAAAGAACTTAAAGCGCTGATCGAAGACCCGATCGCCCTGATGCTGTGAACGGAGACCCCTGATGACCGATACCAATTTTGATGTAGTGATTGTTGGGGGTGGTCCGGGTGGCTATGTCGCGGCGATCCGTGCGGCACAGCTGGGCATGAAGGTTGCAGTGGTCGAGGCCAACCATCTGGGTGGGATCTGTCTGAATTGGGGCTGTATCCCGACCAAGGCACTGCTGCGCTCTGCGGAAATCTATCACTACATGAAAAAGGCCAAGGATTATGGCTTAAGCTGTGACAATCCAGGCTTTGACCTGGATGCCGTGGTCAAGCGCAGCCGGGGTGTTTCCAAACAGTTGAATCAGGGTGTCGGCCATCTGTTGAAAAAGAACAAGGTCACCGTGATCGATGGCTGGGGCAAACTGGCAGGCGGATCCAAGGGGGCCCGCAAAGTCGCGGTCACGAAGGATGGCAAGGCCGTGACGGAACTGACAGGAAAGCATGTCATCCTGGCAACCGGTGCCCGTGCCCGGGAACTGCCGGGGCTGGAGGCGGACCATAAGCTGGTCTGGACCTATAAGGATGCGCTTGTGCCTGATACCATGCCCAAGAAGCTGCTGGTCATTGGATCTGGCGCAATCGGGATCGAATTTGCCAGCTTCTTTAACACATTGGGCGCGGAAACCACGGTTGTTGAGGTGATGGACCGGGTGCTTCCGGTGGAAGATGCGGAAATTTCCGCCTTTGCGAAGAAAGCCTTTGAAAAGCAGGGGATGAAAATCCTGGCGGGCGCATCGGTCAAAGAATTGAAGCGCGGCAAGGATACGGTGACCTGTGTTGTTGAACAGAAGGGCAAGACCCAGGAAATCACTGTCGATCGTGTGATCTCTGCGGTTGGTATCGTTGGCAATGTCGAGGATATCGGTCTGGAAGGCACCAAGATCAAAGTCGATAAAACCCATATTCAAACCAATGAATGGTCTGAAACCGATGAACCGGGCGTCTATGCCATCGGGGATCTGACAGGCCCGCCCTGGCTGGCCCATAAGGCGGAGCATGAAGGCGTGATCTGCATTGAAAAGATCGCGGGACTGAAGGGGGTGCATCCCCTGGCGGTGGACCGGATTCCCGGCTGCACCTATTGCCATCCCCAGGTGGCCTCAATCGGGCTTACCGAAGAAAAGGCCAAGTCCGCCGGGCATGATGTCAAAGTCGGACGGTTCAGCTTTATTGGCAATGGCAAGGCGATCGCACTGGGAGAGCCTGAAGGCCTGATCAAAACTGTGCTTGATGCGAAGACCGGGGAGTTGCTGGGGGCCCATATGATTGGGGCTGAAGTGACGGAATTGATCCAGGGATATTCCATTGCGAAAACCCTGGAAACGACGGAAGAAGACCTTATGCATACGGTCTTCCCGCATCCGACATTAAGCGAGATGATGCATGAGTCGGTGCTGGACGCCTATGGAAAGGTAATTCATATGTAGGGTAAGCTGTTGTTTTTTATGCGGAAACATAAATTTTAAGTATTCCGCACAAATTCACAGCATAATTAATTAAAAATTATATAAAATTTTAGGCGTTTTGTCTTCTCTGTTGCGCGGTTCTGTGGCACGTGTACACTCAGTTCAACAAGGGTAGTCGAAGCAATGGATATTGTTGAGAGAGGGGCCAGCACGATGAAAGCCACCGAGCATCCGCATATCGCGGAAGTTCGTCGAGAACTGGTGTATGAAAACAATCGTTGGCGTCATCTTATGATCGTTGTGACGGACCTTTCGCTTGACCCCAGTGACCCCGGACACGATGCAAAAACGTTAAATGAAATCATCCAATTGGTCGCCAATGCCGCAATTGAAAACAACAGCGGCTATCACGGTATTGTGGTTCGCAACCCTTAATCCGTCGCCAATGCCGGACTGTACCGATTAAATCTAAATTTATACCCTAAATATCATCTGTTTTTCCTACTTTATTGCGGCACAGGCTTGACCCAACCGGTGTGACTCCTCAGTTTGTGAGGCATCATGATCCGCTGAGAAAGGCGTGTTTCGCATGAGTGAGCCAATAGAAAAATCAGCCGCAGCCCTGCGCCATCCGGAAAAGCGCAATCGCCCGGACAATCCCATTCAGCGCAAGCCGGACTGGATTCGGGTTAAAGCGCCGGTCAGCAAGGAATATCAGGCAACCCGTAAGATCGTTGAAGACCACAAGCTGGTTACGGTCTGTCAGGAAGCCTCTTGCCCGAATATTGGCGAATGCTGGGCCAAAAAACATGCGACCTTCATGATCATGGGGGAAATCTGCACCCGTGCCTGTGCGTTTTGTAATGTCAGCACGGGGCGCCCAAACAGTCTGGATGTGTTTGAACCCTATCGGGTGGCCGATGCGGTGGAAAAGCTGGGCCTGGAACATGTGGTCATCACATCGGTAGATCGCGATGACCTTGCAGATGGGGGTGCGGAACATTTCGCGCAGACCATTCTTGCCATTCGCGAACGGACCCCCGGCACGACAATTGAAATCCTGACGCCGGACTTCAAGGGCAAGAAGGGGGCCCTGGAAGTTGTCGTGGCGGCGCGCCCCGATGTCTTTAATCACAATCTTGAAACCGTGCCCCGGCTGTACCCGACAATCCGCCCCGGCGCGCGGTATTTCACATCGTTGCAACTGCTTTCGGAAGTGAAACAGATCGATCCATCGATCTTCACAAAATCCGGCCTGATGGTGGGGTTGGGCGAAACGAAAATTGAAGTCCAGCAGGTCATGGATGATTATCGGGCAGCCGATGTCGATTTCCTGACGATTGGTCAATATCTGCAACCGACATTGAAGCACGCGGCCCTGGACCGGTTTGTGACGCCTGATGAATTTGCGGCCTATGCCACGATGGCGCGGGCGAAAGGGTTTCTGATGGTCTCATCCTCTCCTTTAACGCGATCCAGCTATCATGCAGGCGATGATTTCCAGCGTCTGCGGGCGGCACGGGAGGCAAAACTGGCGGCGGGGGCTCCTCATGCCGCTGAATAGCGCGCGCCGCGTGCTTTGGCCAAATTTGATCCTAATCCAATATTCAGAGCGCCCTTAATTCTATGCCAAGACATGCTGAGAAACGCAGCCTGCCGTATCGTGCCGAGGATATGTATTCCCTGGTCGCAGATGTCGGGCGCTATCCCGAATTTCTGCCCTGGTGTCGCGCTGCCCGCATACGCAGTCAGACGGAGACATTATTGATTGCCGATCTGGTGATTGGCTTCAAGGGGGTGACCGAACGGTTTACCAGCCGCGTCACGCTGGATCGTGAGGCGATGTTGATCAAGACCGCCTATGAAGACGGTCCTTTCAAGTATCTGGATAACAGTTGGAAGTTTATAGATAATCCCGATTCGGTCGGCTGTACTGTTGAGTTTCATGTTGATTTCGAGTTTCGGTCTAAACTGTTGCAGGCAATGATAGGGCTGGTTTTCACCGAAGCCGTTCGTCGCATGGTTTCAGCCTTCGAATCGAGGGCAAAGGATTTGTGCGGCCCACAATCGTAGTTTCTACTGGGGGCGTTAGTCCATCGCCAGGCACAAGAAACTGCAATTGCAGTCAGTCACGATTTCTGTTCATGATGGCCCGGATAGACCAACAGCGAAACTTGCGCCCAGAATTCTAGTGCCATGCGATATCTTGTGGCCTTTCGCCGAGTCATGTAACTCATACACATTAAATTAGGGATTATCCCTAGTTTCGACGCAGTGTGGGAGGGATGCCGGTGATCACAACGGCGCAGATCCGGGCCGGTCGGTCACTGTTGAACATCAAACAGAGCGAACTTGCCAAGGCGGCGGGGGTGTCTCTGGCGACCCTGAATAATATTGAGCGCGGTATCGGTGATCCAAGGGCAAGCACGTTGGAAGCCCTGGAACGCGCCCTGTTTCAGGCAGGCGTTGAGACCGAAACCGATGGCAGCACAGAAACGGTGCGCCTGCATCGCCTGGCCCGTCCCAGCGCTTACGAGACCTATCACGCCAGTCAGCGGATTTTGGAAAGCCTGTCGCGCGATAGCCTGCTGAAGGTCCAGCATATCCTGTTCTTTACGCGCCGCGATCATGCGCTGCGGGATGCGGAAGATGCCGTCAAACTGTGCCTGTTGTTGGAAGGGCGTGTGCGCACCGTGTTGTTTGATCAGGTCAGCTTCACCTTTTCAAACGGGGGGCGGGCGGCGGAGACGTCGGGCATTCTTCTGGCAGCCTTTGCGCTGCATGGGGATAAGCTGTCGATGTTGGATCGACCAATAGAGGATACGACCCTGGCCCCCTTAGCGGATGCGGTTGAGCGATTAAAACAGACGCCGTGGCAGCCCTTGTCCCACCCAAAGATGCTGATCGATACATTTGATGATTGGGATGAGAAGCTGGAACGCTATGGCAGTCGCACCGGCCATCCTCTGGGCGATCTGGTGCGTCTGGTTGGGCCGGGGCAGGTGGTGCCCGCCCTTAACAAGCCTGTCTGACTGCCAGTGCAAGGGCCGCAATAACCGTTGCGCGCCGAACCGCAGCGCGATCGCCTGGGAAATGATGTTCCTCTATGATCGTCTGTTTATCCCGAATGGCACATCCGATAAAGACAAGGCCTGCTGGTTTACGTTCCGACGCACCGGGTCCGGCAACACCTGTGACCGCAATAACAATCTGTGCCTGACAGCGGGAAAGGGCCCCTTCCGCCATCTGTTGCGCAACAGGTTTGGAAACCGCGCCAGGCCCACCCGGACCCAACAGAGCCGCATCGACGCCCAGCATCTCCACTTTGGCACTGTTGGTATAGGTGATAAACCCGCGATCCACGACGTCAGAAGACCCCGGAACAGCGGTCAAGGCCGCGCCAATCAACCCGCCTGTACAGGATTCCGCCGTGGCGATCATAAGGGATGACGCCCGAAGGCGGGCTAATGTTTCCTCTGCGATATCATACAGTTCCGAATCTATCATAAAGTATCGATCCAGGTTATGAGAAATCCTAGGGCAATTAAGCAGGCCACGGCATACAGGCTGGCGATCACATCGTCTATCATGACCCCAAATCCGCCAGAAACCTGACGATCTGCCCAGCTGATGGGCCAGGGTTTCAGAATATCGAAGAACCGGAATAACAGAAACCCGGTCAGGACATGCTGCCAGGTGAAGGGAACGAAGGCCAGCGTGATCCAGACGGCGACAACCTCATCGACAACAATTTCAGAGGCATCGTGGGATCCCTTCACCTTGTCATATTCATTTGCGGCCCAAACCCCAATGGGAAACAGGATCGCGGCGGCGGGCAGCAGATACCAGCTTTCCCCAAAATGAACGATGGCCCAGGCGAAGGGGATAGCAGCCAGGCTGCCCCAGGTGCCGGGGGCGGGCTTTAACAAGCCACTGCCAAACCAGGTTGCGATCAGAAGGGCCGGGCTCATAAACCATCCTCGCTGGGCATGACAGAGACGGTTGCGACGGCTTGACAGGCAATGCCTTCCCCACGTCCGGTAAAGCCCAGCTTTTCTGTCGTCGTGGCCTTCACAGAGACGCGGTCCAGGGACAGGTTCAGGATATCGGCAATTCGTTCCCGCATGGCCTGTCGATGGGGACCAATTCGGGGTGCTTCACAGATCAGGGTCGCATCGATATGCAGAATGCGCCCGCCGGATTGGGCGACCAGCAGGGCGGCATGGCGCAGGAACTGATCGGAGGCTGCGCCCCGCCATTGCGGATCGCTGGGGGGGAAGTGATCGCCAATGTCCCCCTGCGCAATCGCGCCAAGAAGGGCGTCGGTGATCGCATGCAGGCCGACATCGGCGTCGCTGTGCCCCTTCAATTGCTGCGAATGGGGGATTTTGACACCGCACAGCCAGACACCATCACCGGGTTCAAACCGATGCACATCGAAGCCCATGCCAGTCCTGGTTTCCTGCAATGACGCCATAGTCTGTTCGGCCTCCTGAAAGTCACGCTCTGTCGTCAGCTTGATATTGGCCGCATCGCCCTCTACCAACTGCACTGTCCCGCCGGACAGTTCAACCAATGCCGCATCATCGGTCGCTTCCGGTCCATTCTGTGCGGCGCGGTGCAGGTCTAAGATGGCGTCCAGGTGAAATCCCTGGGGTGTTTGTGCGCGATACAATCCCTGTCTTGATACCGTTGCCTGTATCGTCTGACCGTTCTGTGACTGTTTCAGCGTATCGATCACGGGCAGGGCGGGAATTGCAGCCCCCGTTTGTTGCGTTGCCATCAGCACCCGATCAATTAGGGCATTGTTGATAAAGGGTCGAGCAGCATCGTGAACAAGCACCAACTCACCTTCAGAAACCACATTAGCTAATGCCTGCAATCCCCTAAAAACACTTTCTTGCCTGGTCTTTCCACCTTGCTGAAGCAAGATATCAGAAAGGCCCTGTACGGACGGGGCGCACAATGCCTCCTGTCCGTCGCCAATCACGACAACGATTTTACCCAGGCCAGGATGGGCGCGAAATTGATCAATCGTTCTGCGCAAAACCGGTATGCCCGCCAGGGGTCTGTATTGTTTCGGAATGGCCCCGCCGACGCGCATGCCCTGACCCGCAGCGACGATCACAGCATGAAATGTGCATCCTGTTCTGGGCGCTGTTTCAAAGGGCATAAGCGGGTTTCCTATTCACTTTCCGGCATGTCTGGTGCGACACAGATGGCTTAGAATTGTCGTTTCAGGCTGGCGCGACGGGTGCTATATACCCCACCATGATAATAGAGTCGCCCGTCTTTCAAATCATCGCATTGTGTTGCTTGGGTCCAGCGATTTGGGCTTCGATCCGGAATTGGCCGCGCAACGCTGTCTATTGGGCCGTAATCGCGCTTGCTGTGCTTGGCCCGGTCCTATGGTGCTTTGGTGTCTTGCAGGCAGGGTGGCGAACGGATTTTTCCTTCACAATCTGGGTTTCGGTCGCTACGACACTGACCTTGCTGACAATGCTGGCCCTGCGGCTGGAGGCGGCACGTCGCCTGATCGTTCTGGCGCTGCCGTATCTTGCCTTCCTGATTGGTTTTGCGATTCTCTCAAATCGGGGGGATCATAATCTTGCCCAGCCGCCTGATATCTGGGTGATCGTTCATATCATTGTTGCGGTGATGACCTATGCGCTGTTGACCCTGGCGGCGGTTGCGGCCCTGGCGGTGTTCATTAAGGAACGCGCCCTGAAGGCCAAGCGCAGCGGCGCTGTTGCGTCAGTGTTGCCGTCGGTTGCGGAAGGCGAAAGCCTGCAAGATCGCCTTATGGCAACCTGTGAGGGTGTGTTGGGCCTGGGTCTGGTCACGGGCATCGCCATTCATGTGGAACATGGACAGCGCTTGCTGGAACCGGATCATAAGACCGTCCTGACATTCGCTGCCTTTGTTGTGATTGGCGTGCTGTTGATCCTGCAACGCTATAGCGGATTGCGGGGGCGGCGTGCGTCCCAATTTGTCATGATGGCGTATCTGCTGGTGACTTTGGCCTATCCGGGCGTGAAGTTCGTATCGGATGTCTTGTCCGGATAAATCGACGCATAGCCTAAGGTTTTGCGTAAAAGGTCTGGTAAGACCAATGATTCCACGGTAGAACCCAAAATCCGCAATTGCCTAAAGAATGGGCGTTCATTGTGACTGCACAGAAAATCAGCAGTACGCTTTCGGGCCTGTCTGTCGGCCCCCACCGTATCGAGACGCCGGTTTATCTGGCGCCCATGTCGGGTGTGACAGATCTTCCTTTCCGGACCGTGGCCCAGGAATTGGGTGCGCAAGCCGTTGTTTCTGAAATGATTGCCAGTGGTGAAGCCATTCGGGAAACGCGCGGCACCCTAAAGCGGGCGCGCGCCGGCACTGGGGCTGGCCCGCATATTGTCCAGTTGGCCGGCCATGATCCGGCAATCATGGCGGAGGCTGCGCGACTGTGTACGGATTTAGGCGCGGATATCATTGATTTGAATTTTGGATGCCCCGCGAAAAAGGTGACACGCAAGCTGTGCGGATCGGCCCTGATGCGCGACCTGGATCAGGCCCTGGCGATAGTTGAGGCTGTGGTGGCTGCTGTTGACGCGCCGGTCACGATAAAGATGCGGACCGGCTGGGATCAGGATTGCCGCAATGCGCCCGACTTCGCCAGGCGGGCTGAAAATGCGGGCGTCCGGCTGGTCACGGTTCATGGGCGCACCCGCGAACAGAAATATACCGGCAGCGCCGACTGGTCTTTTATCCGGACGGTGAAGGCTGCGGTCACCATTCCGGTAATCGCCAATGGGGATATAAAGAGCTTTTCCGATATCGACGACTGTCTGGCGGCGTCTGGCGCAGATGGGGTCATGATCGGGCGTGGCGCACAGGGCCGCCCCTGGTTTCCGGGACACGCCATCGCCTATCTGCGCGACGGTGTTGTCATGGCGGAGCCACCGCCATCCCAGCGGCGCGACATTCTGTTGCGGCATCTGGATGGTATTTTAAGCCATCACGGAACCAATATCGGATTGCGCATCGCCCGCAAGCATATCGCCTGGTCAATTGCGGGATTGGACGGGGCTGCCGCCTTTCGGTCCCAGGCCATGGCGGCAGAAGATTACAGGGCCGTCCAGGCGATCATCCGGGCCGCCTTTGAAATACAGCAAGAGTATCTGGGGGAGGCCGCATAGTGCTGAATGCCATAAAGAATACTTTTGGGGGTGGCCCGTCGCGCCCTGGCGCTGACAGTGTTATCGACTCCATTCCAGATCCGATCATTGTTGTCGATGAACATAACGATGTCGTCTTTTTGAACGCAGCCGGTCAGAATTTCCTGCAAGGGTCGGAAACAATGCTGGTTGGCGTCAATCTGCAGGATCTGATCCCCCATGACAGCCCGATCCTGGCTGTCGTGGATCGTGCCCGGCGGGTTGGCAGTTCCATGACCGTGCATGGTGTCCGGCTGTCCACGCCGCGCCTTGGGGCCCATACCGTGACCGTAGATGCGGCCCCCTTGGCAGATCGCCGGGATTGTATCGTCATCACAGTCAAGGAACATTCCATCGCGGGCAAAATTGACCATGCCATGACGCAACGGGGGGCGGCCCGCTCTGTCACCGCATTGGCAGCAATGCTGGCGCATGAGGTCAAGAATCCGCTGTCTGGCATTCGCGGTGCGGCGCAATTGCTGGAAAGCATGGTTCCCGCCGAAGACCGCCAGCTGACCGTTCTGATCACCGAAGAAACCGACCGGATCGTGAAATTGCTGGATCGGATGGAGATTTTTTCCGACCGTCCACATTTAATCCGCGAACCGGTCAACATCCATCAGGTGCTGGACCGTGTGCTGGAAATTGCCCGCAATGGATTTGGTAAGGGAATGCGGCTGATATCCAACTATGATCCCTCACTGCCACCCATATTGGGCGACAGGGATCAACTGGTGCAGATTTTCCTTAATCTGGTGAAAAATGCAGCGGAAGCCGCGGCGGATGGGGCACCGGGCGATCCAGAAATAATCGTATCGACCGCCTATCGCCATGGCGTTCGGCTGGCCGTTCCTGGCCTGGATGCGCCGATGCATCTGCCCCTGGTCGTGTCCGTCCGGGATAATGGTGGCGGCATAACCGATGATTTGCGCCCGCATCTGTTTGATCCCTTTATTACAACGAAATCCGGTGGCTCTGGCCTGGGATTGGCGCTGGTGGCGAAACTGGTTTCAGAACATGGCGGTGTCATTGATTTTGAAAGCCGCCCAAGACGCACAATTTTTTCGGTGATGCTGCCTGTCCTGCGCGCTGAAAAGAAACTGCCGAAATCCGGAAGGAAGGGGTAATCGCGATGGCCGGCGAAACAATCCTTGTAGCGGATGATGATCGGGCTATCCGCACTGTTGTGACCCATGCCTTGACGCGCCAGGGCTATGAAGTCCGCGCCACAGGCAATGCCGCGACCTTATGGCGCTGGGTATCGGAAGGAGAGGGCAATCTGGTCGTAACCGATGTGGTGATGCCAGACGGCAATGGCCTGGACCTGATCCCGCAGATCCGCAAGATTCGTCCCGATCTGCGCGTTATTGCGATGAGCGCACGCAATACCCTGTTGACCGCCGTGAAGGCGACAGAGCGCGGGGCCTTTGAATATCTGCCAAAGCCGTTTGATTTGACGGTTCTGGTCGATACCGTCGGGCGCGCCCTGAAATCTCAGGTCAGCGATCCAGGCGATATTGCCCCCAACGATTCAGAAGAAGAGCCGATGCCCCTGATCGGACGGTCGGCGGCGATGCAGGATGTGTATCGCGTGATTGCGCGCCTGACAGGAACGGACCTGTCCGTGCTGATTAGTGGCGAATCTGGCACCGGTAAAGAGCTGGTTGCCCGCGCCTTGCATGATTTTTCCCGCCGCAAGAATGGTCCATTCGTGGCGGTCAATATGGCAGCCATTCCCCGCGACTTGATCGAAAGTGAATTGTTCGGGCATGAGCGCGGCGCCTTTACGGGCGCAACGCAGCGGAAATCCGGGCGGTTTGAACTGGCCGAAGGCGGGACCCTGTTTCTGGACGAAATCGGCGATATGCCGCTGGAAGCCCAAACGCGGCTGCTGCGAGTGCTGCAAGAGAGTGAATATACCATGGTCGGCGGGCGCAATCCGATCAAGACGGATGTTCGGATCGTCACCGCAACGCACCGGGATTTGCGTCAACTGGTCTCGCAAGGCCTGTTCCGGGAAGATTTGTATTATCGCCTGAATGTTGTGCCCATTCGATTGCCGCCATTGAGAGAGCGTCGGGAAGACGTGCCAGACCTGGTGCGGCATTTTCTGATCAGCGCCGCGGAATCGGGGCTGCCCCTGAAGACCCTGACAGAAGCATCGATGGAGCGTCTGATGCGCCACCGCTGGCCGGGTAATGTGCGCGAGTTGGAGAATCTGGTGCGCCGCCTGGGGGCCTTATACGCACAGGATCGTATCGATCAGGAAATTATTGAGGCGGAATTGGGCGAAGCCCCCAGTTTCACAGGTCCACAAGAGGCGCAAGACCCTGGCTCAGAAAGTCTGTCGGATGCCGTCCATCGCCATCTGACAGTTTATTTTGAGACACATGGCGATCAATTGCCAGCGGCTGGGCTGCACGCCCGAATCTTGCGCGAGATTGAGCGGCCCCTGATCGAAATCAGTTTGAATGCGACCCGTGGCAACCAGGTCAGAACCGCAGAATTGTTGGGCCTGAACCGAAACACGCTGCGCAAGAAGATCCGGGATCTGGATATCTCTGTCGTTCGCGGTGGCAAAGACGCATGACATCATCGCCGCACAAGGCGCAGACTCCGCTTGCAGACAGGCCGCCTAATTGTGCTAAACCTGCTTGGCGATGACCATGCCGGAATCTGAAGAGTCTCACCCAAAGAAAACAGCCTCGGGCTCCTGGACGGAGCAGTTGAAGGCTATGATGCATCGCTTGTCTTCGTCCAAGCGGGTGACGCGCCTGTTTGGTGTCACCCTGATGTCCGCAGCGGTGCTTGCCGGTTTTGGGACCTATGCCGCCTTTACCGGGGCGACCCCTTTAGGCGCTGATCCCAGTACCCTGGTGGTGATGATCTATATCGATCTGATCATCATGCTGTTGCTGGGTTTTGTCGTGGCCAGGCGCATTGTCGCCCTGTGGTCTGATCGACGCCGGGGATCGGCTGGGTCGCGTCTGCATGTGCGGCTGGTCGCCCTGTTTGCCGCCTTGTCGGTGACGCCCGCCATTATCGTTTCCACCTTTTCCCTGATGTTTTTTGATCTGGGGATCGAAACATGGTTCAGCGAGCGGGTCCGCACCGCCGTTACTGAAAGCCGGGCCGTTGCCGAATCCTATCTGATTGAGCATCGCAACAATATACGAACAGATGCCCTGCGTATGGCGCGCGATCTGAACCGGGACGCCCGGCAATTACAGTTGAATAAGTCTGTTTTGGACAGGACGCTGGAAATCCAATTGCGGGTTCGGGATCTGACCGAAGCGATTATCTTTCAAGGGACGTCCAGGGAGGTTTTGGCGCGGGCAGGACTGACCCTGTTGCTGGAATATGAACCAATCGCAACACAAGACCTTCAGGCTGCCGCCAATGGCGATATTGTTGTGATCACCGGCGGGGCGGATGATCGGGTTCGCGCCCTGCTGAAACTGGATGCATTCACTGACAGTTATCTGTTTATCGGCCGTTTGGTGGATCCACAGGTAATTTCCCGCATCGAACAGGTGCGTGGCGCGGCGGCGCAGTTTGAGCAACTGGAATCCCAGCGCAGTGATATCCAGCTTTCCTTTGCCTTGGCCTTTCTGGTGGTGGCCCTGCTGTTGCTGTTATCGGCAATCTGGATCGGCCTGACATTGGCGACACAGCTTTCGGCCCCGATCAGTGCCTTGATTGGTGCCACCGAAAAGGTGCGGGCAGGGGATCTGGATGCCCGTGTCGCGGAATCTGAAGGGGATGATGAACTGGCACTGCTCAGCCGTGCCTTCAACCGCATGACGTCGCAGTTATATTCCCAACGGGAAGAATTGATGGAAGCCAATCGCCAGATCGATGGTCGGCGACGGTTTTCTGAGGCTGTTCTGGCCGGTGTCAGCGCCGGTGTGATCGGGTTGGACCGTCAGGGGCGGATTGATCTGCCCAATCGCCGCGCAACCGAATTGTTGGGGATGGAGCCGGAAAGCCTGATCGGGGAGCGGCTGACCGATATTCTGCCCGAATTGCACGCGGCCCTGGACTCTGCGCGCCTGGCCAGCGTTGGGCGCCCGGTAGAGGCACAGATCAAGCTGAATACTCATGGCGAAACCCGAACCCTGTTCGTGCGGATCGTTGTGGAGCGGGAAGCGGGCCAATTGCAGGGCTATGTCGCGACATTTGATGATGTCTCCCCGCTTGTTTCCGCCCAGCGAAAAGCCGCCTGGGCCGATGTCGCACGCCGCATTGCCCACGAAATCAAGAATCCGCTGACCCCCATCCAACTGTCTGCTGAACGGTTGAAGCGGAAATACCTGAAAGAGATAACGACCGATCCCGCGATTTTTGAAGGCTGTATCGACACCATCGTGCGTCAAGTGGATGATATCGGGCGCATGGTGGATGAATTTTCTTCCTTCGCGCGGATGCCTGCCCCTTCGATGCGCAATCAGGATATTGTCGATATCTGTCGCCAAAGCTTGTTCCTGCAACGCAGTGCGAATTCTGATGTTGAGTATAGTTTCGACGGCCCCAGCACGCCGCTTATTCTGCGCTGTGATGGTCGGCAATTAAGCCAGGTTCTGACGAATCTGCTGCAAAATGCCCATGACGCGATTGAGGGGCGCTTTGAAGCGGCGAAAGCACGCAGCGAAGACGAATCGACGCAAGATAAGGGACGCATATCCCTTTCCATCCAGGCCGAGGACGGGCATGTTCGCATCGCGATACAGGATAATGGGAAGGGGCTGCCGACAGAACAACGTGAGCGCCTGACTGAACCTTATGTCACAACCCGCAAAAAGGGGACAGGTTTGGGGCTGGCAATCGTTAAGAAGATTATGGAAGATCATGGTGGAAGCTTAATCCTGGACGATGCTCCGGAACAGGGGGCCTTGATCACGATGATCCTTCCATTAATAAAAGACCTGGAGCAGAAAGAGCCTTCCGATACCTCCTCTGAACCGTCAGAGTCTGATACTTCGTCTACCCATTCCCAAACCAGTCCTCAAAAGGGTCTGTAACTGATGGCTTATGATATTCTGATTGTCGATGATGAGACCGATATCCGGACCCAGATATCTGGGATTCTGGAAGATGAAGGCTATCAAACCCGCAGCGCGTCGAATTCGGCAGAGGCCTTGGCGGCGGTTGCCAACCGTCAGCCATCGCTGATGATCCTGGATGTCTGGTTGGCCAATTCGGAATATGACGGCATTCAAATACTGGAAATCGTGCATCGCGACCACCCCGGCCTGCCTGTGGTGATGATCAGCGGTCATGGCACCTTTGATATGGCTGTGTCGGCCACCAAGAAGGGCGCGTATGATTTCATCTCAAAGCCGTTCAAAACGGATGTGTTGCTGCTGACCATCGAACGGGCTTTGGCGGAATCGCGCCTGAAACATGAAAATGAGTCGCTGCGCAAACTTTCTCCTTACGCGATGCTGGATGATCTTGTCGGGAAATCTGGTGCGATTGCAGAAGTTCGGCGCGCTGTTGAAAAGGTGGCCCAGACCGACAGTCGCGTGCTGATTTCCGGCCCGCCGGGCAGCGGTAAGGGGGCTATTGCCCGTATGCTGCACAGCCGATCCCTGCGTAAGAATGGCCGCTTCGTTGTGTTGACCTGTGCCACGCTCAGCGAAGACACCCTGGAACAAGCGCTGTTTGGGACAGAGGCGACGAAATCGCAACCCCGGCGCATTGGCGTGCTGGAAGAAGCCCATGGCGGGACGCTGTTGCTGGATGAAGTCGCCGATATGGATATGGCGACCCAGTTGAAGATGGTCCGGGTTCTGCACAATAGACGGTTTCAGCGCATCGGCGGCGATACAGTGGTTGAGGTGAATTCCCGCGTTCTGGCCACCACGACCCGCGACTTACAAGCCCTGATCGCGGAGGGTAAGTTTCGGGAAGATTTGTTCTATCGTCTGAATGTGGTTCCGATTCATGCGCCCCCGTTGAGTGACCGACGGGAGGATATTCCGCTGCTGGCCGTGCATCTTATGGAACGATCAGCCGCAGCGAAAAGCAGGTCGCCCCGCATTTTGGGCGCGGATGCACTGACGGCCCTACAGGGGCATGATTGGCCCGGCAATGTCTGGGAATTATCCAATGTTATGGAGCGTTTATTGCTGATGGCGCCTGGTGGATCGCAGGATCATATCCATGCAGAAGCGGTTGGACAGGCGATAGGGGCCGCTGCGGGGGCCGCCTCCCGCTGGGACCATGCACCAGAGGTGATGAGCCTACCTTTGCGCGAAGCACGCGAAGCGTTTGAGCGGGAATATCTGGTCTTTCATCTGGCCCGGTTTGGCGGCAATATTTCACGCACGGCAGAATTTGTCGGCATGGACCGCGCCGCATTGCACCGGAAACTGAAGGGGCTGGGCGTTGCTGGTGCCAATCGCGGTCGGTTGGATGACAAGGAATAAGTCGCCTTTCACGGACCCCAACTAGGGCCGGAAACTGCGCTAAGGAGCCTGAAAATGAAGGTTGTCATTTGTGGTGCCGGCCAAGTCGGTTTCCATATTGCAAGATATCTGTCCGGGGAAGACAACGATGTCACCGTTGTAGACCAATCCCCTGAATTGATTGGCAAGATCAACGATCAACTGGATGTTCAGGCCTTTGTCGGCCATGCTTCGCATCCTGATGTCCTGGAACGGGCAGGGGCGCGGGACGCCAATATGCTGATCGCCGTCACCTTCACTGACGAGGTGAATATGATCGCCTGTCAGGTGGCCCATACCCTGTTTAATGTGCCAACCAAGATCGCGCGGATCCGGCAACAGAGCTATCTGAACCCGATGTGGTCCAATCTGTTCGCCAGGGATCAATTGCCGATTGATGTTATCATTTCGCCTGAAATTGAGGTCGCGCGTGCGATTGCCCGGCGCATTCGGGCCCCCGGCGCGTTCGACATGATCCGCATGGGGGATGACAAGGTGCGCGTGATCGGCGTGCGATGTGATGACAAATGCCCGGTCATCCACACGCCATTGCGTCAGTTGACCTCCTTGTTCCCAGATCTGAACATCACGGTCTTGGCGATTTTTCGGAATGAGACCATGCATATCCCATCAGCCGACGATCAAATGCTGCCGGGGGATGATGTCTATTTCATCGCTGAAACCGACCATGTTCCCCGCGCCATGTCCGTCTTTGGTCATGAGGAGAAGGAAGCCCGGCGCATTCTGATCGTGGGGGGCGGGAATATCGGCACCACCCTGGCCGAAGAATTGGAATCCAGTTCCGACGGATATTCCGCCAAGATCGTTGAAATGGACAAGAACCGCGCCCGTCAGGTGGCGGAAGTCCTGCCGACAACCGTTGTTATTCAGGGTGATGCGCTGGATCATGAGATCCTGGAAGAGGCTGGCATTCGCAATGCAGAAGCAGTCGTTGCCGTCACCGATGACGATGAAACCAATATTCTGTGTTCCCTGCTGTGCAAGCGATTTGGTGTTGATCGCGCCATTACCCTGGTGAACAAGAATTCCTATGGTCCATTGATCACGACATTGGGGATTGATGTTGTCGTCAGTCCGCGTGAAATTACGGCGTCCACTATTTTGCAGCATGTCCGACGGGGCCGCATTCGTCAGGTGCACAGCCTGCGCGACGGGTTTGCTGAATTGATTGAGGCCGAAGCGATGGAAACATCCAGCCTGGTTGGGGAGGCACTGCGGGATGCCAAACTGCCAAACGGTGTCATCATCGGGGCGATCATCCGGGGGGATGAGGTGATCATTCCACGGCCTGATACGGTGGTTCGAACGAAGGACCGGGTGGTGCTGTTGGCCGCTGCTTCAGCCGTTAAGAAAATGGAAAAGATGTTCGCTGTAAGACTAGAATATTTTTAATAGAAAGCCTGTTCGTGACTCCTTCTGATTTGCCACCGCCAAAGGCCATTCTGTATGACTGGGATAACACTTTGGTGGATACCTGGCCGGTTATTCACGGCGCGATGAATGGGCTGTTCCGCAAAATGGGGATGCCGGAATGGACTCTGGCTGAAACCCGAAACAGGGTGCGCCATTCGATGCGGGATGCCTTTCCCATCATGTTCGGGGATCGGTGGGAAGAGGCCCGCGATATCTTTTATGCGGAATTTGAAGCCATCCATATGCAGGCGCTTGTTGCGGCCCCTGGCGCGGCGTCACTGTTGCACGCCGTCCAGGCAAGGGGCATTCCCCAGGCGGTGATTTCCAACAAACAGGGGCGGTACCTGCGCAAAGAAGCGGCGCATCTGGGCTGGGATGTGTATTTTCATGCTCTGGTCGGGGCAGGGGATGCGGCACGGGACAAACCGTCCTCGGAACCGGTTGCCATGGCGTTACAGGGATTGCGCGATGCCAGCGGCGATTTACAGCCCGGACCGGACGTTTACTTCATTGGCGATTCTGGTGTGGATATGCAAATCGCCCATGCCACAGGCATGACCCCGATCCTTATTCATGCCGATCCGGACCTGGATGGGGAATATGCAGATTGCCGGCCTGCGCGAATATTTGGCCATTTGGACGCACTGCACGCTTTTTTGGCGACGGATCGTTCCTATATCTGATAGGGTGCGTTAAATCTGGTGGGGACCAAGATCCTGCCAAACAAATACGACAACTCTTAAACCCAGGCTTTTTCAGGGTTTAAGGGCGTATTTTCGTGGAAGGTCCTCATTGATAGAATAGTTTGACTGCGCGTTTGTGCTAATAACAACAAAGTTGCAAGGAAAGGGGGCATTTATGTCGTCCGACAAGAACCAGAACCTCCAGGATACGTTTTTAAATCATCTCCGGAAGAACAAAGCTCCGGTCACGGTGTTCCTCGTCAATGGCGTAAAGCTGCAGGGCATCGTCACATGGTTTGATAACTTCTGCGTGCTTTTGCGTCGCGATGCGCATTCACAGCTGGTGTATAAGCATGCGATATCAACCGTCATGCCGGCGACGCCGGTGCAATTATTCGAGCCATCCGAAACGGATGGTGTCGAGGAAAGCTAAGCGGATTTGACTGAAAAGCTTCAAGATTCTGGCGAGTGGGGCTGGTCCGAGACCGGCGCCCGCCGCGCCGCTGTGCTGTATCCCGAAATACCGGGCGTGACATTGAAACGCCGGAACCCAGACGCACGTCTGGAAGAAGCGATCGGCCTAGCCCGGGCGATTGAACTGGACGTTGTTCATGCGGAACATGTGCGCCTGAACAAGCCGGTTCCGGCCACATTGCTGGGTGGTGGCCTGGTTGAGCGTTTACATGGCATGTGTGCCGCGCTTGAGGTTGAATTGCTGATCGTGGATGCCTCGCTGAGCCCGGTTCAACAGCGCAACCTGGAACGCGCCTTGGAAACAAAGGTCATTGATCGTACCGGTCTGATCCTTGAAATCTTTGGCGCACGGGCGCGAACCCATGAGGGGCGCTTACAGGTTGAACTGGCGGCATTGACCTTCCAGCGGTCCCGACTGGTCCGCAGTTGGACACACTTGGAACGACAGCGCGGTGGTCTGGGCTTCATCGGGGGGCCTGGGGAAAGCCAGATTGAGTTGGACCGTCGTTTGATTGACGAGCGGATTGTCCGCCTGAAGAAAGAATTGGAACAGGTGGCGCGAACCCGTGGCCTGCACCGTAAGGCGCGGGAAAAGGTGCCGTATCCGGTTGTTTCACTGGTCGGCTATACCAATGCCGGGAAGTCCACCCTGTTCAACCGGTTGACCGATTCCGCTGTTATGGCGAAGGATATGCTGTTTGCGACCCTGGATCCGACCATGCGCAAGGTGGTCCTGCCATCGGGCCGCACGGCGATCCTGTCGGACACGGTCGGGTTTATCTCTGACCTGCCAACGGATCTGATCGCGGCTTTCCGGGCGACATTGGAAGAAGTGCGCTCTGCCCAGGTGCTGGTGCATGTCCGTGATATCGCCGCCCTGGATACCGATGTTGAAAAGGCCGATGTTGAGAAAGTTCTGGGCTCCTTGGATATCGCACCCGATACGGTGATCATGGAGGCCTGGAACAAGGTCGATACAATGCCAGCCGACATCCGCGCTGCGACGGAACAGAGGGCCGCGCTGATCCGATCCGGGGAAGAGGAGGTCGATGCCTTCGCCATCTCTGCCATGGAAGGCACGGGATTCGATCCGCTGCTGATCGCCATTGATGAGGCTTTGGCGCGGTTCCGGGTTGAAGCGAATGTTGAGATATCCGCTGGTGACGGCGCTGCTATGGCCTGGCTGCACGAAAATGGGGATGTGCTGGACGATCTGACAGATCGGGAAGCTGGAGACGGAACCTCGGTCCTTTTGACCGTTGCCCTGGATCCGACCGATTGGAAGCGGTTTGAACAGCGTTTTGGCTATAAAGCCCTGTCATAAAACTTTCTTTGGCGGTTTCCGGCTTATTTCAGCTCCTCTCCATTGACAATTCCATAACAATTCGTATATGCGCTAGCACTCACTAAGGGAGAGTGCTAGCAGCGCTTTCTCAGGACAGATTGGGGGCGATGGTTCACATCAGGTGGGCCCGCCTAGACCACGACGAAGTTTTTGAAGGGGAAATGACCATGAAATTCCGGCCTCTGCACGATCGCGTACTTGTTAAACGCGTTGAGAGCGAGACCAAGACCGCAACGGGCATCATTATTCCTGACACGGCACAAGAAAAGCCGATGCAGGGTAAAGTGATCGCCGCGGGCTCTGGCACGATCAAAGAAGACGGCAGCGTTCGTAAGCTGGACGTCAAAAAGGGCGACACCGTCCTGTTTGGCAAATGGTCCGGCACCGAAGTCAAAATTGACGGCGACGATCTGCTGATCATGAAAGAATCCGACATCATGGGCATCATTGAATAACAGCGCGATGACAGGGCGGGGAAAGGATCCTCGCCTTTTTTATTGCCTGCTGAGTATTCACGCTCAAACCACTATTAAGGAGTCCTACTGCTATGGCAGCCAAGGAAGTTAAATTCGGCACAGACGCACGGGCAAAGATGCTCCGCGGCGTAGACATTTTGGCCGATGCGGTCAAAGTCACCCTGGGTCCTAAAGGCCGCAATGTCGTGATCGACAAGGCTTTCGGCGCACCGCGCATCACCAAAGACGGTGTAACGGTCGCGAAAGAAATCGAACTGTCAGACAAGTTCGAAAACATGGGCGCACAGATGGTGCGTGAAGTTGCCAGCAAGACCAATGACATGGCGGGCGACGGCACGACCACGGCAACGGTTCTGGCCCAGGCCATCGTTCGTGAAGGGGCCAAGGCTGTTGCCGCTGGCATGAACCCGATGGATCTGAAGCGCGGTATTGATCTGGCTGTGGATGCGGTTGTCAAAGACATCGCCAAGCGCGCCAAGAAAATCAAAACCAGCTCTGAAGTTGCACAGGTTGGCACGATCTCTGCCAATGGCGACAAAGAAGTTGGCGAAATGATCGCTGCAGCCATGGAAAAGGTCGGCAACGAAGGTGTTATCACCGTCGAAGAAGCCAAAGGCCTGACCACGGAACTGGAAGTTGTCGAAGGCATGCAATTCGACCGCGGCTACCTGTCTCCTTACTTCGTGACCAATTCTGAAAAGATGGTTTGCGAGCTGGAAAACCCGATGATCCTGCTGCACGAGAAGAAACTCTCGAACCTGCAGGCCATGTTGCCCGTTCTGGAACAGGTTGTTCAAAGCAGCCGTCCGCTGTTGATCATTGCTGAAGACGTTGAAGGCGAAGCCCTGGCGACCTTGGTTGTGAACAAGCTGCGCGGGGGCCTGAAGGTCGCTGCAGTGAAGGCACCGGGCTTCGGTGACCGTCGCAAAGCCATGTTGGAAGACATCGCCATCCTGACCGGTGGTACGGTGATTTCCGAAGACACCGGCATCAAACTGGAAAGCGTTACGCTTGCCATGCTGGGCCAGGCTAAGAACGTCACCATCAACAAAGACGAAACCACCATCGTCGATGGCGCCGGGAAGAAGAAAGAAATCGAAGGCCGTTGCGCGCAGATTCGCCAGCAGGTTGAGAACACCTCTTCTGACTATGACCGTGAAAAGCTGCAAGAGCGTCTGGCCAAACTGGCTGGCGGTGTTGCCGTGATCAGCGTCGGCGGTGCGTCCGAAGTTGAAGTGAAAGAAAAGAAAGACCGCGTTGACGACGCCATGCACGCAACCCGTGCTGCTGTCGAAGAAGGCGTTGTCCCAGGCGGTGGGTCGGCTCTGTTGTATGCCACCCACGCCCTGAAGAAGATGGAAGGTGCCAACCACGATCAAACCGTGGGCATCGACATCGTGCGTCGCGCCCTGACGGCTCCTTGCCGCCAGATCGTTGACAATGCCGGTGAAGATGGTGCTGTCATCGTCGGTAAGATGATGGAGTCGAAAGACCACAACTGGGGCTTTGATGCTCAAAACGGCGAATTCTGTGATCTGGTGAAAGCCGGTATCATCGACCCGGCCAAGGTTGTGCGTTCTGCGCTTCAAGATGCTGCCTCGGTTGCTGGCCTGCTGGTCACCACCGAGGCCATGATCGCTGACAAGCCTGAGCCTAAGGGCCAGGGCGGCGGCATGCCCGACATGGGTGGCATGGGCGGCATGGGCGGCATGATGTAAGCATCACGCCAACCAGCCTACGCCTAAGAAACTAAAGATTGAGGCCGTCGGATCCGTCCGGCGGCCTTTTTCTGTTTAAAATTTGCGTGGTTGTATCATTGTCATTAGTTCTAAAGTTTTTTCTATTTTTAATTATATTAATACAATTTATATTATTTTTGCGTGCACTTGCGAATGGTAACCTAAGTGCATGATATATAATGATAATGTTGCTATATAGCGAAGTGGAAAGGAACTAGAATGTCGAAACCAAGCGCTCCTTACTATCACAAGAAAAGTAGTGATACCTATCATTGGGAAACGGGCTGTTCTAAGAATCACCATCCTGATCCGGGTTGGGAGAAAACAAACAGCAAGCCAAACAAAGAACAATGCAATGAATGCCAGGCAAAGTGAACCTATGACCATTTGCAACAGGCCGTCGGAGAAATCCGGCGGCCTTTTTCTGTAGCAGGCGTCTGGATTGGGTCTTTAATCCTCAGGCTCTTCCAATTAGGTTGGCTTCATAACAGTTACAAATGAGGCCCTCTTTATGTCCCGCACATTGATGCTTGATCAGGTTCATGCGCTCAGTAAGGCAGCACTGATCGGGGCAGGGACATTGGAAGAGTCGGCGTCGATTGTTGCAGACAGCATCGTCGATGCCGAGGCCGAGGGGATACGCGCCGTCGAATTGGCCTATCTGCCTTACTATTGTCAGCATGTCCACGTCGGGAAAGTCTCAGGCCATGCGGTTCCGAAGGTGAAGCAGACCGGCAAGGCCGCCCTGATGGCCGATGCGCGCAACGGATTCTGTCATCCCGCCTATGTGGAGGGGGAGAAGAAATTCTACACCCTTGCCCGAAATTGCGGCATTGCCGGGTTTGGTATTCAGCATTCCTATGCCTCTGGCGTGATCGGTTGGTTCGTGGATCGCATTGCCAAGGCCGGACTGATTGGATTCTGCTTCACCAATGCCTCGGCCTCCATGGCGCCGGCCGGGGGAAATCGTCCGCTGTTTGGCACCAATCCGATTGCCTTTGGCGTGCCGCGCGACGGCAAGCCGCCGCTGGTCATCGATCAATCCTCAACCGCAACAGCCCGCGTCAACATCGCTGCCAAGCGGGACGCGGGGGAGCCGATACCGGAAGGGTGGGGCCTGGACGCCAGGGGGCAGCCTTGCACAGATCCAAAGACCGTCTTGGAAGAAGGCTCCATCGCGCCATCAGGGGGCTATAAAGGGGGCGCATTGGCCTTATTGGTGGAAATCATGGCCGCTGGATTGACAGGGGCGAATTGGTCCTTTGAGGCATCGGATTTGGGCAATGATGTCGGTGGCCCGCCGGATATCGGACAATTCTTTATGGCGATTGATCCGACCGCTTTTGGTGGCGCGAATTTTTCCACCCGGATCGAAACTCTGTTTCAGGCGATGCTGGATCAGGACGGGGTGCGCCTGCCAGGGGACCGACGCCACGCGCATCGCCTGAAGGCGGCACGGGAAGGGGTCGTGGTTCCAGATAATCTGTTTCAAACATTGCGCGATTATGCCCGCGGAGAGGCCGCGTGACAGCGGCGGCGCGGGTTGATCCGGATAAGGTTCAATCAATCCTGCGGGATGTTGCGGAAAGAATTGTCCTGCCGCGCTTTGATGGGTTGGCGAAGCACGAAATCATCGAAAAGGCCCCCGGTGATCTGGTCACCGTCGCGGATATTGAGGCGGAACATGTCCTGACAGAGGCTTTGTCATCCCTGTTGCCGGGATCCCGAGTTGTTGGGGAGGAGGCCTATTCCAAATCCAATGACATTCTGGATCGGTTTGAGACGCAAGGCCCTGTCTGGCTGATTGACCCGATTGATGGGACAAAGAACTTCACCAAGGCGAGTGAAACCTTCTGCATGATGGTGGCCCTGGTGGAGAATAACCGCCCGGTTATGGGCTGGATTCATGACCCCATTCCCAATCGCACCGCCTTTGCTGCAGAGGGTGAGGGGGCCTGGCTGGACGGAACACGGTTGATAATACCAGACCCGCCAGCAGATTCAGCCAAAGTCGGTCTGATCAACACATGGTATTTTGAAGAACCCAAGCGCAGCGCGTTGCGCAATGCGGCGCGGGCGCGGTTTGGTGAATTGGTATCCTTATCCTGTGCTGGTCATGATTTCTTGGCCCAGACACTGGGGTCGCGCCATTTCAGCTTCTACCGACGGTTATGGCCCTGGGATCATGCGCCAGGAACCTTGTTGATCCGAGAGGCAGGCGGCCATGTCGCGCGCATTGACGATGCCCCCTATCAGGCTGGCGAACGGGTCCACGGCTTGTTAAGTGCACCAAACAAAGAGGTTTGGACGTCCATTCGCGATTACCTGTTGCTGGATTTTTAATCCACCAGAAGAACCAATGCCTCTTCAGAGAAGGCCTGAATGGCGGCCTCAATCTTTTCATCGATTTGCCCATCGATTGGGCCCTGATAGTATCCGCGCTTCTGGAGGTATTCCTGATACATCTGAACGCGATCGGCACCGCCTAATTCCATGGACAGGCGATAGAATTTCATCGCCTGACCCTGATCGCCCAACAGGGTATGCACCGCTGCTGCCGTATCGGCATTGTCGGCATTTTCATCCAGGTTCAGTGATTTTTCGACATAGTCCAATGCTGCCTTCGGGTCCCGAAAGGATTTGTCTTCCGCTGCGACCAGCAACCATGCGATGGAATTGTAATAGTCTGATATCGGCTGGATCTGGACCGCAACATTCAGGTTCTCATAAGCCTGCTGATAGTCTTTGCGATCCATATAGATCATGCCGCGACGATGCCAGGCGACAGCGCGGGTTGGATCGAGGTTGATCGCCTGGGTATAATCTGCCAGCGCGGCATCGATATTATCGGTCCGCTGATTGGCCATTCCCCGGAACATATAGGCATCTGGGGTGGCTTCACCATGATCAATGGCGAAACTGAAATCTGTGATCGCCTCTGTCGGATTACCCCCGAAAAGATAGGCCAGACCGCGCCGCGTATACAGACGATGACGGTTTGGTTCGATCTCTATGGCTTTGGTATAGGCGGCTTGCGCGGTATCGAACTGTTTCAGCTCAACGTTCAAATTACCCAGTGTCACCAATGTGTTAATATCTAGCGGGTCAATCTTTTGCGCTTGATCCAGGTCGCGCAGGGCAGCGTCGAAATTGCCCATCTGGGCATGGCTGGATGCGCGCCCGGCATAAAGCGCCGCCACCTTTGGCGCGATTTGTAGGGCCAGGTCATAGTCCTGTATTGCCTTCTGATGTTCGCCCATATCATCAAAGGTGCGGGCGCGCCCATCCAGAAAGCCAATATTATTGGGTGCCAGATCAAGCGCGTCGGTAAAGTCTCTAAGCGCCGCAGTATAATCAAAGAGGTCCAGAAGGGCCGCCGCACGATAGGCCAGGGCCGTTGCGCGCCCCTCAGTGGACAGGATTTCACTGTCCAGCAATGTTGTGCATATATCGCGTCGTTGACTGGGCGTGTTGCCAGCCCCCAGACAGCCTTGCAGCAATTCCGTCATTCTTTGCGGCGTGTCGCCGCCCAGACTGTCGTTTTGCATCTGCGCACTGCCGATGCTGGGCACCAGGCAGGTCAGCATCACAGAGAAGGCAAGGGATCGAATGCGTAGCGTCATAAACTAAACCTTTTGGATCGTCTGTTACCATAACGTAACGCAGTATGGCGCTGTTTCAATCTGTCATCCTTCCATTCCGGCCTGGATATTGCGAGAGTGTGGGCATGAAGACAGTATTCTTGACCGCCCTGATCCTCGTATTGTCTGGCATGTCTGCTGCGGCACAGACAGTGCCGGACCATCCGTTTGCCAATGCCACAGGCGCAGGGCCTGAAATGATATCGGAGCAGGGACAGGATAATCTGCCCTATCCCCCTGCAAAACCTGAATTTCTATTGCGCATGTCTAAAAAGGAATGCCAGACGGTCATGCGCCGCGCCGTAGTGCCCAGTGCGGATTATGTTCCGGGGCTGGATATACGGGGCAATGCCGTTGCTGGGGCAAACCTGCCGGGGACCTTAACGGCACAGGATATCCTGCCGGAAGAGATCGCCTTCGAATTGGCGCTGAATCCTATGGTTTTTGCGGGAAATCCGGCTTTGCAAAGCCTGTTTGCAAATTCCTCAACCAGTCTGGGGACAGTTCGATATAATCTTGCATCCGGCAAGTTGACCCTAAATGACAAAGCCCTGACAACCGATACTGAGGCGGAAATCATCGCCCTGTGCCAGCGGGCCGTTCAGCGATAACGCATTCACCGACTGCGGCTTTACCTTCATGGCGCTAGGCCTTAGATTGCGCGCACTTAACAACCTTAGCCTTAAGGGTAGAATTCTGATGCGCTTATCCCCTGCCGTCCGCTTGAGTGAGTATTTCATGCCCACCCTGCGGGAAACCCCCAGCGAGGCGGAAATCGTCTCCCACCGTCTGATGTTGCGTGCGGGCATGATCCGGCAGGAATCAGCCGGTATCTATTCCTGGCTGCCGACAGGGTATCGGGTGCTGCGCAAGATTGAACAGATTGTGCGCGACGAAATGGACCGTATTGGCTGTCATGAAGTCCTGATGCCGACGATCCAATCCGCAGACCTTTGGCGCAAATCCGGTCGGTATGAGGATTACGGCAAGGAAATGCTGCGCATCACCGACCGGCACGAGCGGGAAATGCTGTATGGCCCCACGAATGAGGAAATGATCACCGATATCGTGGCGGAACATATCAAGAGCTATAAAGACCTGCCCCGAATGATGTATCACATTCAGTGGAAATTCCGCGATGAGGTCCGCCCGCGCTTTGGCGTGATGCGCGGTCGGGAATTCTTGATGAAGGATGCCTATTCCTTTGATATTTCCCCGGAAGCGGGTCGTATCTCCTATAACAAGCAATTCGTCGCCTATCTGCGCCTGTATGCCCGGATGGGGTTGAAGGCCATACCGATGGCGGCCGATACGGGTCCCATTGGTGGTGATATGAGCCACGAATTTATCATTTTGGCTGAAACCGGCGAAAGTCAGGTCTGGTGCGATACCGATCTGTTGAAGCTGGACCTGCTGAATATGGATATCGATCACCGCAATGCCGACCAGATGAGCGAGGTCATCGGCAAGGTGACGTCATTCTATGCGGCGACCGACGAGATGCATGATGAGGCAAAATATCAGGCCGAAGTCCCGGCAGATCGTCAAATGACGGCGCGGGGAATCGAGGTCGGCCATATTTTCTTCTTCGGCGACAAATATTCTGACCCCATGAATGCCAAGGTTCAGACGGCGGATGGCGGCTTTGCGACCGTCCAGAGCGGTTCTTATGGCGTCGGTGTTTCACGCCTGTTGGGTGCGATCATTGAGGCTTGTCACGACGATAACGGCATTATCTGGCCGGAAGAAGTTGCACCGTTCAAAGTGGGCCTGATTAATCTGCGCGTTGGCGATGCGGCCTGTGATGCTGCTTGCGAAGACTTCTATGCCAAGATTCAGGCGGCAGGGGTGGACGTTCTGTATGACGACCGTGATACGCGCGCTGGTGTGAAATTTGCCGATATGGATCTGATCGGCCTGCCCTGGCAGGTGGTGATCGGACCAAAAGGCGTTGCAAATGGCATCGTTGAACTTAAATCCAGAAAAACCGGGGAGAAAGAAGAGCTCTCACCGGAGGCTGCGGTCGCTAAACTTTCCGGGTCAAAGCCCGTTGGGTAAGGCTTCAAACGGCTGTGAAAGGGCGTTTTGACGATGTTTACAGCTGTTGAGCGGTTGGTTGCCTTTCGCTATCTGCGGGCCAAGCGACAGGAAGGGTTCATCTCTGTCGTTGCCTGGTTCTCTCTATTGGGAATCATGCTGGGCGTGGCGACCCTGATCATCGTCATGTCGGTGATGAATGGGTTCCGGGCTGAATTGCTGGGGCGCATTATCGGGCTGAATGGCCATGTCACCGTCGGGTCTGTTGAAAGACGGATTGAGGCCTATCAGGACATCACCGACCAATTACTGGCCCGACCGGACGTGCTGGCTGCAACCCCGATGATCGAAGGTCAGGTCATGGCAAGTGCCAAGAATGGCGCAGCGGGCGCGTTGGTTCGGGGTGTTCGCGCAGCAGATTTTGAGGCGCGCCCAATTCTGCGGGACTCCCTGATCGCTGGCAGCATGGATAATTTCACAAGGCAGGATGGCATCCTGATCGGGGTCCGAATGGCCAGTCGTCTGGGGCTGACCCTGGGGGAGACGCTCACCCTGATTTCCCCCAACGGAACCGCCACGGCCTTTGGCACCGTGCCGCGCATGAAGGCCTTTCCCATCGTCGGTATTTTTGAAGTCGGCATGTATGAATATGACAATACCTATGTCTATATGCCGTTAAAGACAGCGCAGGCCTTCTTTCGGACAGGGGATGCCGTTGGATCGATTGAGGTCATGCTGAAAGACCCGGATGCGGCCAAGGCAGCGGCCTTTGACCTGCGGAACAGTCTTCCCCCCGGTTATACGGCCACAGATTGGCAGCGGGTTAATTCCAGCTTTTTCAATGCGCTACAGGTCGAACGTAATGTTATGGCGCTGATCCTGTCGCTGATCGTTGTGGTGGCGGCCTTTAATGTCATATCGTCCCAGATCATGCTGGTTCAGGATAAATCCCGGGGCATCGCTGTATTGCGCACCATGGGGGCGACGCGGGGATCGATCCTGCGGATATTCTTTATGACCGGCAGTTCGGTTGGCGTCATTGGTACCGTATTGGGGGCGACGCTGGGCATTTCCTTTGCACTGAATATTGAAAGCATCCGCCAGGCGATTCAAAGCCTGTCGGGTGCCAAGCTATTCGATGCGGAAATATACTTTCTGTCTCAATTACCGGCTAAAATTGATCCGACGGAAGTGATCCTTACCGTGACTTTTGCTTTGGTGATCAGTCTGTTGGCCTCCATTTATCCAGCCTGGCGCGCGGCGCGATTGGATCCTGTAGAGGTGCTGCGCTATGAGTGACGACACGACCGTATTGCGCATGGATGCGGTAGAGCGGACCTATAAGACGGCTGCCGGGCCGTTGACCGTGCTGGATGGTGCCTCTTTGCATGTCAGCAAGGGGGAATTGGTTGGGTTGGTTGCGCCCAGCGGGACCGGGAAATCAACCCTGTTGCATATGGCGGGCCTGTTGGAATTGCCTGACAAGGGCGATGTTCTGATCAATGGACGGGCCTGTGGCACGCTGGGGGATTTGGAACGCACGGCGATCCGGCGCAAGACCATTGGGTTTGTGTACCAGTTTCATCACCTGCTGCCAGAATTTTCCGCCCTGGAAAATGTGGTCCTGCCGCAAATGGTGGCGGGGGAATCTCGTCGCGTAGCCCGCGACCATGCGGCAGATTTGCTGGAAAGTGTTGGTTTGACGTCGCGCGCCACCCATCGGCCAGCCAAGCTGTCGGGGGGGG
>TARA_R100001143_G_scaffold63607_1_pt1 | contig 51800 bp, 41 predicted proteins | sample TARA_R100001143 | Tara Oceans TARA_R100001143 (sample SAMEA2621300) | marine metagenome | biome: marine biome (ENVO:00000447); feature: mesopelagic zone (ENVO:00000213); material: "saline water (ENVO:00002010), including plankton (ENVO:xxxxxxxx)" | depth 800 m | reverse complement strand
AAGTGAAAAGTGAGAAGTGAAAAGTGAGAAGTGAAAAGTGAGAAGGCAGACGTCAGATGTGAGATGTACTCACAAATGTGTCATCCAACTCACAATTGCGTCATCCTGAATTTATTTCAGGATCTCAAGGGACGTAGTAATGTGATAAATAAATGAACAATATGACTAAGAATAATAAAATAAATCCTCGTACCGGTATGGACGTGGACTCTTTTAGGGAAGATATTAAGCAACATCTGCGGTTTACACTTGCTAAAGATGAGTATTCAACCACGGATTGGGACAACTATAAAAGTGTGGTGCTTGCAGTTATGGACCGATTAAACGACAAATGGATAGAAACTCAGCAGGGGTACCATCAGAACAATGTAAAACGGGTTTATTATATATCCATGGAGTTTCTGATTGGGCGCCTGCTTGATAATATGCTGGTAAATCTTGGGATGCAGGATATCGCTGCCGAGGCCATTGCAGAGGTAGGCCTCGATTATGATGAGGTACGGAATGCTGAGTGGGATGCCGGACTTGGAAATGGCGGATTGGGCCGGTTAGCCGCCTGCTTCTTGGATTCAATGGCTACATTAGGGATTCCCGCAATTGGATACGGAATTCGCTACGATTATGGAATATTTACACAAAGTATCGAAAATGGATTTCAAGTGGAAAAACCGGATCTCTGGTTAAAGTATGGAAATCCATGGGGTATCGTGCGGCCCAAAATTCAATACAATGTCCCATTCTATGGCCATTCAGATGTGTATCATGATGAAAACGGAGAAGTACGTTTCTCATGGAAGGATACGAATGATGTTCTTGCAGTCGCTTATGATACCCCAATACCCGGGTATAAAAATGATGTAGTAAATCATTTAAGACTATGGAAGGCATCGTCTCCATCATCTATTGACCTGAAGAGTTTTAATCAGGGACAATACATTGATGCAGTTAGGGATACTCAGCTGAATGAAAATATTTCGCGAGTCCTCTACCCCAATGACAAAGTATTTGTTGGGCAGGAGTTGCGCTTAAAACAAGAATACTTTTTAGTTGCGGCTTCTCTGCAGGACATTTTGGGTCGATTTAAAACGGCAAACAGTGATTTGAGAAAACTGCCGGAGAAAGTTGCGATTCAATGTAATGATACTCATCCGAATCTTGCGATTCCGGAATTGATGAGAGTCCTTGTGGATGAAGAGGGCATGGAATGGGAGCTTGCGTGGGATATCACAGTGAAAACGATGGCTTACACCAATCATACACTCCTGCCGGAAGCACTCGAAAAATGGCCGGTCTCCCTGCTTCGAAATCTGCTTCCAAGACACCTGCAGATTATCTATGAAATCAACAAAAGATTTCTGAAGAAGGTGAGTATCGAAGTGGGTGAGGACAGAGGGAAAATCGGCCGGATGTCGATTGTAGGAGAGGGTGAAAATCCGGTGGTTCACATGGCACATTTGGGAATTGTCGGATCACACAAAATCAATGGAGTGGCGGCGCTGCATAGTGATCTGATCAAAAAGACCCTATTCAGGGATTTTTATGAAATTTATCCGGAGCGTTTTACCAATAAAACCAACGGAATTACACCCCGCAGATGGCTTAGACAGTGCAACAGACAATTGGCGGATCTTTATACCGATAAAATTGGCGAAGAGTGGATTACGAATCTAAGTGAGCTCAAGAAAATTGAGAAATTTATTGATGACAAAGCATTCATGAAGAAGTTTGTCAAAATTAAAATGGACAATAAAAAGAGGTTGGCTAGCTATATTGAGGAGCACAACGACGTCACTGTTGATACGAAGTCGATGTTTGATATCCAGATCAAACGCATTCATGAGTATAAACGTCAATTTATGCTCACACTTTATGCAATTTCACAATACAATAAATTGAAAGCGAATCCTGATTTGGATGTGGCTCCACGCACGATTATTCTGGCCGGTAAAGCAGCACCGGGATATTCAATGGCCAAACTTTTCATCAAACTGATGAATGATGTCTCCTTGAAACTCAATAATGATCCGGATACCAATTCGAAATTGAAGTTTCTTTTCCTGGAGAACTACAGTGTTACACTGGCAGAAAAGATGATTCCGGCCGCGGACCTTTCGGAACAGATATCAACAGCCGGTTTTGAGGCATCCGGAACAGGAAATATGAAGTTTGCACTGAACGGGGCACTGACAATCGGTACTCTCGATGGAGCTAATGTGGAGATCAAAGAGGAAGTGGGGGATGAAAATATATTCATCTTCGGAAATACTGTGGATGATGTGGACACCCTCAGGCAACAGGGGTACAATCCCTGGAATCATTATGAAAATAATGAGGACCTGAAATTAGCTCTTGACCAGATTAAAGATGGATTCTTTAATGAGGATAAAACGCTCTACGATCCGATTATAGAAGCTATTTTACATAAAGGAGACTATTTTTTGGTTCTGGCGGATTTTGAAGCGTATGTCGAGACTCAAAACAGAGTTGATGACCTTTTTAAAAATCAGGATGAGTGGTTCAAAAAAGCGTTGTTGAATTCAGTTCGGGTTGGGAAGTTTTCATCAGACAGAACAATCAGTGAATATGCGGAAGAGATTTGGGGCGTAGATGTGAAAAAGTAAAAAGGCAGAACGCAGAAGGCAGAAGAGACAGAAAAGGCATGAGCAGACAGAAGTGAAAAGTAGAGAAGTGAAAAGTAAAAAGTAGAGAAGTGAAAAGTAGAGAAGTGAAAAGTCTCTAATACGCCGTCTTCTTCGTCGAGGCTACGTAGGCCAGGAAGGCTTCGTAGAACAGGGAAAATTAACACGTAAACACATTAACACTTTACCCTTCAATATTCATCCTCTTATTCTTCCGTCTATGATAAGACAGGTAGTAGAGAGTAATTACAGCGGCTCCGATGTCTGCAATCGGGAATGAGTACCATATACCATTCATTCCAAAATAAACGGGCAGTATCAAAATGAGTGGGATTAGCAGAAAACCTTGCTTTGAAATAGATAGAATCAGAGCGGGAGTTGCTTTCCCGATGGCCTGGAAATAGGCGCCTCCAAGTAAATTAATGGCAATGAGAGGGGTTGCCAGAAATGCCAATCTCAGTGCGGGGGTAGTCTGACGAATCAGTTCGGGTTCATTCGTAAAGATGGATATAATTTGAGGTGTAAAAATCATGAGTACGGAAAATATCCCAAATGCGATCAGAGTTGCCGATAACATAGACAGGCGGATAATTTTAGTGACTCTGTCCATCAATTTTGCACCGTAATTATACCCAACAATGGGTATAAATCCTTGAGTGATACCGAGCACGGGGAAGTTCGCAAACATCATCAGACGGCCGATAATACCATAGATAGAAAGACCCAGTTCCCCTCCGTAAATAAATAGAGAGTTATTTAATATGATCGATAGGATGCTGATCGTACCCTGTCTGGCAAATGTAACGGATCCAAGTGCAATCGTTTCTCGAATGATGGGCAAATTCGGTTTTATGTACTCTTTTGTCAGTTTCATCTGAGAATCTCCCCGTAAAAAAAACCATGTGGCAAAGATTGCACTTGAGATATAGGAGATGGTCGTTGCCCAGGCAGCCCCTTCCAGGCCCATATCGAACCCGATTATAAAAATAGGATCGAGAATTATATTTACGACAGCAGGGATCATGATCGTTAGCATTGCAATTCGCGGAAATCCTTCTGCCCGAATCACATTATTACTCATCATTGCCCAGGCCAGGAAAGGTGCACCGATCAGCACAATGCTGAAATATTGAAGTGCGGGTTCTTGAACATCGCCCCTGCCACCAAAAAGAGCAAGTATTTGATCGATGAAAATAAAACCCAGAACTACAAAAAGAACGCCAAAGGTTAGTGTGAGCCCAACCTGATTCCCAAAGGTTTGATACGCTTTTTCTTCTTGACCCTCGCCAAAAGAACGGGAAATAATTGAGGCACCGCCAACTCCAATAGCCATCCCAATACTGGCAATCAGAAAAGTAATTGGCAGTACAACCGTGATGGCTGCAATGCCCAAAGATCCTACCCATAAACCCACAAATATCGTATCCACGATACCATAAATTGACATAACAAGGATACCCGCTGATGCCGGAATAGCCTGTTCCCGAAGTAGTTGTCCAAGCGGCTTAATGCCGAAATCATCTCTGTTTTTTGTGCTCAAAAGTATTTATTTCGTATGGGTCAGGTATAGTATACATCATATTTGGATATAGCATTTCATCCGGGGGTATGATTTGGTTGTAAAAAAATGTACCAATGCTCTGTGCAATTTATGTTTATCATCCGACCTATACGCTATTTAGAGTTGAAGGTTTTTGATATATTCAACACATCAGGATTAGTTCCACATCAACGAATAAAAAGACGATATGAATGTTCAGCATGAGTCAAACGAAACAAAAGGGGTGTTTTTTATAGAGAGGGATGGCGAGCGGATCGCCCATATGACTTACTCAAAATGGGGGAATAAAAAATTTATTATAGATCACACAGAAGTATCCGACGAACTTCGCGGTAAAGGCGCCGGTAAACAGCTGGTGATGGCAGCAGTGTCGTATGCAAGAGAGAATGAAATGAAGATTTTGCCTCTCTGTCCTTTCGCCCAATCCGTTTTTGGCAAAACAAAAGAGATACAAGATGTTTTAAGCAATTGACAGTAGAACTGAAGAAGTACCCTTGATAGTTGTCCTATGCGGACAAATCAAGGGTAAAAAATATGTGAATGATAAGCAGTTGTTTATCTGTTATCTTGTTGCTGTTAAATAGTTATTCTAATGACATTTGAAAAATGGACGCAGAGTTTCAGGAAATTTTAGAAAAAGCCAAAGAAATCTTATCGATTGAGCTTTTCTCAATTCAGGGTGATCCGATAACAATTGGCTCGATAATCATTTTTTTATTCTTCTTAATCGGCTTTTTAGTTCTGGGTTCTATAACCCGCCGGGTTCTCCAGACTAGATTTTTAAAGAAGTTTAATATCGATTCAGGCCTTCAATTCACACTGGCAAGGGTTGCTCAATATATCATCGTAATCATTGGTGTCTTGATCTCATTCCAGTTTTTAGAGATTGATCTCACCAGTTTGGCGGTTGTTTTTGGCCTGCTTTCAGTAGGTATCGGTTTTGGATTGCAGAATATTACTGCCAATTTTATTTCCGGACTGATCATCATGTTTGAACGCCCAATCAGTGTCGGAGACAGGGTCCAGGTTGGAGATAAAGAGGGGGATGTGACGGAGATCAGTATCCGTTCAACGATGATCCGGACATTAAATAATATCTCCATTATTGTACCCAATACTGAGTTTGTAGAGAACGATGTCGTCAACTTTTCACATGGAGATACTACTTTCAGGCTGGATATCGAAGTGGGGGTATCCTATTCTTCCGATTTGGATACTGTTTTGAAAGCATTGAATGAAGTGGCCGAGGAACATTCTAAAGTAATGGATATTCCCAAACACCAGGTTCATCTGACAAATTTCGGGGACTCTTCATGGGATATGCAATTACGTGTCTGGATTCCCAATGTGAAAGAGCGCTATATCCTTAGAAATGAAATCAATCAGGCGATTGTCAGAAAATTCAAGGAATATAAGATCGAGATTCCATTTCCACAACGAGATCTTCATTTGAGAACAAGTGTAACGCATCCTGAAGAGAAGTCAGAATCAGAAAGTGAAAAGTAAAAAGTGTAGAAGTGAAAAGTGTAGAAGTGAAAAGTGAAAGGTGAATTTTATTCTGTCATCCTGAATTTATTTCAGGATCTCAGGGCATAGGTTACTCAAAACCCATTGATCATATTGAACTTTTAACCTTGGAGATCCTAACCTACGTAAGGATGAAGATATTATAATATTATGGGTCACAAGTTCTGCAGAACAGCTCTTTTCACTTCTACACTTTTTACTTTTCACTCAAAGTCAATCCAATACAAACCGAAACGTAATCGTACCCCACTGAACTTCTTGCGGGACTCCGGAGGGCAATCTGGAAAATCGCCAGCTCCTGAGAGTTCGCATCACTTCACGTTCCAATTCAGGATTCATTTTTCTCATGGGCATTACCCTGCCGAGTGATCCATCCGGGTTTACTTCAAATCGAATCGTAATGACCGCTTCTTCATTAGTCTGATTGGTAGGCAGTGGTTGTACCATAGGAGAGCGGTTTAACTCTCCTTCCCACTGAAGGTCATAGGGAGCTGCTCGATCGGGACTGTTCCCTACACCCTGATCCACGTTTGGATCTCCATCAGCTCCTCGCTCATCACCACTCTCAGGGACTCCCTGACGTGTCTGCTCATCTTCCTGTGTAAGAGGAGGTGTAACTTGTTCTATTTCATTTTCAGTTACTTCTACAGCTTGTGGATCAATGACTTCTGTTTCAGGAGTTTCAACGACATCGTCATCAACGATATCTTCAACCTGATCGGGCAGATCAACGGGTTTTGCGATTTCTTCAACCGGATTTTGTGGTGTTTCAACCGGTTGAACAATTTCCGGATCCGGTTCATTAGGTTCAACTACAGCCGGATTGGGCCGGGTTGCAACTTCCTGTCTTTGTACCGGCGCTCGTTGTGCTAAGGTTCCACTTCTAAATTCTCCAAGGGTTACCTCAATAAATGCAGAACGCTGATCTGTATTAAAATCAATGGTATAAAGTAGAGCAATAATTAGAATGACAAGATGTATTGCTGCCGTTACGCTTGCACCAAAGCGATCATCATCTTCTAAATATTTTTTTAACCAATCCATGTTCTGTTTTTAATCTCGTTCTGTCGCCATTACGATATTCATATTTAATGCTCTGCCGATATTCATCACTCTGACAGCATCATCCACGATGGCATCTCTGTCCGCACGTATTACTAACGATGAATTTGGCTTATTCTGATATACTTGTCGAATAACGATTGATAGATTTGCCCTTGCAGTCTGTTCGCCATCAACATAAAACACACCTTCCGGTGTAATAGCTACAGAAATCTGGTTTGCTTCAGTCGTTACGCTTGATGTGGCTTGCGGTACATTAACCCGGATACCAAAATTGGTAACAAATGAAGAAGTAAGCAGAAAGAATATGAGCAACAGCAAAATAATATCAGTCAATGATGACTGAGAGAACATCGAAAGCGGTTCTTTAATGCTACTGTCTTCTCTGAAGTCCATGGAATTAATCCTCCTGCCGCTTTTTAGGTGCCGGAGCCTGAAGAAGATCTACAAAATCAGCAGAAGCATTTTCAAGTTCAAAAATCATTCGGTTGATCTTGCCCAGGAGATAGTTATAAAATCCATATGCAATGATACCCACAATTAATCCGGTCGCTGTTGTAATCAAAGCTTCCCAAATACCACCTGCAAGTACACTGGGATTCACATTTCCCTGAAGGGATTGTATATCCATGAATGCACGGATCATCCCTGTTACTGTACCTGTAAAGCCGATCAGAGGTGCCACACCGGCAATAGTTGCAAGCCAGTTCATTCGTTTTTCAAGCTGAAAGATCTCCTTTTTACCTGCTTTTCTAATTGAATCCTGAATATCAACGATCGGACGTCCCAATTTGCGAATTCCGGCTTTTAATATTCTGGCGAGTGGTTTATCAAATTCTTCACAATACTGAATGGCTCTTTGCTGACTGCCGGATTTTAAAAGTGTTTCAATGGAATTTAGAGTGTGATTGATATCCATTTTGGAATTCTCCAGTGATCGCCAGCGCTCAGCAATTACATAAATTGTAATTACGGAAAGGATGAATAGAGGGATCATTAATAATCCGCCCTGGGAGAGAATTTCTAAAAAAGAGACCGACGAATCATCCTGCAACATATCCATAAGCAGGGAATCAGTCTCAGTTGTTTGAGCCTGTAGTTTCAGTAAGTAGATGATATTCATGTAAGTGATTATTAAAGCTGTATTCGTTGTATGAAATTATTTTCGTTAAATGGTTCGGGTAATGTTTCTGCTGCCGCTTGAGCGTCCGGAATGCTTTCAAATAGACCGAGACTTATTCTATAAACATCAAGACCGTCTACAACTCTTGTTGTAATCTTAACTCTGTATCCATCTGCTCTTAACTCTTCAGCTACTTCTTCTGCACGAAAATCGTTGTAAAGTGAGTATACTACTATTGAATAACCAGTATTTACACTCTCTGCAAACTCTCCGGTCAGGCCATAGATCTGATTCTGTATTGGAACTGATACCTCTTGATTTTGTTCCTCATCGGATCCTTCGGAAATGTAAGTTTCCTCTACTATTTCAGTACTTGTATCATTGTTTTCGATTTCCGTCTCAGTATTATCTTGAGGTTCCGGATAGTTTTGAATATCGGATTCTTGAGATGAGGGCTCTGATACTGAAACAGAAGTATCAGTAACAGAAGTTGAAGGGCGATTAAAGTAGATTATAGCACCAATGATAAGTACTATAAAAAACGCAAGTAATGCCCATACTCCACTTCGGTCTTTTTTTTGCCGTATTGGTTGTCTGATTTTAGACGCAGACGCAGACGCAGACGCAGACGCAGGTTTAGTTTCTGGGGACTTTTTTGGATTTAATGAAGGGCTTTTTCTATCAGATTTTGGAACTACAATTACATCATCTGCAGCACTGATTGAGCCGGCCGGGTCATCGTCATCCGGAATAGCAGTATTTCTTTCAGGTTTGAGCTCAACCGGTTTCATTCCGGCATACTTAAAACTAATCTCTGTAGAGAGTTCCTCTGACGGTTCAAATTTCAAATCACCCTCCTGGTCAAAGAAAAAAAGACCAAATTCTTTTATTTCAAGTGCTTTCCCCCTTTCAGCAGCGTCAAGAATTCTTTCAATCAACTGATCGAGCTGAATTTCAACCTCTTCCTGTGAGAGATCTGTTTTTTCTATCAAAAGATCTACTAGTTTCTTTCTGTCAATTGTCATTGGAAACCTTAATATTTGATTTAAATTCAAGTATATCCTTTGGAGGCATCATAACAACCTTTCCATTACTGTATCTTTTTTGATGCTGTTCATAATGAATGACTTCGAATGTACCGAACCCGTCAATATCTACACTATTTTTTTCAACAAGTTGTTCACGCAATATTTCTTTGAATGCTTTTATAAATACTGTATCCATAAAATTAAAATATGTATGTGAATCCTACGAAACCCTGGAAGCCCGGCTCCCTATACCCGCTCCAGAACTCATAATCTTCGTTTAATATGTTAAGTAATTTACCATATATACCATATTTCTCTGATAATGAGATTTCAAACCGACCTCCAAGAAGGAAATACGATGACAATTGATCACCGTTATAATCCTCCCGAATACCTGAAAATTCACCCCACCCTTCAACAAGAAGGTCGGTTACAGGCCGAACTGAAACAGCGGCCTTCAATGAGAGTGATTCAGAATATGGAATCTTATCACCATTGGATAATTTAGGGATTTGCCAATGCCCATCAACATTTATCCAAATTACATTTGGACGTAAATCCTGACTTATCCCGCCATAAACCCGAAGTATGTTGGCATCCATGAAGTTTGTTTGATAATAAGCTGGTTCAACAATACCTAACATATTTCCGGATGTTGTTTGTCTTGAATAGTACTGAAAGTTTTTGACATCTTGAAAAGATACACCCGCTAATATTTTTGTACCGTAAAATGGCTCCATCAACAACTCACCTAAAGCCAGGATTTCATATTGATGCTGAAGGGTTGAATTTAGGTCAAAAAACTGATTTTCTCTCCGGAGAGTTGAGTAATTAGCATGAGAGGGGGACGCAGATACAACACCACGAATATTGAATCCGGTAAAAAATCTGTGTTTTATTTCAAGTTCCGGTGCCACGTAAATTTTGAAATCTTCAACTGCATCGGTGACCGAACTGACTCCCAGACTTGCTTTTATATCTGTTCGATAGTTAAATAACCGTTCATAATGTACGGAGAGGGTAGAAACTGACCATAAATCACTTTGCCTGAAAAGTGGACTAATGGAGCCGGTTTCATTTTGAAAACGAATTTTTTGAATTTCATTGATTTGATTACCGAGTCTGGAGTACTCTGCATCAAAATCGATCCCCCATTCTGTCGCTTCTCCGTTGTAATTGAAATCTGAAATGGTTTCATATTTATGAGTAAAACCACCCAGGGAGAATTGAATTCCGCTCAGTGATGTAGAAGCAACGTTTAAATCTGTAGATGCATTAAATCCGGTAGATTCAATCCGGGTATCTCCTTCTAATAGGAGATCAAACGGTGTATAGACCTGAAGCATATGGTTAAAATTGGACTCTAATCCGGCGGTGAATGTTAAATCGGTTCGATCAGAGATCCGGTTAAAAGATTTGATGGACGCATCAAAATAACGATAAGAGGTGGTTATTTGTTCCTCATGACCATCACTGGATCGTAAGCTTGCCGATCCGGATATCCAGTTTCTATCGCTTAAGTTTGCAGTAGCAAAAAGATCCATCTCCGGTGAAATATTACTTCCTATTCCTCCTCTGAAGAAAGCATGGCGTGGGGTTGCATAACCGAGCGGATTAAATTCGGGAGCTTCCGGGCGGTCTAATGTTCCCACCGGCAGATTGGCTGCAACAGCGTCATAAGATTCTATAAATGGTAATCTATTGGGATCAGTCTGAAACACTCTGGGCCGGGGATTGAATCCAAGTATGGGTTGTCTTCTTAATCCGGGGAAACGAGCCTGAAACTGACTGCGAATCTCAATATCCTGGGGATCTATTTCAGGAAGCAGTGACTGTTCACTGCCTTCCTGCACTGATTGTGCAGTTACAGCATTCACTCCGAAAAGTGTAACGAACCAAAAACAAACTATCAGGACAAATCGAATCATATTTCAGTCTGTGTCAAAGATGATAAAACCATTTTAAGATACCACAAGTTTTATGAAAATTTAAGAATTTGCTTTTGTACTTTTTTTCATAGTGACAAATTTATCCCACCACAAAGCAATGGGGCCAACAATAAAAACAGTGAGGATTGTGACCGCATGAATAACCGTTGCATAAGTTAACCCTTTTGCAAGGGGAACTTCATATAACATATAGAGACTTTGTTGGATCAATAAGTGATAAGACCCGATCCCTGCCGGTGTTGGAATCGTGACCCCAACGGCTGAGACAACCGTTAATACAACGGCATCCCAAAAATTCAGCCCAAAATCTGCCTGCATCTGCATCATGTAGAACGGAATATAGATCATTAAAATATATCCGAACCACATACAACATGTTAAAAAAAGGAAAAGAGGCCAATTTTTAACTTTTTTTAAAGATATGAGTCCTTCACTGAATGATCTTCCAAAGGTAATAATCTTCGTTAAAAGTGGATTTTGAGTATCAATGTTGGTATCGATGTACAAAATAAGCTTGTAAAATATCCAGATGAAGAAAAACAGTAACCCAATCAAAAGCGGTAAAAAGAGATAATAAGCTGTTGACCACCCCTCTAAACCAAGCAATCTTTCCAATGTTCCTAAATCCTTAATCAACCAAAACAGAGCTGCCATTGCTATACATAACATTGTAATCAAGTCAAAAACCCGTTCTATAACAACCGTTCCGATTAGAATCCCGGATTTAAGCCCGGTTTTTTTAGATACATACACCGGCCGTGAGATTTCCCCAAGGCGTGGTATGATGTTATTGACAACATATCCAAGCATTACACCTGCAAAAAGGGTGATTGACTTCGTAGATTGATACTGATCTGGAAGCAATAATCGCCATCGTACGGCTCTTATAAAGTGGCTGAATATGAGAATAGCAATAAAAAAAGGGAGCCAATAATAATTCACCAATAGGATTTGCTGCCACAATTCATCAATTGCTATACTTTTAAAGGCAAACCATAAGAAAAGGAGTGCGGCGGCGACAGATAACGTGATGTTGAGTATCTTAATTCTCATTAGATATCGTGGCGTAAATCAATCCATTCAGCATCTTCAGGATAATTGAATTCAAAAAGACCCGCTTCTTCATCGATAAAACGGCCGTTGTTGAAAACAGTAAGCAGCTCATTTTCGACTTGATCTATAGCTTCAATCCGACTTGGAACTCCGGAATTGTTGAGATAGATCGTGACACTTTGAAAAATTGAGAAGGGATCTTCCGATTCCATACGGATTACCGTTTGGCCGTTATCCAAAAGCTGTTCGTTTACATTGAAACTGTCATCCACCCCTTGAAGCATTCTGGAGGGTGCAAAATCGTCGTCTTCCTCGATATATTCACTGATGATGACTCTATTTTTAGAGGAATCATAGACTCTGGATATGTCGTTTTCAACAAGCATAAAATTACTTCCACTATTCATTTTATACTTGTCCAGTCCTACCCAGATTGTGCCGGTTGTTCGTTGCTGTTCTCCGGTAAATGTGTCGTTATATTCGTGAGTAAATTCTGCAAAAAATACTCTGTTATTTTCAAACTGAGATTTTAAAAGATCAAATTGGGGGGTATCCGACTGTGCTGAAACAGCAGAAGGTTGCAACAGAAAGAGGTACAGCAGTAGCAGCGGGTAACTGTTATAGATTGAGTTCTTCAAAAATTTCATCTAATTCCTCTTCTTCTGTTATTTTAACATCACGAGCGGTACTTCCCTGAAACGGGCCAACAACACCTGCATTATAGAGCTGGTCGATGATTCTTCCGGCTCTGTTATACCCGATCTTGAGTTTCCGTTGTAACAGCGAGACAGATCCTTGTTGGTGCAACACCACAATTTTTGCTGCATCTTTAAACAGATCATCGATATCATCAAGCGGGTCCGGAATTCCGGACTCTTCACTTTCTACTACCGGCAGTGCAAAAGGTTTCTTGTATCCCGTCTGATTTCCAATGAATCCGGCAATTCTCTCCACTTCATCAGAGGAAACATACGCATTTTGAATTCGAATCATTCCTGCTCCGTTTGAGAATAGCATATCGCCACGGCCCACCAGTTGATCCGCCCCACCGGTATCAAGGATGGTTCTCGAATCTACTTTAGAAGCTACCTGATAGGCCATTCTGGCCGGGAAATTTGCTTTAATGGTCCCTGTAATGACATTTACCGAAGGCCTCTGTGTTGCAACAACCAGATGTATACCAATAGCTCTGGCAAGTTGTGCAATTCGTGCAATTGGCTCCTCGATCTGTTTGCCTGCGGTCATCATCAGATCGGCCAGTTCATCAATAACCACGACGATATAGGGCAAGTGTCTGTGGCCTAATTCCTCATCCAGATCTCCCCGGTCAAATTTTTCATTGTAAGATTTTATATCCCTTACCATCGCCATTTTTAGGAGATCATAGCGATCATCCATCTCCATCGTAACACTCTGCAGTGTCTCAAGTGCAGCGGATGTATCCGTAATGATAGGTTCCTCCGAACCCGGTATAACGGCTAAAAAGTGATTTTGAATGTGCCTGTAGAGTGAGAGCTCGATCTTCTTCGGGTCGATCAATACAAATTTAATATCATCCGGGTGACATTTATAGAGGAGGCACGTTAAAACCGTGTTAATACCGACGGATTTACCGGACCCTGTCGCACCCGCTATCAGCAGATGGGGCATTTGGGTCAGATCGATCATAAACACTTCATTTTCAATCGTCTTGCCAAGTGCAACGGGCAGGTCATAATCCGTTTCAACAAACTTTTTGGTGTTGATTACCGATTTGATATAGACCAGTTCTCGAGTTTTATTCGGTACTTCAATTCCAACCGCTGACCGGCCCGGAATAGGCGCGATGATTCTTAATCCATGTGCTGCAGTCGCCATTTTAAGGTCATTGGCATAACTCTCAATTTTGCTGATTTTTACGTCAGGAGAGGGCTCAAGTTCGTAAAGTGTTACGGTTGGACCTACGATTGCATTGATGCTGAGAATATCAATTTTATGTCTTCTAAGCTTCTCCAGAATGATTTTTTTATTCAACTGGATCTCTTCCAGATCTACCTCATTCCCTTCATTTGGAGGCGAATCCAGGAGGTCGATACCCGGAAATTTATACTTAATGACCGGAACTTCTTTCGCTTTTACTTTATTGATATGATCTAATTCACGTTCACCGGCCTCCTCGTCACCTTTTCCGACAAACACAGAAATTTCAACATCATCTTCGTCAGACTCACTCTCATCCTGAGGATCCGTTTTCTCCAAAATAGCTCTGGGCGGTTTTTTTTCGAGCTCAGCACTCTCTTTTTTCTTCTCAATTTCACGAATCTGATCTTCTTTTTGAGATCTTTCCAGGATGTCATCAATGCTGTTTGAGTGGTTATCTGAGGATATTTTTTGGGCAATACCCGACTGCTCTTTTGTAGCTTGATCTGCGGCTTGCCGCTGTTTCAGAGCTTCATTTCGCTCAGTTTGTTTTTTGGATTGATCCCGCATTTCATTGCGTTCTTTAAACCAGGCTTTAATGCGGTCCATCGATTTCTGCAAATCACGATCAACCAGCAGCAGCAGAGAGACCAGCAGCAGTACAAATAAAATGATGATAGAGCCAACCCCGGTAATATTTTGCATGATACCGGCGATATAGATGCCTGAATTACCACTCCAGGCCATATCGTAAGCTTCATATTCGTTGTAAAACCATCCCAATGTTGTTGAGACAAGCATTATCATCCAAATTCCGTAAGTAACAGGCCATAGGAGTTCAGAGAGATCTTTCAGGCGAAATATAAACCAGCCAAAACTGAACAGAATGATCGGTATGATGATACTTACATAACCAAATAGTACATGTACAAAAAGAAAAGAGATATAGGTGCCTACAACACCAAGCCAATTGTTCACTTGCAGTGCAACACCCTGATCCACTCTGAATAGAGAATCGAAAGATAGATTCTTAGCTTGCGGATAATCACCCGGATCGTACGATGCGATACTCAACAGTACTAAAATGGAGATCGCAATAATTAAAATCCCCGTAATTTCCATCTTTCGGGAGAAGCTGATACGGCCGAGAAGTGGTATTGAATTCTTTTTTTTAGCCATTTTTGAGTGTAATCATTCCCTCATTTAAATAGGGTAAAACATTCGTAATATCGGTCTGGCAGCAGTATTCAATATCATCTGTATCAATCAAGGTTTTGAGTCGTTCAGCGTGATTACTCTGCTGTATGATAGATGTAATGTCATCTTTATATGTATCATAAAGTGTAAAAGCGACTCTTACCCCATCCCTTGCTTTTTCCGGCAATTTACCATCCGTTAATTTATAGATGATATTTCCTGCCAACAAAATATCTTCAAAAGCCAGCCGACCCTTCCAGCCGGCACAGACCAAAACGATATCGGTTTGCTGGGTTTTTAAAAAATCAACTACAGCAGATACATTTAAAAAAGCGGCAACGCATACATTTGATGATCCAAACGTCTTCTTAATGGCTTTGGTACCGTTGGTTGTATTAAAAATAAGTTTTTTATTGGCGACAACCTCTTTTGTGTACTCAAACGGTGAGTTTCCAAGATCGTATCCATCAATCATGACTCCATCTTTTTCGCCGCAAAGAAGATAATTTTCTGAATCTACATTCATCGCAATTTTACTTGCCTCACCCATATCTGCAACGGGGATAATTGCGTCAGCCCCATTCATTAATGCAGTAACAATTGAAGAACTGGCGCGCAGAACATCAATTACAACCGAAGTTTTATCTCTTAACTCAATTTCCGAAAATGAGTTAAGTGAAAAAAAGACATCGATTTTTTCGAGATTTATCATATAAAATGGCCAATTATTTTTTTAGAAATGGGGGCTTAACCACGATGGCTTCAGCTTTTTTATTTCTGATGTTAATGTATATTTTCTCACCTTCAATTGCTTTCTCAAGAGATAAATATCCCATTCCGATCGCTTTATTTAGAGTGATGGATTGTGTTCCACTTGTAACAAATCCTATTTCCGTGCCTTCTTCATTTTCGATTGTATATCCGGATCTTGGAATGCTTCTGGGTTCGGTAACCTCAAAACCCATAAGTTTTCGTTGAATTCCATTCTCTTTCTGCTTCAATAAGGCCTTTTTACCGATAAAGCTTTCTTTTTCCAATTTGGTTAGCCATCCCATTCGAGCTTCGAGAGGGGTGGTTTCCCGGGTAATATCGTTACCGTAAAGTGCATAACCCATCTCAAGCCGGAGGGTATCTCTGGCTCCTAAACCGACCGGTTGCATGTTTAGGTCTTTCCCCGCTTCAAAAAGGCCTTTCCAAATTTTAATGGGATCTGCTTTAGTAAGATCAATATAGAGTTCAAATCCGGATTCTCCTGTATATCCTGTAGCAGAGATGATGATTTCATTTTCCCCTGCAACCGACCCCATCTCAAAAGTGTAAAATGCAATTTCATCGGCTTTTGTATCCGTCAGTTTTTGTAAAATTTCGACAGATGATGGCCCCTGCAGGGCCAATAATGCGATTTCATCGGATCGGTTTACGAGCTCAGCGCCCAAATTATTATGTTCGGATATCCAATTAAAATCTTTTTCAATATTTGACGCATTGACTACCAGCATATACTGATTTTTTGCCAGCATATATACCAGCAGGTCATCAACGATACCTCCATCTTCATAACACATAGCACTATATTGTGCTTTTCCGGGTGTTAATTTTGAAGCGTCATTGATGGTTACTTTTTGAATTAAATTCAGCGCATCTTCGCCTGAAATAAAAAATTCTCCCATATGAGATACATCAAATAGTCCGGCATGTTCCCGGACTGCCGTATGTTCTTGCCGGATTCCTTCATATTGAACCGGCATTTCAAAACCGCCAAAGTCGATTAATTTAGCTCCGAGACGACTGTGTTCCCGGTTAAAAGAAGTTTTTTTTAACATTGTTCACCGAACTGTTTCAGAAAGTATGGATTGAATTGTCTGCCTGATGATATTATTAGAGTTTTAAAATTCGATATCATTTATTTGCAATTTCAATGCAACTAAAATGGATACAAATTTTGTTTATCTCAACAAGAGGATTGGATTTACACCTTTATCAAATTTCATAAACAATGGAATATATCATTAACTGCAGAAAATAGTGAAAGTTCTTTGCTAATCTTACGACGGTTTAGAATATCGAAACCTGTAATGACATTTAATTTCGCTTAAAATCTGCCTATCTTAGAAAGGTAACAAAACATTTAATAGATATACAGTTATGTCGATTCATAAAGAACAGATTAAAAGTGCACTTTCATATGTGGCACATCCGGAATTTGAGAAAGATCTGATCTCCCTGGACTTGATTCAGGATTTAATTACACAGGATAAATTTGTTTCATTCACACTTGAATTACCGCGTAAAAATGATGCACTCGCAGAACATCTCAAAAAAGAGTGTGTAGCTGCCATTCATAAATACGTAGATCCTGAAGCTGTTCTGGACATAACCGTAGGGATTAATATCTCCAGGCAGAAGGAGCTGGGCGGAAAAGAACCGGATACCCCCAAACAAGAACCCTCGCAACAGGACCCGGTACTCTCCGGTGTAAAACATGTGATTGCAGTTGCCTCGGGCAAAGGCGGTGTCGGAAAATCAACCGTGGCTGCAAATCTGGCGGTCGCATTGTCACAGGCCGGAGCAAAAGTCGGTTTATTGGATACAGATATCTATGGCCCGTCCGTCCCGACACTTTTTGGGGTAAAAGAGAGGCCCAATATTACCACTCAAAAGAAATTGGTACCTATCTACAAGCATGGAGTTCATCTGGTATCCATGGGCTTTTTAGTTGATACGGATCAGGCCATGGTTTGGAGAGGGCCAATGGTGACCAGTGCCGTTAAGCAGTTTATGCAAGAAGTAGAGTGGGGCGAACTGGATTATCTGATCCTGGATCTTCCACCGGGTACGGGTGATATTCAGCTGACGATTGTTCAGACGGTTCCTCTTACCGGAGCTGTTATTGTTTCAACTCCTCAGGTTGTCGCATTGGATGATGTTCGCAAAGGAGTGGCCATGTTCCAGAAGGTAAACGTACCGGTACTCGGAGTGATTGAAAACATGGCTTACTTTACACCGGAGGACATGCCTGAGAAGAAGTACTATATTTTTGGCAAACACGGAGCCAAAAAACTCGCTCAAAAGCTGGAGGTGCCTTTTTTAGGAGAGATTCCTTTGCGTGAACAGATCAGAGAGACGAGTGATTCAGGAACTCCGGTCGTCGAAGCATACCCAACATCTGCAGCCGCCATCAGTTTTAAAGAGATCGCAAATCGAATTCACCAATCACTGGCGATGCTGGATCAGGAAAACGGGAAATCAAAAAAGGTAGAGATCAATATTCGGCCTTAGAGGATTCTCCGGCTTAACGAAAAAGCATTAATTTTTTGGAGGAAATCTCACCATCAACAATGATGCGATACAGATACACTCCACTTGAAAGACCGCTTAAATCAACGTTGACGCTATATCGGCCACTCTGTTGACGGCCATCAAAGATAGATCGTACGTGCTGACCTGCTGACGTGTATAGGTCTAATTTTACGTCGGACTCTTTCACCAATGCATAGGATACTGTTGCTCCTGATCCAATATCAACGACCGGGTTGGGATAACTTTGATCCAGGCGGGAGAGTTTGTTCTCAGGCAGCGACTCTCCAACCAAACGGACTGTAACCGGTGATGGAGTGTTTTTAGCATTGTGGGATATTGTGAGTGTTGCCACTTTTATTCCATCACTTGTAGGTGAAAATGCCAGAGGCACGTTCAGATCCCCGCCGGCCGGAATGATAAAATCATTACCACTACCTAAGATAAACTGAGGATTATCTGAAATTACATTGATAATAAGTTCATCATCAGAGTTTAAGTCGTTTCGAATGAGAAGGGATTGTTCTTCAACGCTCCCTACCGGAATAACCCCAAAGTTTATTTCACTTGATGCAAGTGTAACCGCTGCAAATGGGGTTAAGAACTGCAGGCAGGCTTCTCCAAGCGGCCATTCCATATCCCTGAGAAACCCACAAAAAAGAGGGCCGGGTGAGTGAACGGCAAAGGCACGGTCGATACCCGGCCTCATAAGAGCATTTGGTGTGTCGGTAAATGTTCTTTGATCAAAATGGGAGTAGGATGATCCGGGCAGATATATAGTTGGAGTGTAGAGTTTGGCCCGATCTGCTTCTTGTCCCTGCAGAGTGAGAATGGTTTCATCTCCATGTAAAAAAATTCCACCCCGTTCTCCGGTAACCGCTTCTCTCAAATCGGTCGATGGATTTCCATAAACTTCGGTATCTATTATATCGTTAAAACTGCCATCAACAGCAAAACGATCAAAAATAAGTGGATGAGGCGGATCCCCTCTTCCCCAGGTAGCTGTGTCGCTGTCGTCTTCAGAATCGATACTGCCCAGAAAACCAATTCCGTGTCCGATCTCATGCAGTACAACTGTTACGAAATCGATTAAATCTTTCGGTGTATCCCCATCGGTACCAAAATACCAACGGTCAAAATTACAGTTCATATTCACGCTGATATCGTGATTTACGTCATTGAGCCGTTCCCGAATCGGCTCACCGGATAGAGCCGTTAATTGAGCGAGTGAATACCAGGTATCGGGCAGGCCCAATCCGGGTATTTGAACTATCCGGGTTGGGGAGGCACCGCCCAAAGTAGTCCGGTCGCCGTTTGAATCAAAATCACGCCAGGTAGCACGCACTTTTAATGGGATATCAGAATGGATATGCTGTGCCCAGATATTAAGTGCGTATTCAAATGCGTTAACAGCTTCTTCCGGCCAGTCTGTGGACTCACAAACGTTCTCTGTATCAGATATGTAATCAACCTCGAATATTTGTTCACCGGCTGTTTTGTTCATCAGGTTAAGCAAGCTCTCATCCGGTTTGATGTAATAAAAAGCGTTGTAATCGGTTGGATTTAACGTACAAACTTCGTGAGTCTCAGGTGCCGGCCTGTATTTTAATTTCGACATATCGATCTCTTGTGCCTGAACATCGATGAAAAGGAGTAGATTGAACAGTGCCAGGAATAAAAAAAGAAGCTTTTTCATGATTGCAAAATAGCTAAAATCGAGAAATCAAATAATGGGTTATTAAGATCAATTCACTTAAAGTTTTGAGTTATAACTCTTAAATGGTTCGTCTGTTGCGTACTTTTTTTGGAATGGTAAACAGAACGATGCACATTATAGTAAAACTTCAGATAAAATCAGACAATGCTTTATGAGTGAGAAAAAAGGATTCAATTCGATCAAAACAGTTACAGGGTTTCTTTTTTTTATCGGTATATGTTTTTTCACAGCCTGGCTGGGGGCACAGGTATCACCGGGAATTGCTCCGGGGGATTGGTATCAATCTATCAATAAACCGGGCTGGAATCCACCGGCTTGGATATTTGGCCCTGTTTGGTCACTGCTTTATGCGATGATGGGGACAGCGGCATGGCTGATTTGGAAAAAATCAGGCTTTGGGGGAGCAAAAATCGCACTGACTCTCTTTTTTGTTCAGTTATTCCTCAATGGATTATGGTCACAGATTTTTTTCGGGCAACAAGAGATCGGATGGGCGTTTGCCGAGATCATTGTGCTTTGGGCAGCGATTATACTGACAACAACCTATTTTTTCAGGAAGAACAAAATTGCGGGCTGGCTGATGGTCCCCTATATCCTTTGGGTGACCTTTGCAGGATGGCTTAATTATACGATTTGGATACTGAATTGACCGGTATTTTATTTAATGATGGTCATTTTTTGGACATCCATCACTCCATCGGCGACAAACCGGAGCAGGTAAGTGCCTGAGGCAAATGAATAGGCTTGTAAGGATTCAAGATAGACTCCGGGAGCCTGCTCTCCATCAACTAATATGGCAACCCTTCGTCCGCCAATGTCGTATAAATCGATCAATACATTCGTTTGATTGGATAGCTGATACCGTAAGTTTGTAGCCGTATTGAACGGATTTGGAAAATTATCATTGATTTTCGTCTCGTCCACTACCGATGTAAATGTAAAGGTTTCACTCCACCCGCTGACCCCGCCAATATTTGATGCTTGTACTCTCCAGAAATAAACCTGTGCCGGTTCCAGCGGTATGACATTACTATATTGTGGTGATTGAACCGCTCCGCTGATCGGTAGCGTAGAAAAATTCTCATTTTTAGAAATTTGAACTGTATAATCAGAGGCGCGGGCACTCGGTTCCCAGATGAAATCAGCTAACAGTGGTATTTGATTTTGATTGTCGGCCGGAAGTACATTTACTGTAACAGGCTCCGGTTTTTCAATGATGGTAGTGAAAGACCACACCTCACTCCAATCGGTTGTTCCGGTTGAGTTCGAGGCCCTGACCCGCCAATAAAATGTCGTAGAAAAATCAAGATTCTGAGTCTCGGAATATCGGTTTTGCGATAGTGTTTCTTCAATGACTCTATTTGTAAAATCCGGTGATTCAGAAACCTGCAGTTCATAATTTTCGACACCGGGAGCATCTTCCCACCTGAATTCAAAACCGGGACGTATATTTATAAATTCATCCTGAGGTGAAATCAGGGTAACCTGATTCGGAAGGCCAAGCTGTGTGGTAAAGCGAAATGTGCCGCTCCAGTTACTGGTGCCTGCAGGGCCAATCGCCCGAACCCTCCAAAAGTATAGAGTGCTATTGTTGAGCGGGCTATCGACAGTTAACGATGTGCCATTAACAGTCTTGTCAAGAATCTTGTTTGTATGCAAGAAATCTCTTGAGAGTTGCACTTGGTAACTGCCGGCTCCACTTACATCATTCCAAACCAGCTGCGGGATTCGGTTTTGACCCTTTACTCCATTTCCAGGCATCGCTAAAAGTGGCCGTTCCAGTGGACCCGTATCTTCAATCAATAGTTCACAGGCCGGACCGAGTGGCCACAGCATATCTTTGAGCATTCCGCAAAAAACAGGGCCGGGACTATGGATAGCCAGTTGTGTTGGGATTGCGGGCCTCATTAACGCGCTGCTTCCAAATTGGCCATTGGTACTAAAAAAGCCTTGATCCAGATGGGAATAGCTCGAACCGGCCTGATAAGGAACCGGGGCCCAAAGAGGGACACGTACATTTTCAAGAGAAAATTCAGCGTCCAATCCGCTAAAAAACACACCTCCTACCCGCCCTGTTACAGCGTCGTAAAGCTCTTCAGAAGTTCTATTGCCTTGGCTTAGAGGATAAACGTCTGTATCGATCAGATTATCAAAATTTCCGTCGAGTGTAAACTGGTCATATACGAAGGGGAATAGCTCAAATACATCCTCTTCAATTTCTACCGGAATTCCCCAATCTGCTGTCTGACTACTATTATTCCCAAATACAGTCCCTAAAAATCCAATTCCATGCCCTATTTCATGCAGTAAAACCGTGACAAGGTCGTACTGTCCGGATGGAGGGTTTGCATCCGTTCCAAAATACCAGTCTGTTCTGTCACACGAGATATTCACATTAATATCACTGGTCACGGATACATTATCTTGTTCTTTGACATCTCTGCCAAGAAGTGCGTTCACTTGTGCAATTGGATAAAAAGTATTGGGAAAAATATCTCCTCCGGTAAGTGCAAACAGCGTCGATGGGCCGGCGCTGCCCAGAGTGTTACTTCCAAGGGATCTCCAGGTTGCGTTGATGGAGATGGGAACGTCAGAGCTCAGATGGCTCCCCCACAGTTCAGTAGCATAATCAAAAGCCTCAATGGCTTCATCCGGCCAAACCTCACCGCCACAGTCATTCCGATAGTTGATTTCAAAAGTGGCTCCGCTGCCGTTGGCATTGGCTTTAAAACGGTTGGGTGCAGGATTAAACCTGAAATGATCATCGTAATCAAGAGGATCCAACACACATATCTCCTGAATATCTTCCGGTTCGATGGTAATCATTCTCTCTATTTGGATCTCTTGCCCATATGCAGAAATGCTTGCAATAAGCGAGACAGCTATAAAAGTGAAAAAACAGACTGTAAGTTTTTTAAGCATGCAAGTGTACCGTTTAAAGTGGCAGGAACAGATAAAAGGATAGAGAAAAATTTAGATTATTGTATAAAAAGATACTCATATCTCGACAAATAGAGCTATTCATGAATCAAGAAAAACGGTCTGAAAGCCTGTTGATAAGATACCCGCTTTCGATAAGGGCTTGCGAGGCAAAACTTCCAAAGAAATCGGTTACGGATTCAAACTCTTTGATGAAGCCTGCTTTATCATCATTTTCCACCATCTCCATCAGCGATTTTTGATGATTAAAAAAGGAGAGAAGCAGATCGCGGCGCTCCTGATTTGAGAATACAATATCTGCATAAAGTTCAGCACTCTGAGCAAATATTCTTCCGGTCATCATTAATTCTGCCCGATAGATTGGGCTTGAATAATCCAGCATTTCGGTGGGATTCAGGTCAAACTCTTTCATAAATGAGCCGTGCAGCAAAGCCACAAAATGTCGAAGTCCCTGTACCAGATGCATGACATGATCATGTTTTTGAGGGTTTGCTTCAATAATCCGCATCCCCCAAAGTTCGCACTGTTTTCTGTACCAGTCTCCCTTTTCAGCTTCCCGTCCGGAGCAGATCACCATTAGCTGTTTTGAAAGGTTTGGGACATCAGGGCCGTGCATCGGGTGAAGGCCAATAACAGGGCCGGGATGCGCAGCGATCATCGCGGTAAGCGGATCTTCTTTGTTGCTGGTAAAATCAGCAAGAATTGTATCCGGTTTTAATTTGGGGGCGAGACGTTTAATGACATCAACCGTAACATTGATGGGTACTGAAACAATGACCATATCCAGTTTTGGAGCGATCTCATCTAACTGATGCCAATTCCCCTTGTCAATGCTGTAGGCATGATGACCGCTCTGTTCCGTGATTTTTCGATAGAGTTTTCCCATACCGCCTTCACCCCCTACATAGAGGATATGCTTGGGTTCGTCTGTGGATCTTGGGAAATGATCTGCAGATTGGGTCGCCCTGGATGCAGACATCACCATTCTTAAAAAATCTTCAGCCCATTCCGGATCCAATCCCCGTTCGATCGCTTTTTTTCTAAATGAGTCCGTTTTTTCCAGTTCACGTTTTGCTACAAATACCGGGAGCTGTTTTTCCACTTTTCGTTTTAGAACATCTTGTACCACATTTTTTCTCTGTTGCAGAAGATCAAGTATCTGTTCATCAATCGAATCGATTTGCTCGCGCTGGTTTTTTAAATCGGGTTGTTCAGTCATTCGTAATAAAATCGTTGTAGAATGTTGGATAATTTTACATTCCAATCAATCTGTTATTCTCCAAATTTCGTATAAAAAGTTAAGACTATATCATCGATATTGATAGCATCAAAATAATGGTATCTAATTTAAGAGCAAGGGTATAAATAATTGATTAAAGTCTTACAAATTCAATACTAAATTGTTATAATGTTCTAATATGGCTATACACTGCCTTGGTGCATCCACGATAAATATTTGAAATGGCGAAGAAGAACATTTTAGTGGTTGATGATGAAAAAGTTGTACATCTCATCTTTAAAACGGTCCTCAATCAGGATTACCAACTGTTTTTTGCTGATAATGCACAAGATGGAATTGATATTTTATCCGAGCATCCGATCCATCTGGTATTGCTGGACGTAAATATGCCGGATATATCAGGGATTGAATTATTGGAATCCATAATGATCGATTCCTCATTAAATCGTATTCCGGTTATCATAGTAACAGCCCATATCAGTGAAGAATATGAGAAAAAAGCGAAGCAATTTGGGGCAGTTGAATTTCTGGAAAAGACCAAACTCTTCTCCGAAAAAGAGAATATTTTAAAATTAGTAGAGAAATACGCTACTGACAAGGATGTCCAGACGCTTTCCAATTTTGATTATAAGCTGACATTCAGAAATATTATGACCGTTTTATTGGCAACTTCTGATAAAGGAGACTTTATCGATACTGTTCGGAAGCTAGCTGAAGGCCTTTATAGGACGTTTAATATTGATAGTTTTTCACTTTGGACGATGCAGAATGGAGAGCCTGAGAACGCATTTTACTTGAAAGATGGAGTTAGTAAAGAGCCTCGGCCGGGGAAAAAAATTTCAGAACCGGGGCTACATGCAATCAACGAAACAGGAAAACCATATCTGGATAATAAAGCTAAAATTGATGATGATTCAGAGGATGATAGCCATCAACATCAACCCGGACTGCGTTCTGAAATAGGGATCCCGCTTTATGAGATTACGAATGAGGACTTAAGTATAAATCGCTGGCAGATCAGCCGTGAAACTAAAATATATGGTTTTATCCATCTAAAGAGGGATCGTGTATTCAGCACAAAAGAGTATAAAATGCTAACCCGGTTTGTAATCCATGCCGGTGCAATTCTATTTGAACTATACAAAGCCGATCTAAGCGATAAAAAAAGTTCCTGACCCAAAACAAGCCGTTAAACTGCCATTATATTGTAATTGTCGCCTTACCAAAACAGTAAAAAGTCTCTCAATTTTTATATTTTATATAGATAAAGAGTGAACCCGTTTGAAGCAATTTAGGTCAAGCAAACGGAAATCTGTTTCAATTCGTTTTAATAGAAGAGGGGCTGGAAAAAAGACCCAATTGACCCAAATAAAAAAAGAGAAAAATTATGAAATCAACATTTGTACACGCGTTAGTTGCATTAGACCAATCGGATTCGAGTGAACTGATTGTAGATTCACTGCCACAGTTTAAAAAATTTGGGACAAAAAAGGTGACACTGGTTACAGTGGTATCGGTTCCGTTTACGGGTGAAAAAGAAGAGTTTAAAACTGAAAAATATTCAAAGAAACTGGCAGAATATAAAAGCAGGCTTGAAAAGGAGGGGCTGATTGTTGAAACAGATTTACGATCCGGAACTTACTTCTATGCGCCGACAGAAATTTTAACGTCTGCAAAAGAAAAGGATGCTGATTTTGTGATCATCGGTAGCCGTGGACAGAGTAAAGTTCAGGAAATGCTATTAGGCAGTACAGCTACGGAAGTGCTTCAACGATCACGATTGCCGGTGTTTCTGCTGAATATTGATATAAAATTGGATAGCGAAGGGTCAGGTGAAAGAGTTTTGACACTTACCAATTCGGTGGACAATGCATTAAACCACGTGATGCATGCAACGGATTTTTCAGAAACTGCAGACAGGGCATTTGAAGTGATTCGACATCTTGATCAAGAGGGAAAAATTGGAAAAATCAGTTTTGTACATGTCCAGGGGCATCACGCTATTGCCCTCAAAGATCCGTTAAGCCGGGAAGAGCTTACAGAAGGGAGTCAAAAGCGTCTGGATGAGATGAGGAATTCACTTTCAGATAAAACCAGGAATGATGCTGAAATCATCATTACGTTTGGGACTCCGGGCAAAGAGATTATTCAGGCGATTGAGGAGAATGATGTCTCGCTTATTGTGATGGGAAGTCAGGGTAAAGGATTTGTACACGAGTTTTTTCTGGGCGGTGTCAGTACAAAAGTGACCCGGTTCAGTAAAGTTCCGGTCCTGTTGATCCCCGCAAAAAGAGATTGATGAGCGGCATTATTTGCGCTTATCTCTGATATAGAGGGCTTTCGACTGACCTTCTCCTACGGATCGTTCTTCCATTTCAAATAGTTGCATGGAGTGTAAGAGTTCGCCTAATTTTCGGTAACCGTAATTCCGTGGGTCAAAACCCGGAGATTGTTTAGCGATGTAACTGCCAACAGGAGCGAGATGAGCCCATCCACTTTCATCAGAGGAGGCTTCAATCGCATTTCGAACAAGTGTTACAAGTTTTGTGTCCTGTTTCAGCAGATTTGCAGATTTCTTTCGTCGATCCGGTTTGTCCTCATCACTTTTAGCCAGAACCTCAGTGTAGATAAATTTATCACAGGCGGCCACAAAAGGTTCAGGTGTTTTTTTCTCTCCAAAGCCATAAACAACCAAACCGGACTCGCGAATTCGGGCTGCCAGTTTTGTGAAATCACTGTCGCTGGTCACCAGGCAAAATCCATCAAAACGGCCGGTATAAAGCAGATCCATTGCGTCAATGATCAAAGCACTGTCTGTTGCATTTTTTCCTTTTGTGTAGCCAAACTGCTGAATGGGTTGAATAGAATATTCAAGCAGCAGCTCTTTCCAGCTGCGTAACTGTGGCTGTGTCCAATCGCCATATATCCGTTTTACACTTGCAGTGCCATATTTTGCGACTTCTGCCAATAAATTCTCAGTAATAGACGGTTGTGCATTGTCTGCATCGATTAGAATGGCCAATTTTTGTGAGGATTCGGGTTCCATAAGGTGCAATTTATTGATTGGATTGTACTTCAGAGAAGGTAATGAAAGTGGCAGACAGTTGGGCCATCAAATAGATATCAAAGTTGACTCTGATCTAAAAAAAGGGGATATAGTACTCTAAGGCAATTTTTAACGAATCAATGTATCATGCCAAAGTGTGAAATTTATCAGGATGTAAAAGGAGATTGGAGATGGCGAAGAACCGATAAAAAAGGTGAAATTCTTGAATTTTCGAAACAAGGTTTTGAAGAGAGAGAGGATTGTGAAAAGAATGGAAAGGAAGAAGGGAGTTGTACAAGTTATAAACTTACTGTCTAAACGGGCTGTTGTAAGGCAAATTCTGATTCTTTGAAAAATGAGAACGAATTTTGCAGCATCTGTTTCGCGAACTATTTTGAGCTCATGTCTGATGTATGAAAAGTGTGGTCAGATTTCATTTTCCACAAGTTGTTTTTGAAAAGCAGCAAAAAAAGCTGTTTAATCCTGTCTTAAAAAAGAGATTCAAAAATAGGCCGGAGGAGCGAGTGCGCCTGAAATGGGTTGAATATCTCCTTCATGAAACAGATTGGAATCGCAATCGAATAAGTTTTGAATCTCCCGTCTCAGTACGTCAGACCGAAAGCACACTCAGAGCGGATTTAATTCTCTATTCGGAAGAGTTGAAGCCCAAGATTCTGATTGAGTGTAAGTCTGATAAAGTTGCATTGACCGGGAAAACGGGTGAGCAAATCGCCCGATATAACAGTGATCTGAAGGCACCTTTTTTAATTCTTTCCAATGGAGTAGTGGATTTGAATTATGAAATAAGAGAAAAAGAGGCTGTAGAAACCTCAAAACTTTTTTCATCGAAGCCCAAAAAATTTGAAAGAGATTCAAATTATTGGTCCAAAAGAGGGTTCAGCGGATTAATAAACAGTGAACAAGATCAAGAAATCATCCCAAATTTTTTAAACCAATTTTGGAATGATTCTATCCAATCGGATATCCGATACCTTGCTTTTAAGTCCGTCCATATTGATCTGCCCATTGATCAATATTACAGAATATTTCAGGCAGACAATGTTACAAAATTGGCAATCTCAACGGTTGGTCACAGCTCATCGGAATCCTATTTAGTTGCTGTATTGAATCAAAAAGGTGTGAATAGAGCTATTTTATACCTGAACCTGAACAAAATGATCGAAAATCGCCCTGATCCGGTTCTGAAAGTATCCGAAGAGGGTCAAGAAATCGGTGAGTTGAAAAGTGATATATCCGGTTATTTTACAGGGGATAAAGAGATAAATATTACTGATTTTTCAACAGCTGTGTTGAAATTATTTTAGAATAGAACAGCCGTTGTCTTACCTTTATAATAGGAATGGATGCTCAAATGAAAGAGCAGATGAACATGAAAATTAATTGATTTAAAATGTCCAGCAAGATACACAGAGAAAAATTACGATCGTTGTTTGAAGAGAGTCAGGGAGGAGTTATTTATCTGCGAGGAGCGGAAACGATGTATCGTTACAGTACAGATTTTGAATTTCCATTCAGGCAAGAGAGTAACTTCTGGTATTTGACCGGTGTGAATGAGGCCGATTACCATGCCGTGATAGTCGTTAAAACCGGTGAATTTTTTCTGTTTCATCCTAAAAGAGATGCTCAATATGGGGTTTGGCATGGAAGAATAAAATCAACAGAGGAGATTCAGGAGTTATATCAGCCGGATAAACTTTATCTGGACAATGAGCTTTTAACAGTTTTGAATAATCTCAATCCATCCACGATATACTGTTTAGATGAGTCGCAAGCGGAATATCTGGAGGACTTAAATAGAGAATTTGTTGTAGATACAGAGTCGCTGCCGGATGCCTTGACTTACTGTCGAAGCATCAAAACGGAAGAGGAATTGAGTAAAATGCGTCGGGCAGCAGAAGTAAATGATCTGGCTCATATCGAAGTAATCAGATCCATCAAACCCGGAATGTTCGAATATGAGTCCAAGGCGATATTTGATCATGCCCAGAAAAGCCGCGGATTATTACAACCAGCTTATTCCGGTATACATGCAAGTGGTGTGAACAGCGCCATTTTACACTACACAGGCAGTGATAAGAGAATGGAAGAGGGCGAATTATTACTGGTTGATGCCGGATTTGAGTATGAGGGGTATGCGTCGGATGTGACACGTACTTTTCCGGTAAATGGGCGGTTTTCGGGTGATCAGGCGGCGATCTATCAGGTAACTTTGGATGCGCTCAACGAAATCATCGAGATGGTAAAACCCGGGGTAAAGATGGAAGAGCTGCACCTGGCTGCGTGCCGAATCATTCTTCATGGTTTGAAAGAGTTTGGCATTGTGAAGGGGGAGATTGATGAAATGATGGATAAAAATATCTTTGCCCTCTTCTTTCCGCATGGGTTGGGTCATTTTTTGGGGCTGGACACTCATGATGTCGGGGGATATCCAAAAGGTGTGGATCGAATCGACCGTCCGGGAGTCCGGTTTTTAAGGGTTCGGCGCGAACTGGAGCCGGGGATGGTAATCACTATTGAACCCGGTATTTATTTTATCCCGGCGCTATTGAAACCGGCACTTCTCAACAAAGAGCAAGCACCCTTTTTGAATGTGAAAAAAATTGAGTCATTGTATGGGTTTGGAGGAATTCGAATAGAGGATAATTTAATTATTACTGAAACCGGCAGTGAAAATATGACGAATGTGCCAAAGGAGATCAAGGAGCTGGAACAGATGATGAAATAATCAGCAGATATCAACCCTCCTTAATCAATCCCGTTCGATACGCTTCCAGGAGAGATTTGAGGCTCTTAATTTTCTTTTGAATCATTTTACCGTCATCGGTATCATAGACTCTGCTCCGGTTTAATTTCTTCTCAACAACACGTGTTTCTGAGCGGATGTCCTGTTCTTCACGGATCGCTTTTTGAATAGATTCAAACGGCTCATGAGAAGCCAGTAACAGTCCGTATGAGTTATAAATCAGGGTATAACCTGCAATACCGGTTTTGGATTGATATGCTTTTGAGAAACCGCCATCTATCACAATCAGCTTCCCACCTGCTTTAAGGGGATTTTCACCCCGGCTTACTTTTACGGGAACATGGCCATTCACTACATGACCCATTTTTGGATCCAAACCAAATTCAGATAGAATCTTTTCAATAACTTTTTGATTCGTTCGATAGTCGTAGTATGGATTCATTTTCTCTGTATGAGTTTCAGAATCTTCAATTAGATAGCGTTCAAAAGTTGCCATTTTCTCTTTTCCGAAAAGAGGGGATTGAGCACCGCTCCACAGATACCACATGATATCTTCACCATACTGTTTCTTTTCGGGATCATCTTTTGTGAAATAACCTTGTCTGGCAAGGCGTTCGAGCCGGTCCATAAATTCCCGGGGGCCGTGATCTTTGCCATCAAAATTAAAGTGACGCAGTGATCCGTCCGGATTCATCGGTATACATCCGTGGTAGAGCAAATTGCCATTATAAGTTAGATACATGCTCCCCTTTGAAAAGAGAAATCGAACGTGATTATGCAGGCGTTCACTATTGTCGAAAGAGAGCCGGATCTTTTGCATCATGCTTTTTTCCTCCTCCGTTAGTTCGTAAGGATTTTCCGGATCAATGGTTGGGAAATGAGAATCAATCAATGGGTAATCCACGCCATTTATGTGCACGGTTCCATTTTCAAAATCAATTTTATCAAGCAAAAGCCGATCGTTCATCTCATAATGAGGCCGTCTTTTAATAATTTGCCCTTCAAGCTTCAGTTGAATGATCGTGATCGCTTTATGCATTCGGGCCATCAGTAGCTGTTCATGCTCCGTAAATTGGTTTTCATCTGTTTTTGGCCTGAAAATCTCACAAGGATCATCGGCATAGGTATCCATTGCAAATGAGATCAAAGGGAGCATGCTAATCGCATATCCATTTTCAAGGGTTTCCATATTTGCGTAACGAAGGGAAACCCGGATCACATTGGCAATACAGGCTTCACTTCCCGCGGCGGCGCCCATCCAAACGATATCGTGGTTTCCCCACTGAATATCAACGGAGTGATAATCGATCAGTTTATCCATGATAATATGAGACCCGGGCCCTCGGTCATACACATCTCCAATCACATGAAGGTGTGCGATAGACAATCTTTGGATTAAATTAGCCAGTGCGATTATGAAGGCTTCTGCACGACTCGTACCGATAATTGTATCGATAATGCTGCTATAGTATTCTTGTCGGTTTACGATGCTCTCCTGTTCATGAAGCAGCTCCTCGATGATATAAGCGAAATCATCCGGTAACGCTTTTCTTACCCTGCTTCGAGTATATTTAGATGAGACAACCCTGCAGAGTTTGATCAGGCGGAAAAGCGTGACCCGGAACCACTCTTCCGGGATTGGAATCTCTTTTAGAATAAGCGGAAGTTTTTTTTCAGGATAGTAGATTAGAGTAGCCAGGGTGCTTTTTTCGTCGGCTTCAAGGGTCTCTTTAAAAGCATCTTCAATTTTTCGCTTGATGGAGCCGGAACCATTCCGCAAAACGTGCAGAAACGCTTCATATTCCCCATGTATATCAGAAATAAAATGCTCGGTACCCTTTGGAAGCTCCAGAATGGCACTCAAGTTAATAATTTCTGTAGAAGCCGCCCGAATAGATGGGTATTGCTGAGACAGCAACAGAAGGTAATTTAAATCTATACCGGATTGGAGTGCACCTTTTTTTTCTCCCAAAATAGAATGTTTAAAGTGAAATTTTGTCTTGATAAATAGCTTTTAAATGTGGGGATCTTAATATAAACGAGTATCAGCCGGAACTCAAGAGGGAGAAATAAGTAAAAAACGTTGTTATATACCGCAAATGATTGACAGACAATGGGGACCCGTCAGAATTGATTTATTAAAAATTTCTAATGGAACATGTGATTATCCTAATAAAATCCGTAATATACAGGGTTACTCACTACGGTTCGATCTATGGATTTCTAATATATTCATTCAGAAATGGTTAAAGTAATCTCGCTTATTATTATTTCTACTTTTATGCTGTCACTGGATGGCATAGGGCATGATATGGATAAACGATTTCATCAGATTACCATCGAAGATGGTTTGTCACAATCCTCCATTCAGGCCATACTTCAAGACTCCAAAGGATTTATGTGGTTTGGAACCGAAGATGGATTAAATAGATACGACGGGTATAACTTTACGGTTTACAAGACAGAGGCCGGAAACCCAAACAGTTTAAGTGATAATAATATCACTGCATTGTTTGAAGATTCAGATGAGCGAATCTGGATTGGTACGCAGTCGGGCGGATTAGTGATGTATGATCGTAAAACAGATCGTTTCACCACATATTCAGGCGAAGATGATGAGGAGAGTTGGCAAACACTGAGTTCAAATACGATTTGGTCGATTGCAGAAGATCATGAGGGGCTTTTATGGATTGGAACGTCTTATGGATTAAATCTTTTTGATTTTGATACAGGCCGGTTCCATCGGATTTTTTCAGAAAATGATCAAACATCACTTTCGGGAAATTACATTTCCACACTTCTTGTTGATCAAAGGGGTACACTATGGGTGGGCACAAATGATGGATTCAATAAATTGGATCGTGTGAATGGGGGTTTTACACGGTATCAAACAGCTCAAGCCGGAGATGAAACAATCTCTTTAGGCATGATCCGCACACTTTATGAAGATAATAGTGGAAATTTCTGGGTAGGCACGGAAGAACAGGGGCTTTTCCTTTTTGATATTGATAATGAATCATTTACCCGGTATGCTCATGAACCCGGAAACCCAAACAGTATAAGTGGAAACGCCATCTTTTCAGTTGTTGAGGATCAATCGGGTAACCTTTGGGTGGCTACCGGCAGCGACGGATTAAACATTTTGGATCATGAGAATAATGTTTTTCACAGGTATCAGCAGAGTAATGAAAATCCATTTAGTATTAATTCAGATTCGATTACGCAACTATATGTGAGCCGTGAAGGGGTTGTATGGATTGGCACATTCACAGGCGGAATAAATGTACATGATTTAGAAGAGAGATTTTTCAGTAATTTTGTTAACGATCCGGGCGATTTAAACAGCTTGAGTAATAATATTGTACAGTCTATAGAAGAGGGGGAGAATGGTATTTTATGGATTGGAACAGATGGTGGCGGACTCAACTGGTTCGATCCGGAATCTGAAAATTTTACTCGATTTCGATCCCTTCCGGGTGATAATCAAAACCCATCATCAGATGTAATATTGGATATCCACAGAACTGATTCAGGAATGTGGTTAGGCACCTATGGCGGAGGTGTTGACTACTATGATTTTGAGAGTCAAACATTTAGAAATTTTACTGCAGAATCCGGGAATCTTCAGAGCTTAAGCAGCAACTATGTGTACACCATAAACGAGTCGAGGGATGGGAATTTATGGTTTAGTACAAATGCAGGCGGAATTATGGAATTTGATCCGGAAGAAGAACAGTTTCGTCATTATCGGATATTTCAAGAGAGTCCGGACGAACCCCTGACACTTCGGAATGATGATACCAGAATCGCATATGAAGATAGCAACGGTCATATTTGGATGGGAACCTATGGGGGATTGCTGCATCGGTATGTACCGGGTGATGAGAATATAGATGTATATAATATCAATGAAGGGAATGACTATTCTGCCAGTGTGGTTCAGGCCATTTTGGAAGATGATAACGGAACGCTTTGGTTTGGGTCGAGGGGGGGCGGACTCCTACAATATGATAGAGAATCAGATCGGGTATTTCCATATGCAACCACTGACGAAGGACTCCCAAATAACATCATTCATACACTACTTCAGGACTCGAATGGGATGATCTGGATTTCTACTAATAATGGTATTTCCAGGCTCAATCCCGAGACCGGTGAATTTTCAAATCTGAACAATAATCATGGACTTAACACCCGGGAGTTCAACCCGAGATCCGGAACCATACATAGCAGCGGTTATATCTACATGGGAAGCATTTCCGGATTCACCAAATTTCATCCGGACAGTATTCGGATTGATGAAACCACCCATCCGGTTGTTCTGACAGAGCTGCTTTTGTTTAATCGTCCGGTTCCTATTGGCGAGGACACTCCGTTAAAAGAGCATATCAGTGAGATAAGTGAAATCTCTCTCAGCCACAGTAGCAGCGTTATCACAATCGGTTATACGGCGTTGAATTTCAGCCATCACAAAGGCAACCAATTTGCATACAGATTGATTGGTTTTGAAGAAGAATGGAACTATGTAGGGGATCAGAGACGTGCTACGTATACCAATTTGAGTCCGGGCGAGTATGAGTTTCAGGTGAGGAGTGCCAATAATTTTGGAATTTGGAACGAAGAAGTGACAACTTTGGCAATTCATATTGTACCGCCCTTTTGGAGAACGTTTTGGTTTATGGGACTCATGATTGTTTTAGTAATCGGTGCAATTATGGGAACTTATCGATACAGAATGAATTTAGTGAGAGTCGAGAGAATCAGGCTGGAAAAAAAGATACGAGAGAGGACAAAAGAGCTTCAGAGATCAAACAATACCAAGGATAAACTCTTTTCAATTATCGCACATGATCTGCGCAATTATGCAGGAAGTATTACGGGGTTAGCCACACTCATCAATGAAAACAGTCAGAATGAGAATTTTGCGGAGATGAAAGAGTACACGGAGATGCTTGAAAAAACCTCATTTCAATTTGATGACTTCTTAAAAAATCTGCTTGAGTGGGCGCGATATCAGACGAATAAAATTAAGATTGAACCAAAAGTATTTATACTGGAAAAGGTAATACAACACGTTGTAGATCAGTCAATACCAAATGCAAGAAACAAGAAAATAGAGATCAAAGTATATATTGAGGAAGAAATAAAGGTTTATGCAGATCCGAATCTATTTGCTATTGCCATGTTCAATTTGATCAACAATGCGATTAAATTTAGTCATCCGAAAGGCGTAATTGAGATTCGGGGCAAAACGATTGGTAAAAATAAAGTTGAAGTGTCGGTCCAGGATTATGGTGTTGGCATGACAAATGAGTCTGTCGAGAAGTTATTAAAAGACGGTGAAACCTTTACGAAACAAGGTACATCCGGTGAAAAGGGTACCGGGTTAGGGTTTGATCTGTGTAAAGATTTTGTTGATAAAAATGGTGGTTCAATCAAAATTGAAAGCAATGTGGGAGAAGGTACAATAATTCGGTTTACGATTTTAAAGGATAAGACAAGCCGTACAGAAACTGCTAAACAGAAGTCATTCAGAGAGCGATATTTTACGGTGAGTAGTGAAGAAGCAGATTAATGGTCAAACTGTTTTTGAATAGGATCTTTTCTTCTGATGTTGACTTAGGTAGGTGTCAAAAACCATTGCAATATTTCTCAAAAAAAGCCGCCCTGTATTGGAGATCCGAAAGCCGTTTTTAAGTTTTATAATGAGTCCGTCTGATTCAAATTCAGAAATTCTTTCTAATTCGCTTTTGAATATTTGCTGAAAATTGAATCCAAACTTTTCTGGATACTTATCAAAATTCAGTTCTGCTTTGCACATTATTTGCATGATGATTTTTTTTCTGATTTGATCCTCATCCGTCAATTTGAGAATTTTTTGGATTGGCAGTTTTTCAGAGTCCAGCGCTGAATAGTAAGCAGGAAGTGCTTTTTCATTTTGTCTGTAGATTTCACTGTTTTGTGAAATAGCGGACATACCCAGGCCAATCATTTCCAGATCTGCGTGTGTGCTATATCCCTGGAAATTTCGTTGTAGGGTTTCGTTCTGAAGAGCTAAACTCAGTTCATCATCACTTTTTGCAAAGTGATCCATTCCAATAAAAGTGTAACCTAAATTGGGCAGTGTTTCCACGGCATATATCAACATGCTCAGTTTATCCGTGGTAGATGGGAAATCGTCTTCATTCAAGAGTTTTTGAGAAGGCATCAGGTCCGGCATATGCGCATAACTGTAAATGGCAAGACGGTCCGGATTCATCGATAAAACATTTGTTAGGGTATCTCTGAATGTTGTAAGTGATTGTTTAGGCAACCCATAAATGAGGTCGAAATTGATATTTTTTATCCCAGCATTTCTCAACAAATCGGTTATGTGTTTTGTCTGCCCGAAAGGCTGGATTCGATGAATTGCCTTCTGAACCTCTTCATTTGTATCCTGTACTCCCAATGATGCCCTGGTACAGCCAATCTCTTTCAGTGCATTGATATGTTCCTCATGAACTCTTCTTGGATCTATTTCAACACTAAATTCATTATCCGGATGTAGGTTGTAAGATCGGTTAATGATTTCACCGATTCTGAAGATCTGTTCAGGCAATAAGAATGTCGGTGTTCCGCCCCCAAAATGGATCTGTTTAATCACACTGTCCGGATGAATAGTCGGCATGGTTAAATGGATCTCTTTCTCTAAATAGTCGATATATTTATCTGCACTGGCAGGATCTTTGGTGATTACCTTTGTGCATCCGCAATACCAGCATAGCGAGTGGCAAAACGGTATGTGAATATAGAGTGATAAAGATTTACGGGTTTGCCGTCTGTTATTCAGGTATTCATATAGTGTATCCTGATCAAACGTATCCGTAAACTGCAATGCAGTTGGATAAGATGTATATCTGGGCCCCGGAACGTTATACTTTGAAACGAGGCTTATTAAATCTTGGGGATATCTTTTTGACAAAATAGGTGTATTCATTAATCATCAAAAAGAATATCAAAACCCCCATCAGCAGTGAGTCTTAAATTTTCTGCTTTCCCTTTTTTAACTAATTCGGTAAGTGTTGATTCTTCCAGCATTTCGCGGATTGCATCTCTGGTTTCTGCCCATTTATCGTGAATGGGGCAGTGTGCTTTAACCCCGCAGCCAGGAAGCCCTAATGCGCATTCAGTGAGAAGCTGGGGGCCATCAATAGCGATTACAATATCCATTAAATGGACCTCATTACCGGTTCGGACAAGTCGAACTCCCCCATTGGGACCTTTAAATGATTCCAGTAAACCTTCAGCCGTAAGTTGTTGTAATATTTTAGTTAAGAAGTGAAAGGATATTTCAAGTTTATCGCTCATCTGACGAATTGGAATAAATTTTCCTTTCTCTTGATTGGCCAGGTAGAGCGCTGCCCGTAAACCGTAAACGCATGATTTAGATAGTAACATAATCCCTCTTATTAGGAATTTAAGATATTAAGACGTTATTAACTTAATATAGACAAAAGTGTATTTAAAAGTTCAATAAATTCAAGGGAATGATATTATCGGGCCGAAGCTAAAGTGTCTGATTGATTGTCAAAACTGTGTAGATGATGAAGAAATCCAAGGAGGATTCCGAGTAAAATCATGGCTACTGCCTGATGAAGTACACCTAGCCAGACAGGGACATGCAATATCAGTGTAAAAACACCAATCATATATTGAGTGAGGACGACTGCAAAAAGGGCTAAAGCCCACTTTTTCGTAGAAAAACTAGTCTTTAATTGATAGGATCGAACCCATAATGCGATGACAATCAGAGCCAGCAGGGTTCCTACCACACGGTGAACCCATTGCACTGTAACGATATTTTCAACAAAATTGATTAATAGCGGTTCTGAGATCCACAGTTCGGGTGGAAACCAATATTGAAACATTTTTGGAAATGTATTATAAATATGGCCTGCGTGTAATCCGGCAACAAATGCACCCCATACAATCTGTAGAATCAACAGAAACCCGAAAAGATAGAGCCATTTTTTAAGTTCAGAGGTGCCCTTGCCGGGATCGGGATGAGACTCTTTTAGGTCAAGTGCGAACCAAAGGCAGGAACCAAAAATAGCAAATGCTAATGTAAGGTGGGCCGCCAGTCGATAATGACTCACAGCCGGGATATCGATCAATCCGCTCATCACCATATACCACCCCATCAGTCCCTGTCCGGCACCCAAAGCCAATAAAAAAAGCGATCTTTTTAACTGTGTTTTATCAAATTTTTTCTTGGCCACAAACCAGATGAAAGGAATAATAAAAACAAGTCCCAATAATCGCGCAACCATTCTGTGCAGATATTCCCAGAAAAAGATGAATTGAAATTCACCCATACTCATTCCACGGTTGATAACCTGATACTCCGGAAACTGTTTGTACTGCTCAAATGCCTCTTCCCACTGGGCTTCTGTAATGGGGGGGATAGATCCCATAATCGGTTTCCAATCTGTCATGGACAGGCCTGAATCTGTGAGCCGAGTGATGCCCCCGATAACTAAAATAACGAATACCAAAATGGCACCGCTCCAATACCATCTGCGAATATACTTTTTGTCTGTTTGATTCATCTACATATAAATCTATTTCCTAAAACAGTTATCCAAAAAAGGGGAATATTTAATGGATTGTACTCTTTAATCCCACCTTTACAAAATACCCATAACCGAAACAAAAAACTCACGAAAACTCCTTTTATCCATTGATTTTCTGTATAGGGGCGAATCCTTTTGTCTGTGTAATGAAGCTAACAAAATGAAAATGAAGATCATTTCTGATGGTGCAAAAATCTTTCATGTAAAACAATACAATGAGATATTGTAAAGAATACGAAGATCCATTATTCGAACACGTACGATGTTAAATGACGAAAAGAAATGACCTTTTATATGTAGCTGAATTACGTTGATCAGACCAATTGTTCAGCTTTTTTGAATAAGATGTTATTTTCCAGGTGGACATGTTTATGCAGATCCTGTTCAAAACCTTCAAGATTCAAATAGAGAATTTGATACGTTCTGCAAGCTTCTGCCGGTGGAGTAAATTGATTGCTTAACTCCCGAATTTCTTTCATAGTATCCCCTGCCAGAACATGATCATCTTCCATTTGATTCAGCTCGGCTTTTAATGAACCAATCAGCTCATCGGGCACATTTTTACCCTTCATGCGCGATTCGTAAATAGTTCGTATCAATGGGAATACGCGCTCCTCTTCAGCCTCTAAATGAGTCAGGAGTTCTTGAGATAGCATACTGAATTTCTCGAAAATAGCTACGTTTTCAGGATGTCGTTCGCCATGAACGCGGGCTACTTTTTCAGCATAAACGGAGATTTCTTCCGTTTTTGTTCTCACGAATCGGTGATGGTTCTGGATAATGTGATCAATCAAAAAACCCGGCTCCCAGCTCTGGAAATTTTCGTCATTGTCAATAACTTGTTTCTCTACAGTTTGAAGAGCGGCAATGAGGCTTTTCATATCCGTGTCCCTTTTTTCACAAGCTTTTTCTAGAGATATGCCACCCCCACAACAAAAATCCATGCCAAAACGCTGAAAAACCCCGGCTGCATGATAGTTCGCGGCAACGATCTCACCAATGGTTGTATTAGGGGTAATCAGTGTATTCAATTCTTTTTCATTCATAGTAAATTATTTGGTGTTTAATATTCATATAAATCAAAGTAGTTAACCAATATGAAGACAGTATTAAGATAAAAGACTATTGTGTCTTAAATAATAAATTACTAATATTGAATTATTCTATTACGATTCCTTCTGAAGGGCTCATACAGCGAATCAGAAAGAGAAGAAAAATTTTAAACATCAATTAAAATCAATCAAATGGGATCTGATTATGACAAATCAAAATTATAAACAACTATTAAAGGGCATCCTTCTGCCACTTTTGATGGTGATTTTTATCACCGAAAGTGCCTTTGCATGTCCGGCATGTAACCTGCTCTATAAGAAGCAGATTGAAACAGACTTGAGCGGAACTCTCGTTGGAGACGAATTAATGGCAGCCATGGATGCACAGAAAAACCTGCCATTGGAATTTGCCGAAGCAACCAGACATCTGTTTGCCGGTGAAGAACAAGAGGCTGATATAGATTTTATAGATATCATAACCAGGGACGCCAATCTATCAATACCGGCTACCAGTTATGTAGATCAGGATGTAGAAGCAGATGTCAGTTATACAATTGCACTGGATGAAGGACTCGCCTATTTAGGAAATGGGGTGGTTTATGACGGATTTCGTACAAACGGAAAAGTGCCGGGCCCGACTATTCGTGTTAAAGAGGGAGATATTGTAGAGATGATTATTGAGAACAAAGGAACTATTCCCCATGGAGCTTCAATTCATGCGGCATATACACAGACTTCCAAATATCTGGGATCTATACCAGCCGGTCAGTCGAAGTCCATTAAATTCAGAGCCACCATTCCGGGTGTCTATCTGTATCACTGTGCTCCCGGTGGACACGCAATTCCAATGCACGTAATGTTTGGTCAATATGGAATGATTGTGGTGGAGCCTGCCGAGAAAAAGTATAAACTGGAAGAGGAACTGGGACATGGACCGGATGTTGAGATCTTTATGATCCAGCATGAATGGTATTCAAGTGGTAAAAATGCGGTTGAAGGAAACCCAACATATGTAACATTTAACGGTGAAATTTTTAAGTACGTAAAGGAACCGATCACAGCAAAACCAGGTGATTATGTGCGAATCAATTTTTTGAATGTAGGCCCAAATCTACTTTCTACATTTCATATCGTTGGTATTATCTGGGATTATGTCTATTGGCAGGGACATCCTGATAATGTGATGAAGAATGGCCAGACGGTTACTGCAGGCCCATCCGACTCGTTTGTAATTGAATTTCGTATTCCGCCGGATGAGGGATCTTATACAATGCTTTCTCACGCTGTAGGATCAACCAGCAGAGGTGCAATCGGCCTGATCGTGGCGGATAGAAATGCAGATACAGATACCCCTAAAGTGGTACTTGCTGACGGGCCCGATTACACAGAAGTAGAATTGGACGCATTTAAAGAGAGTGCAACACGGATCATGTCTCCGTTTAAAGCCGGTACTCCTGACATAGACCCACCGGCTATCTATGGAAATGATGAGAAAAACGTGACGGTTCGTATTATCGGGAACTCTTTTCATCCCAAAAAACTGGAAATCACACCGGGTACAACTGTTACATGGGTAAACGAAGATGTATTCAGTTACCTGGCCGGAGAATTCTCCGGAATTCACAATGTCGTGTCAACGGAAGGACCCACAACGTTGAATTCCCCGATGTTGGCTCATGCTGAAAGCTGGAGTTACACGTTTGAAGAGGAAGGCGATTATTCCTATCTGTGTACTCCTCACCCATATATGGAGGGGAAAGTAAAGGTATATGAGGCAGAAAGTGAACTGAATGTTGCAGCCATAATGTGGCCCATGATACCGGCACTGCTTGCACTTGGATTTGCGTTTTTAGCATGGAGGCGTAAACCGGAGTAGTAAGAAAATATCTATTCATAAATTATCAAAAAGCGAAGGATGGCATCCTTCGCTTTTTTTGTATTCAAAATTTCGTCATTTTGGAACCATTCAAATCTATTAGAAAAATTTTGAAACTACGATACTTAATATTAAAAAATGGTTATGGATTTAAGTGAAATTAAGAGCCAAACAATCATCGAGCCTTTCAGAATCCGGTCGGTGGAGCCGATACGGTTTACAACCATGCCGGAGAGAAAAAAGCTTCTGGAAAAAGCCGGATACAATCCTTTTTTATTAAAGGCTAAAGATATTCTGATTGATCTGCTTACAGATAGCGGAACGGGTGCAATGTCATCCGCACAGTGGTCCGGAATTATCGCGAGTGATGAATCCTATGCAGGGTCAGAATCATTCTATCGATTTGAAGCTGCTGTTCAGGACATCACCGGGTTTAAACATGTCATTCCAACTCATCAGGGCCGTGCAGCAGAAAATATCCTCTTTACAACCATAGCCAAAAAAGGAGATATAATTCCGAATAATACACATTTCGATACCACTCGCGCACATGTGGAGCATAATGGGGCAATCGCACTGGATTTAGTCATCGATGAGGGACGAGAACCTCAAACCATACACCCATTTAAAGGGAATATGAATATTGAAAAACTGGAAAAGATAATCCTGGAGAAGGGGAGGGAAAATATTCCGGTGATCATGTTGACCACGACAAATAACTCGGGTGGCGGACAGCCGGTGAGTATGGAGAATGTAAAACAAGTTTCAAAAGTGGCTAACAAACACGGTATCCCTTTTTTCATCGATGCCTGTAGATTTGCTGAAAATAGTTGGTTTATTAAAACCAGAGAAAAAGAGTACGAAAATAAAACACCTCTGGAAATAGCAAAGGAGATGTTCAGTTATGCTGATGGATGTACTATGAGTGCCAAAAAAGATGGTATGTCCAATATCGGGGGTTTTCTGGCATTAAACGAAGATAGCCTGGCAAAAAAATGCAGAAGTTTAACCATATTGACAGAAGGATTTCCAACCTATGGCGGCATGGCGGGCTACGATATGGAAGCTGTTGCAATAGGACTTTATGAAGCTTTGGACGAAGGATATCTTCGATACAGAATCCGGTCTACAGCTTATTTGGGGGATAAACTAATTGAAGCGGGAATATCCATTGTACAGCCGACGGGTGGACATGCGGTCTATATTGATGCTAAAAAGATGCTTCCTCATATTCCTGCACTCCAATATCCCGCATGGAGCCTAACCAACGCCCTCTATCTGGTCGGTGGGATTCGGGCAGTAGAGATTGGAAGTGTGATGTTCGGCCTTCAGCCGGATGGCTCCGAAAAAGCCGCCGAAATGGAACTGGTTCGACTGGCCTTTCCCAGAAGAGTTTATACACAAAGTCATGTTGACTATCTGGCGGAAGTGGTTATCCATACGTACGAGCAAAGTGAACAACTGAAAGGGTATAAAATTACTTCAGACCCATCGGTACTCAGACATTTCTCAGCAGAATTGGCGCCACTTTAGATTGATGTGCAGAGCTCTTATTCCAGCATTTCATCATTTACCTCAATCCAGTAACCATCCGGATCTGTAAAATAGATCTGTTTTACACCATCCACCCGTGTGGTAATTTGTCCCGGATTCAGATTCCAATCGGAAAAGGCAATATTGTGCTCTGATATCCTTTCGATGAATGCATCCATATCATTCACACTGAAACAGATATGAGTGTATTTGTTTCGCTCCGTTCTCTCATCAGCCGCTTCGATCACATGCAGCTGAGTAGAACCGATTTCAAACCAGGCGTGAATTCCCAAACCAAAAGGTTCCGGTATTTGAGTTAAACCGATGATATCTCTATAAAAATGTTCACTTTCTTCAAGGTCAGTCACTGCAATTGCGATGTGATTCACACCAAAAGTTAAATTTGAATCACTGCTTTGAGAATGGGCATTCATTGTGAACAAAAGGATCGTTGAAAAAAAAATAGAAATAAATTTAATCATAAGGATGATGTTTGGTTTCGGCTAATCATTGTAAGACATGCCATTAAAGGATAATAAAAGGTTTTCACATATAAAACCATGGGTCAATGCTATTAAGGTACCGGAATTTCAATCTTAATTTTTGTCCCGACACCCTCCTCAGAATCGATCCATATATCACCGTTTAATTTACCAACGATGTAGAGTGCTTTTGTCAAGCCAAAACCACCTCCCATTGTTGGTTTATTCTGAACATTTTTGGCGCGATATCCGTAGTCGAAAACATGATGCAATTCTTCGGCCGGGATACCGATACCATTATCTTCAACGATGAACCGTAATAAATTTTTCTTTTGATAAATACCGATATGAAGTTGTCCACCGGGAGAGGTGTATTTTCTTGCATTCGCAATTAAATCTCGGATCACATCTTTAAATAACAGTGGCATTTTGATTTGATCATCAAGATCACTATCGACATCAAAATTGACCAGGTAGTCATTGGATTCTTGTTTGGCAATGTTTTGAACAATTCGGTATCTCCCCTTGCTATTCTTTTCAACGGCATGGAAAAATTCATCAAAATCCTTTCTAAATTGATTAATCGTATATGTTTTCCATTCTCCGGGATTAGTTATTGAATCAAGAAGTTCTTTAGATCTAATTGACATAACAATAAAAACATCAAGAAATATCTGCCTCGTTTCTCGGATTTCAGCAACTTTCTTTGCATCAGACAGCTCTGATTCAAGTTGATCAAAAAAGGCTAAGACAGTGTCTTGAAAAACTCTAATCGATTGAGGGAAAAAAACCTTCTTATCCTTATTGCGAATTCCGATAATTAGATCTTCTGTTTTTTTAAGTATAGGATCAAATAAATCGGCTCGCTCAGTAATATCTTTAAGTAATTCCAGCTGTAGAGAGACAACATTAATCAAATTCAGAAATGAGTGCATTTCAATGGCATTTATCTCATCTTGTTTGAGAATCTGTATTGATGGATTATCCTTTGAGGTAATTTTCATAGTTGTTATCTGACTATTTAAGATATGCTATTAATAAATCATTGAAGTTCGAAAGCAGAGTTGAAAAATATTTACATATGATATTAATTTTTATAAAGAAGCATCAGAACTCACGACTCTCAAAAATTCAATGATTGATCGAGCCTCCTCAATGGTAAGTGATTGATAGGGCATGGAAGTAAGATATTTTTTTTCATCCGTACGTGTAGGGTGCCATCTTATCATGCCGGTTGGATTTAGAATCATATTCATGACGTATTCAGGGCTTCTCCGGTCTAAAACTCCTTCGAGGCTGGGTGCGATTTCTGAATCATTTTGTCCATGACACATCACACATAAAGACATGTAGATCTGTTCTCCCCGGTCAGCCAAGATAGGATCAAACGTTCCCAGTTCTATTTCATTTGTAATCGGACCGATTCCGTGTTCTGATTCGAATTCAGTTAGATCCCTCTGTTGATTGTTTCCGGAACAAGATAGAGTCCATAGTAGAATGAATGAAATATATAGGTTTCGCATATGTTAGTAAAAACCGTATGATTTGCTCTCTTTGGAATGTAAACTATTAAAATGAAGAAATGATGAGTGAAAACCATTATTTAGCACAATTAGTGATGAATCTACAAACGAATGAATAAGATGTGACTGAGGAGAGATTGTTCAGGACTACAGATAAATCTCAAATAGGATTCCAATTTACCTTTATATTGTATCTGAATTGACAACGAACGCAGAAGTTTAGAACCTGTTATGACAGAAAAAAAAGAGAAAAAACCGGTACCTGGTAAAAAGCCCAAAAAAGTGCCCGGAAAAAATAAAAAAAAGCCCTCTGCATTTGGCAAGCGAATAGGCTATATCTATCTGTTTCTGTTTGGATTTTTGGGTCTTTGGTATTTTATGAATATGGGTGTGCTCAATGAGGGGGCGGAAATTGATTACAGTCAATTCCGGTCACTTTTGCAGCAAGAGAATGTGGAAAGGATTCATGTCCGTGGGGGAGAGATAACAGGTGAACTAAAAGAGTCTCAACAGCTTCTGTCTGCACAAAACGATACGACAACTTACGATCAATTTCGAACCTATATTCCATCCTTTGGCGATGACCAATTGTTAGGGCTACTTGATCAATATGAAGTTGAAGTATCAGCAGAAGCGGAAAGTGAAAGTTATTGGTGGTATTTCATTGTATTTGGAATGCCTCTGTTTCTTGTATTAATCATTGGTTACATCTTTTTTCAGAGGATGCAGGCTCAGGGCCGCAGTATGATGAGTATAGGCCAGAGCAAAGCGAAGCTTACAGACCCTGAAAAAAATAAGACAAAATTTGATGATGTGGCCGGGCTGGAAGGTGCCAAAACAGAACTTCGGGAGGTGATTGAGTTTCTGAAAAACCCTAAACATTTTCAAGAACTGGGTGCCAAACTGCCAAAAGGACTTCTGCTTGTGGGTCCGCCCGGAACCGGGAAAACCCTTTTGGCACGGGCTGCAGCCGGCGAAGCCGGGGTCCCCTTTTTCACGATCACCGGTTCTGATTTTATGGAGATGTTTGTCGGTGTGGGTGCCAAGCGGGTACGTGAAATGTTTAAAAAAGCAAAAGAGGCGTCGCCAAGTATAATATTTGTTGATGAGATCGACTCCATTGGGAGATCCAGGGGAGCCGGCCTGGGAGGCGGGCACGATGAGCGAGAACAGACTTTGAATCAGCTGCTATCCGAACTGGATGGGTTTGAACCGAGTGAAAATGTGATTGTTATTGCGGCAACGAACCGGCCGGATATTTTAGATAAAGCGCTGCTCAGGCCCGGCAGATTTGACAGGCAGATCACGATCGACCTCCCATCACAAGAATCAAGGGTGGATATTCTGAAGATACATGCCAAAAATAAACCACTGCACAAAAATATAGATCTGGATACCATTGCGAGGTCAACGCCCGGATTCAGTGGGGCGGATCTTGAGAATCTCTTGAATGAAGCGGCACTCTATACCGGACGCGAAAAGCGGAAAAGGATTCAGATGAAAGATGTGGAGAAAGCTAGTGATAAAGTGTTGATGGGACTTGAAAGAGAGGGGATGAAAATTGATGATGAAGAGAAAAAAATCCTGGCATATCATGAGGCAGGCCATGCTTTGGTAGCCGCCGTTTTGCCCCATGCAGATCCGGTTCATAAGGTGACCATCATACCGAGAGGGAGAGCCATGGGTGTGACGCAGCAATTGCCCAAAAAAGAGAAATATCTCTATAATAAGGAGTATATGCTGGACCGTCTCGCTGTAATAATGGGCGGACGTGCGGCCGAACAACTCATTTTTAACACATCAACAAGCGGTGCTCAAAATGATCTGCAGCAGGTTTCAAAGATGGCTCGTAAAATGGTGATGGACTGGGGAATGAGTGAGAAGTTTACTCATCTTTCATTTGGCTCAAATCAGGATGAAGTGTTTTTAGGTAGAGAGATGTCGAAGCAGAAAGAGCATAGTGATGCAACGGCGCGGGAGATTGATCAGGAGATTCAGAAAATATCCCGTGATGCGTATGATTTAGCACTTAAAACAATCAAAGAGTATCGAGACGTACTGGATCACATTGCAGAGTGGCTGATCGAAAAAGAGGAGATACCCGGGGATGAAGTATTAAACCTGTTGAAAGAATTTAATATTAATGAGAATGAGTAAATATATGATCAACAATGGTTTCAATCGTTATATGCAATGAGAAAATATCAAATCCTATTACTGATGGTACTGCCTTTTTTGGGTTGTGAGACGGATTCAGATATAGATGGACATGCTGAGAAATTAACCCTGATATCCGATCATGAATTGAATATTGTAGGGCCATCCGGCCTTACCCTGGATTCATCCGGAAATTTTTTATGGACAGTTAGTGATCAATCCGCCGGTACTATTTATAAGATAGCATTTGACGGAGGCATTATTGGAGCACTGGGCTATCGGGGGGACGATATGGAGGGAATAACAATGAATCCAAATGATGGAACAATTTGGGTTGTTGAGGAGAGCTTGCGCCAACTGGTACAATTGGATAGTCAGGGAAGGGTTAAACAGCGGGTCGAAGTGCCCGGACAGATAGTAAATGTAAATGATGGATTGGAAGGAGTGGCCATCGATCCGATAACCGAACATTTTTATCTGGTTAATGAAAAAATGCCTGCTGAATTTATTGAATTGGATGAAAAGTTTGAAGTAGTGAGGCGAATAAGAATTAATTTTCGTTCGGAATTTCGAATGGATGATCTATCCGGGATCTTTTATGTAAATGATGAAAATGAAAACCGGGAATTTTGGGTCTTAAGCGATGAGTCGAGAAGAATTTTAGTAACGGATTTTGAATTCAACCCACTGCGGGCGTATGATTTGGATAAAAATAAATTTGAGGGAATTGCTGTAGATGTAAGAGCCGGGAGAGTTTATCTGGTAAACGATGAAGAGAACAGGCTATATGTTTATAGTTACAGGTAGACTTAAATTAATTGACTACATTGTGGCGGGTATAAAAGCAAACGGAGCGGGTTAATCTATTTAATCAGTTTATGGTAAAAGGGTTTAGATTTAAAAAAAATAGCAGAGGGTTTTCGGATAAAACATTCGCTTTCATGCGAAAAACCATTATTACCTCGACACAATTTCTTTTTAATCCAAGGATTACCAACCCGGAATACATGCCCATAACCGGCCCGTGTTTCATCTATGGAAATCACTCCAATTACTTTGATCCGTTTATGATCAATGTCGGGATGACTCAGGAGCCTACGGGCGGTGTGATGACACGTGATCAGTTTCATAAAATTCTTCCTCGAATATTTATGGATAGTATCGGGATTGTACCCACCAGTAAATATGTTCCGGAACCGGGAATTATTCGAAGTGTAATCCGGATGATAGATCAGAAGCGGATGATCGTAATCTTTCCGGAAGGGGGACGGAGATGGGATGGCAGGCCGAAGCCTGTGATTGAAACCACATTGAAACTGTTTTGGAAGATGAAAATTCCCATTCATCCGGTCCAGATTCATGGATCTCATTTAAGCTGGCCGCGATGGGCGGATCACCTTCGCAGGGCAAGTACTGAAGTACGGTTTATGAAACCTATTAACGCATCTGATTTTGATGATTTTGATACTTTTTCGGAGTTTTGCAAGGAACAAATCAATTTTAATGAATATAATCCACCTGTTGCTGCTTTTCCAAGCTCATGTAAGAAACCGGCAGCCGGAATTCAACGATTGCTTTACAGATGCCCTGTAACCGGGAATAGCGGGGCTGTTTTTTCACCGGATGGTGAATATGTATTCAGCAGGGATGCAAGTTTCCGATATCGAATGAATGAAGCCTCCCGATTGGTCGATGGAGATGGCCGTGAACACTCGATATTGGATTTTTACGATAAAATCAATCAGATGCCAATGACCTGGGTCGATGCATTGGAGCGAGTTGTATTGCAACATATCGGTAGTCAGATCTACAAGGTCGATGAAGAGCATCAGCTTATAAAAATGGACAAAGCCATTGTTGAATTGACAGATGAAAGGCTTTCATTTTATATGGGTTCTGAAGAAACACACTTGGGGATGGAAGATATCCGGTATATATCCATTGAACAGAACCATAAAATTTCAGTTACAACACCTGAAAAAATGCTGCAATTTACTCTTGAAGGAAAGAGTGCATTACAGTGGCAGAACTATATAAATCGCCTAAAAAAAGGAGAAAAACCTATAAAATCACTCTAATGGGATCGTGGACATTGAATATTTCTACCGGGGAATTTTTTCTCGATTTTGCCTGGATGGGGGTACTTTTAATTCTGGGGACTTGGCTCAGAAGCAAGGTGCCGATTTTACAAAAATATTTGATTCCGGCGAACCTGATCGCCGGTGTAATTGGGCTTGTGATAGGAGCTAATTTATTGGGATGGATAGATTTAACCACTGACAGGCTGGGAGCCTATGTCTATCATCTGCTTGCGCTGCTCTTCATTGCATTGGGACTTCGTGCTCCGAAATCAGAGATCGGAATTTCATCTGTAAAATTTGCGATGATCTTTTTATCAGTATACCTGGTTCAGGCAATTACCGGTCTATTGATCGCCTTTCTTCTATTTTATACGATTATGCCTGAGTTATTTGTAGGAATTGGCTTTTTACCTCCTTTGGCATTCGGGATGAATCCGGGAATTGCTTATTCCATCGGTTCCAATTGGGAACATTTTGGATTTGAGTATGGGGGTGTTGTGGGGCTTACGTTTTCGGCGATTGGTTTTCTGATTGCTTATACAATTGGAATTGCATTGGTCAGAAACGGGATCAGAAAAGGCAAAGCTGTATTTATAGATGGCGGGAGTGAAATATCCGAAGATGTCAAGAAAGGAATATTAAAAAATCCGGCCGGGAATGGTGATGAAAAAATTACAACATCTCCGGAGAACATCGAATCTCTTTCTTTTCATATCGGTTTGATTGGTATGACGTTTGTATTGACATACATCATCGTAAAAGGGATGGAGTTTGGTTTGGTTTATGTAGGGGCTGAAAACGAAGTAACAACACTGTGGTCGTTTCATTTTATTTTTGCGGCGATTATCGCACTTCTGGTTCGCAGATTGATGGATTTGAGTGGCAGCAGCCGCTTGATTGATGATGTAACCATGACACGCTGTTCCAATCTTTTCATGGATTTTATGATTGTTGCATCGGTTGCGGCTATTAGCCTGGTGGTGGTAGCACAGTACTGGGTACCCCTTTTATCGATATCTGTTGCAGCCGGTATTGCCACCTGGGCTACCATCCAATTCATGACACGTGATGCGTTTACCCACTATGTATTTGAGCGTTTTGCTGCCATTTTTGGTAACATGACCGGGACCTTGCAATCTGCCCTTGTACTGCTTCGAATAGTTGATTCCGGAATGAAATCTCCTGTCAGTTACAACCTGGTTTATGGAAGTGGCCTGGCTCTGGTATTTGGCTTTCCGCTGCTGCTTTTAATCAATGCACCGGTCCATTATTTTTCTGACCTAACTCAGGGTTTTTGGGTGGTGCTTTTTGCACTGATAGCCTATCAATTTATCATTGCAATCGGCTGGCTATATTTGAAAAAATCGGGGCGGTAAACGCTGAACGAATCAGTTGAAGATTCGTGTTAATGTGTGTGTTTTTCATAGAATTAACATCCATTATATGAAAAAAATCTAATGGTTGAGGGCACGTGCAATGCTTATCTTTTAATAGGGTATTCAAAAGCATTTAAATGATTGAATACGCCCTTGGAAATTCGATTAATAGAATCTTTTTTTATTCATGTGTTATCCACAGGAATAAAATACATTTTATAATCAATTTAATGTTTATATTAAATCATTATTATTATTAGATTTAAAGGATATACATAGCGCCATTTTATTACTTGAAAATTAGAATTATACACAAAAAATTCTCATCAATAATGTGAGATAATTCTAATGCATACTTGCCTATCTATTTTGTATATTTAAAGTTGGAGAATTGTGTCCATGAAAATGGCTAAATATTAATCAACTATTACTGTTCTGACGGTAAACAACACATATCAACACTTTTTGCTAAATCTCTCAGAGATAGGTAAAATCATTTCCAAAGGGCTAAAAAGCTTTGGAGTTAGATTAGCTGTGTTGGTACTTCTCCTATTTGTTTTAGGGGCGTTGCCGGTCTTTGGTCAGTCTCAGCAAGCATTTACTAGCCCGGGTTCAACCACATTTACGGTTCCGGATGGAGTGAAAGAAATTACGGTTCAGGTTTGGGGTGGCGGTGGTGCCGGTGGTTCCGGAACTCAGCAAGGTCAGAACATAAGATCCGGTGGCGGTGGCGGCGGCGGTGCTTATCAACTGCGGACATATGCGGTGACGCCCGGTCAGGTAATCAACTTAACTGTAGGTGCCGGTGGTGCTACAAGTGCCGCTTCAGGAGGTAATTCACAGATTTCATTTGCAGCAACGACATTAATTGCCAATGGTGGAGCCGGTGGGGCAAATGCAACGGGTGGAGGTCAGGGCGCTAGTGGTGCCGGTGGAGCAGGAGGTACCGGAGGTACGTTTAATGGGGGTGCCGGAGCAGGTGGTGTTGCGGGTAATGGCGGTGGGGGTGGCGGAAGTGCTGGAACCGCAGCAAATGGGAATAACGGATCGGGCATTACCGGGGGTG
>TARA_R100001143_G_scaffold63306_1_pt1 | contig 53760 bp, 58 predicted proteins | sample TARA_R100001143 | Tara Oceans TARA_R100001143 (sample SAMEA2621300) | marine metagenome | biome: marine biome (ENVO:00000447); feature: mesopelagic zone (ENVO:00000213); material: "saline water (ENVO:00002010), including plankton (ENVO:xxxxxxxx)" | depth 800 m | reverse complement strand
CGGGCCTGTAACAACCCGCCTGCAATTGGGAAGCGGGCATTGTCGGAAAAGTCCAGGTTCGGGGCATATTTGCGCACCTGATCCCGGTTCAGCAATTCCGCATCGACACCATTCAGCCGCATCGCATTGCCGCGCCGGGCATAGGCATCCAATTGCGCATCGGAATGCGCCAGGTTCAAGACGCCCCGCTGAGAGAACATCACATTATAGTTCAGATCGACCGACAGGCCTTCCCATAACTGCAATGATTTCTCATAAAAGAACGAATTGGCCTCCAGCATATAGTTGGAGCGCACAATCGTCGTGTTGCGCCCGGTATTCCCGCCGCCGATATAGCCCTTTTCCAGGACCGCGACGCGGGTGATGCCATGCAGTTTTGCCAGATAATAGGCGGTTGCCAGACCATGCCCACCGCCGCCAATGACAATGGCGTCATAGCTTTCCTGCGGTTTTGGATCGCGCCAGGCGCGGGTCCAATGTTTTTGCCCGGTCAGGCCCCCTTTGAGCACGCTGAACACTGAATAACGAGACATGTATCGCCTGTCGCTTCCTACAGGATGGTCCTGAAAAAGGGGGAGGTTTCCCCGTAACAAGGGACGCGCCGAAGATCATCGACGCGCTGAAATCTTTATAGATCATTTCCCGTTCAAGGCACGCGCTGAAACGCGCCCCGGATCGTTCAATTTTCGACATTGCTGGTAATTTTTAGACAGAACAAGTGTTATGGCGGTGTGAGCTATCCCCTGTCATCCTGTCCCCGCAGCCGATCCGTTTCGCGGCGTTCTTTTTTTGTGGGACGGCCCGCGCCATCATTGCGCAAGGCGACGGGGGCCGGATCATCGGTTTTGGATCGGGGTTTGGGGGGTGCCAGATCCTTATACAGGGTCTGGGCGATTGGTGCTGGACCGCGATGATCGGCAATGGCCTGGATTTCGATGACCCGCACATCCTTTTCCTGCAGGAAGGTTAAGACATCACCGGGCCCAACAGATTGGCTGGGTTTGCGAACAGGTTGGCGGTTCAGCCGGACATGCCCGCCTGAAACAACTTCTGCGGCCCGGGTTCGGGTTTTGAAGAATCGCGCATGCCATAACCATTTATCCAGCCGTCCCTTGCGGCCCGCATGGGCGGTTCCATCCGAATCGTCCAGGGGATATGTATCATTGGCGCTGTCTGTCATTTCCGGGAGACCAGACCTTTCAATATGGCGAACGGGGAATCAGGGTTGGGGCGCACCGTCACCGGACGCTGAGGGTTGGGCGTTTTTGCATTCGGTGTTTCAGGCTTGATGGATTTCCGGCGCGCGCTTCGATTGCGTGTGGCGGGAACAAAGGCGGGCGGGTCGGCCAGGGCGTCCTGCGTTCCCTCTTTTAAGGGCGCGGGTTTGAAACCCAATGCCCGCATCACGCCAGCCAAGGCGGGGTCTTTCTCCGGCAGGCCGATTTGCGCACAGAATTTGTCATCGCCTAGAAAGGGCGTCTTGCGCGGATGATGCCGTAATTTCGCGGTCAGTTGTTCCCAGCGATCCAGCCGTAAGGCGATGGGCCCCAGGGGGGTATACCCCAACATGGGCCAAACCGGATCGGCCACGCGATCCCTGGGCAGACTGGGCGAAGACGCATTAGGGATTTCGGGAACGGGGCATCCCGACCAGGCGGCCCACAGAATCGCCCGGGCGCGCACGGCCTTGATATCCATCAGCCCGGCCAGATAAATCCAGTCACGCCCGAACCGCAGGCCGATCTTGGTCAGGCTGGCCTGGGCGGATTTGCTGAGGGCACCCAGAGTATCTGCGGCCTGCTTGCGGGTCAGGGCGCCCAGATTTTCCCGCAATTGATATAATAGACCGCGCGCTGCCGCATCCAGGCTGTGCGGATCGATCTCCGGGGCCAGCAGGGGCTTTAACCGTCGCAACATAAACGCATCCAGGAAGTGCTGAACCCTGACACGCGCGCGTTCCGTCAGATTCGTGTCGGTCAGGCTGTTGCTCAACAAGACAGCGCGGGGCGATAACAGGGAATCCCCCTTGTCCGGGCGCGCGATCATACGACCGCGCCAGGTTATCCGGCCTTCGGGGGTCATACCGAAATCCTGATCTGGCGACTGTTCCAGCGCTTTGACGCGGCGCGGCGCGTCCTCCCCCAATGCGCGATGCGCGGCGGCCAGCAGGGCCTTGGCTTCGCGCCGGTCGGCGGCGTCATGGGGCTTGAAAGACAGGCCTTCGATATGGCCCACGACATGGCCTTCAACGACAACCTCGTCCTTTTTAGTCACGGCGGATAACAGATCCGCCCCTTCGGACCCTTTGGACCGACCCAAAACGGCAGCGCGTTTATCAACGAACCGATCTGTCAGGCGCTGATGCAGGGCATCTGACAGGGCATCTTCGATCTGGCGGGTCCGTGCCTGCCAGTCGGCGGCGCTGGTGATCCAGTCAACACGGTGCGTGATATAGGTCCAGGTCCGGATATGCGCCAAGCGGGCCGTCAGCGTGTCAATATCGCCGTCGATGCGGTCCAGCCGCTCAATCTGATCCGATACCCAATCGGCGGGCAGGCGACCGTCCTTATCGACCAGATAGGTAAAGATATGCCCGATCAGGGTGGCGTGATGGTCGGGCATCACCTTGCGAAAATCCGGAACCTGACAAACATCCCATAACAATTGCACGCGGTCCCGGCTGCCCGCTCGCGCCAGAATACCTTCATCGCGCATCAGGGCGGCCAGGACGACCTGATCAGACGCATCCCGCGCACGGGTCAGTTCCTCCTGTTGGGGATGGACATTCAGGCTGGCATAAAGCCGCCTGGGGGAGGCGAAATCCAGGGACCGATTGCGCCAGTAAATCTGACGGACCGGGGGGTAATCATGTTCTTCGACGCGGCGCAGGACCTCTTCATCCGGTGGCTTCACATTATTGGTAATGCCAAAGGTACCATTGTTCATATGCCGCCCGGCGCGCCCGGCAATCTGTCCGATCTCCGGCGGGGTCAAGGGACGCCTGCGGGCACCATCGAATTTGCTCAACTGGGCGAAGGCAACATGGTCAACGTCCATATTCAGCCCCATGCCAATCGCATCGGTGGCGACCAGATAATCGACCTCTCCGGCCTGATACATCTCCACCTGGGCATTGCGGGTGCGGGGGCTCAATGCGCCCAGGACAACCGCCGTGCCGCCGCGTTGCTGGCGGATCGCCTCTGCCAGTTCATAGACCTGATCGACAGAAAAGGCGACAACCGCACTGCGCCGTTTCAGGCGGTTGAGTTTCTGTGCCCCGGCATAGCTGAGGGTCGACAGGCGGGGGCGGCTTTCGATCACCGCATCGGGGATCAAATGCCGGATCAGGCCCGCCATGCTGTCCGACCCCAGGAACATGGTTTCAAACCGTCCCCTGGCATGCAGCAGACGGTCTGTGAAAATATGACCCCGCTCTGGATCTGCACAGAGTTGAATTTCATCGATGGCCATGAAATCAACGGTCCGATCCATCGGCATGGATTCGACGGTACAGATGAAATAGCGCGGATTGGGGGGCAGGATTTTCTCCTCCCCCGTGATCAGGGCAACGGCGGACATCCCAACACGGGCGACAATGCGGTCATAGTTTTCCCGGGCCAGCAGGCGCAGGGGAAAGCCGATCATGCCCGACATCTGCCCCAGCATGCGTTCCACCGCTAAATAGGTCTTCCCCGTATTCGTGGGGCCCAGAACAGCGCGTATCTGCGAGTGCAAGGGTCTCATATCAAGACAGCCTAAACCATATGACCGGGTTCGTGAACCGCTGCGGCAAAACGAATATCCTGCATACGTGATTCCTGTGCGAAGAACCAGCACTATGCGCAGCAGTCAAATAATAAATTGATTGACTAATTTATAGATTGAATGATCAATCAACTTATTGAATGATGTGTCACCATATTGAAATACTACAGGAATTCGCCACTTGGCCCGACAGTCAATTGAAGATATCCGAAAGATTGAGCTGATCGATGCAGCCCTGGCTGTGATTGCGGAGGAGGGGCATGATGCCGCAACCACACAGAAGATCGCCGCCCGGGCCGGTATCTCAGCGGGGATCGTGCACCATTATTTCGGTGATAAGGCCAGCCTTTTACAGGCCAGCATGCGCGCAATCCGAAAGCCTGTGGTCCGCGCCTATGTCGAAAATCTGGCCGCCCAGGGATTGACCACAACGGCGGGCCGCCCGGCGCTGGAGGCCTGCCTGGAAGCCCATTTATCCCCTGCCATTCTGACCGTGCGGCGGGCGGCGGCCTGGCTGCAATTTACCGCGCGGGTGGCCTATGTCCCGGATTACGCCAGGGTTCACGCATTGGTCCGCAATCGCCAGATCGCGGCCCTGACACGGGCGGTTCGACCCCTGGTGCCGCATCAGGGGGATGCTGTTCGGATGGGGATACGACTGGCTGTCGCGCTGGATGGCTATTGGATGGAATGTGCAACCCGCGAAGGGGGGCTGACCGCGAAAGAGGCGCGACTGGCAATTGATGCCCTGTTGTCGGATTCCGTTTGGTAAGAATGCCCAGTGCGGTTTAGACTCTCCCCCATGAAAACACTTCTTTCACGCCTTGGCGGTCTGGGCCTGGCCTGTCTTATGCTGACGGGTTGTTACCTGCCCAATAAGTTCGAACTGACGATGCAGATCGCACCGGATGGGCGATATGCTACAACCTATGACGGCACGCTGACGCAGTTACAATTTCTCCAGCGGATCGGGACGGGGGATCTGGTCGGCAATCAGATCGACGAATATGTCGGCATTTATGAAAATGATTTGCGCCGCAATTCCGGCTTTAAGGAAGTCACCTATCTGGGCAAAGCCGAATATCGCGTGAAATTCGACAAGCAGGGCAGTTTGGCGCGGGAAAAGCAATTCAGCTTCCCGGAACGCAACGGCGTTGTCCTGGGTTTGCGGCGATGGACGGCGGCCAGTGCGGAAGGGTATATGGCCAAGTTCCGGGCCACCAATCATCCGGCGCTTCCCTCCCTGGCGGCGGCGAATTTCGCCAATGAACCCAATATTATGGAAGTATTCGGGGATCGCCTGCCCAAAAAAATGCGCGATGACCTTATTGCCAATGGGTTCTGGGTGCGCGGCAGCATTCGCATCTGGACCTCGGCAAAGGTCGGGTATCACAATGCGCAGGAAGTTGTGGAGGGGAATCCGACCCTCTATGTCTGGAACATTGACAGTTTGAACGCCCAACCGCCGGAAATGATCATGGCCTGGACTCCGCCCAGCCAGTAAGTCCCAGCCAGTAAGTGAGGGCCAATAAGTTGGGGCCTTTCGTTCAATGCAGCCTTAAAAAAGGGATCACACATGAATTTTGACATCATTCTGGAAAGCGTGATGACGGGCTTTCCTTTCCTGTTCCTGCATTTTGCGCTGACCGTGGCAATCTGGCTGGTGGCGGTATGGGTCTATGCCCTGTCCACCCCCTATGCGGAAATGAAGCTGATTCGGGAGAATAATATTGCCGCTGCTGTGACGCTGGGCGGGGCCATGCTGGGGCTGGCGATCCCCCTGGCATTCGCCATGGCGTCCAGCGTCAGCATGGCTGATATCCTGGTTTGGGGGCTGATCAGCATGGCCTTGCAGATTGTCGTCTATCGCGTGATCGATCTTGTGCTTAGGGATTTGCCGCGCCGCATAGAAGCCGGGGAAATTGCCCCGGCAATTCTGGCAACAGCCACGAAACTGTCGATTGCGGCCTTTAACGCAGCGGCCATCTCCGGATAGGGGCGGCAGGGCGGAAGCGACGCGATGAAGCTGATCGACAAAATTGCCTTCCTGGTGCTGGGCATCGTGTCCCTGGCGTCGATCTTTGGCTTTTTTGAAACAAGCCCCGACCCGGATGCACCGCGCCGACCCAGCATCGCCCTGGCCCCACCTCAGGGGGACCCGCTGCCACCCCGCAATCCGACCCGTGACCCGATTGTCATGGTCGATATGGGGCAAAGACCAACAACCAGTCTGGGAACGGCATTTTCGCTGGAATCCAATGGTGTCTGGATGACGGCGCGCCATGTCGTTGATGGCTGCGACAGGGTGGGTCTGATGACCGGCCCATCAAAGGCTGCGAAGGTGAACCAGATTTGGATTCACCCCGCTGCGGATCTGGCCGTTTTATCCCAATCCTTGCGGCGCCCCGCCCTGAGAATGGCGAATCGCGCCCCCGTGATTGGAGAACAGGGCTATGGCGTCGGCTATCCCCAGGGCAAACCGGGAGAGGTGGTTGGCAAACTGTTGGGCCGCGCAACCTCGCGCAGCACGGGGCGCTACAGTCTGGATGAACCCGTGCTGGTCTGGACGGAAACCGCACGCTTTCCCAATTTCTCCGGGGATCTGGCGGGGATCAGCGGCGGGCCACTTTTCGCACAGGATGGCACAGTTCTGGGCGTCATCGTATCGGGTACCGTGCGGCGGGGGCGTTTCAATACGGTTGCGCCATCCTCCCTGACCCTGGCCCTGCAGGAAGCGCAACTAACACCGGGAGATATCGGCGAAACCGCCCCTGTTCCGGTCCCCATCGAAGCCCAGGCCCTATCAGATCTGGGACAGCAGTTGCGGCAGGGTGGCGCGGTTGCTCAGGTTATCTGTCTGGTCAATTGAGGGAATATCCCGATACCCGCGGAACCATTCCAGCAGGCAGTTCCCAGCATCCTTCCTGTTGTGATACATGCCGCCCTGGACCCCGGATCACGCCCGGGGTGACGAGTGGGATTGTGTCAATTCACAGCCTGGCCAATCCCCGCTCCAGCCGATTGAAGGCCTCTGACAAGCGGTCGGGGGACAGGGCAAAGCACAGGCGGTACCAGCCCTCTGCCCCAGGGCCAAAGGCGGTGCCCGGCGCGATGCCAACCTTTGCCTCGCGCACCAGTCTTTGACAGGTCTCCAGCGTGCGGTCGCCGGTCCCGTCGATGCGGAAAAAGCCATAGAAGCTGGCGCTGGCCGGGCGATAGTCCCGCACCTTTGGCAGATTAGGCAGGCGCTGATTGCAGATGTCGCGGCCGATGCGGCAATGCTCGACAATCTGGGCAACGGCCCGCTCCCCCTCTGCAATCGCCTTGATTCCGGCGCGCTGGATAAAGGTTGGCAGGCAGGAATAATTAAACTCGATCATATTGCCCAAAACATCGCCCAACTCTGGTGGATGGGTGATCCAGCCCATACGCCAGCCGGTCATGGCCCAGCTTTTGGAGAAGCTGTTGACCACCAGGACCGGATCGTCGGGCTGTGCGATTTCCAGGAAGCTGGGGGCCGCGCGCCCGTCATACACCATGCGGGTATAGACCTCGTCAGAGACGATCCAGATGCCCCGCTCCCGCGCAAAGGCCAACACTTCGACCATTTGTTCCCGCGGCATGACCCAGCCTGTTGGGTTGTTGGGCGTGTTGATGAAAATCGCCCGGGTGCGTTCGTCACATTGGTCATACAGTTTCTGTAGATCTAGATGCCATCCCCGCTGTGCGTCATTGTCCAGCACGGCATAGCGCGGCGTGCCCGACAAGGCGCGGACCACCGATTGCGCATTGGGCCAGACGGGGGAGATGATGACGGCATTGTCGCCCGGATCCAGAATGGTCTGAAAGATCAGCATGATCGCCGACATGCCCGATTGCGTCACGGTGATGCGGTTGGGGGCGATCTCCTGCCCAAACAGGCCGCTGACATAGCCCGACAGAGCCTTTTGAAATTCGGGCAATCCGCGCTTGTGACCATAGAATGTCTCCCCCGCATTCAGGGAGTTGATGGCCGTCTGGCGGATCTCTGTATCGGTCACCAGGTCGGATTCACCATACCACATGGCAATCACCGATGGGTCCCCCAGCGCCAGCTTCGACACGGCCAGGATTTGCTGTTCTTCGATACCGGCAACGGTGGGACGGATGTAACCAATCGACATGGCGGGCGCTTTCCGGGACGGGAGGGATAAGGGCAACTCTATCGTCAAAGTGGCCGAACTGGGGGCGTGCTTCAAGCCAGAAACCGCGCCGCCTGATGAATGATGCGGATCGTCTCGTCCCATAGATGATAGTCCGCCAATTCCGACAGCGGCACCCAGCGCGCCTGAACCGCATCATCGCCCGCCTGCAGCACCCCGCCAACCGGCCGGGCCGCAAAATCAATCAGCGTATAGTGATGCGACAGGTCGGTGGAACCGGGCAGGGGCGTCAGGGAATCCACCACATCGATCAGCCCCAAAATCTCAATCTCGATCCCCGTCTCTTCCAGCACTTCCCGGATGGCCGCAGCGCGAACCGTTTCCCCCCATTCCTGCCGCCCGCCAGGAATAGACCACTCCCCCACACGCGGCGCCCGCCCCCGCTGAACCAATAACACATCCAAACTGAGATTGGACCTGTTGGAGTTAAGCACCACAACTCCCACTCCTACCAACGGTTGCCTCTTATTCATATACTATCCTGATTTACTATCCTAATAGGGCATCTTTTCTTAGCGTTTGGTTACAGCAGGTGGAGAATTAACTCATTACAAGAGAAAAACATAAAATAAATTTTACCATTAAATTCACCCCAAAAAGTTCGTATGGATCATTTCGAGCTAGTATTCCTTATTGCAGGTCACATAATTCTTGTATAGGTGGTAGGATGAGATATTGACAGTCGATTCGTTGCGCCTTATCTATAGGTCTACACCCCTGGACGTCTCGACGTTCAGGTGCAGGGCCTCTTAGGAGGCCCTTGCTTTTTTTGGGATCACTATGCGTACCATAGTCTATATTGATGGATTTAATTTATATTATGGTGCCTTAAAAGGCACACCGAATAAATGGTTAGATGTCAGCACTTTATGTCGCTCAATTCTAAAACCTCACAATGATATTATTAAAATAAAATACTTCACGGCACGCGTCTCAGCGCGACCCAACGATCCATCTCAACCCCAACGACAAGATATCTATTTTCGTGCATTGCAAAGCTATTGTCCGGAAGTTGAGTTTTATTTTGGGCATTTTTTATCCCACGCCGTTTCAGCACCACTAGAAAATCCAACTCCGGCAGCAAAATTTGTGAAAGTGATAAAGACCGAGGAAAAAGGGTCGGATGTGAATCTTGCTGTTCACCTTGTAAACGACTGCTGGCTGGATGCTTATGATTGCGCAGTCGTGATTTCAAACGATAGCGATATCGCTGAAGCTATGCGCCTTGTCAAATTACATAGCTCCAAGGCGATTGGTCTTGTTACACCGGGAAATCGGCATCCATCACAACAACTTAAAACTCATGCAGATTTTTCTCTACGCCTTCGCCCACATATACTTAAGGCTAGTCAATTGCCATCTCAAATACCAGGCACAAACATTACGAAGCCAATGCAATGGTAGACCCAACAAGCGAAAACCCCCGGTTTCCCGAGGGTTTTCGATGGTGGAGCCAAGCGGGATCGAACCGCTGACCTCTACACTGCCAGTGTAGCGCTCTCCCAGCTGAGCTATGGCCCCTTATGTGTCGGTCCTGGACTTTTTCGACCGGCGGCGCGTGTTATACACGCCGTATCCGGTCTCGCAAGAGTTTTCAAGAAACCGACACAAAGACTTTGGGATTCTTACAGGTCGTCGTCGTCTTTTTTGGTGCCGACAACCGGAACATCATCGTCGTCCAGGTCGGATGTGTCTTCCAGCACGCCGTCATCGTCGTCGTCATCAACATCCAGAACGTCCAGATCATCATCATCATCGTCGCTGTCATCATCCAGATCACCGGATGATTTGGACGCGACTTTGGCTTCCTTCTTGGGCTTGTCGTCAGGCACCTGGTTGCGACCGCGCTTCAGCTTGGTGGCGGCTTCTGGGTCGAAGACAGCCTCGCAGCTTGGGCAGATGATCGGGTCTTTCTGCATGTCATAGAACTTCGCGCCACAGCTGAGGCACAAACGCTTAAAGCCCCATTTGGGATTTGCCATGTCGCTGATCTCCTTCGGATTGACAGTAAAATTAATTTTTTCGGAGGCTCCCTATAGAGCAACCGCGACCGATACGCTAGGGCGATGATACACTCATCCCCCTATTGTTCAGCCGATTGCGGGCGGAATTGCCAAATTCCAGCGGCGCTGTCAAAAGATAAATCAGGAAACGGGGTTTGTCCGTCGGCAGCCCAAGGTGTAAAACACACCCGCATCCGGAGTGATGATGTTCCAACGCCCCCGTTTCGACCGATACAGTGTCGCCGTCTATAGAATAGGATCGTGCTGAAATGAACTCCTCTTTAACCGTGTCTGCCGGGTCCCCTTTGATCGGAACCGCGCGGGTGCCGGGCGACAAATCCATCTCGCATCGGGCGGTTATGTTGGGCGGCCTGGCAGTCGGGACAACCCAGATCGAAGGCCTGCTGGAAGGGGAGGATGTGCTGGCAACCGCCGCCGCCTTTCGCCAGTTGGGGGCGGATGTCACGCGGCATCAGGATGGGGCTTGGACGGTGACGGGTGTTGGCCTGGGCGGATTGCGGGAACCAGAAGATATTTTGGATATGGGCAATTCCGGCACGGCGGCGCGCCTGTTATTGGGTATTCTGGCGGGCCATCCGATCCGCTGTATGATGACCGGTGATGCGTCCCTGCGGTCGCGCCCGATGGGCCGCGTGACTGATCCGCTGACGGCAATGGGCGCGCGCATTGAAACGCGCGACGGCGGGCGTCTGCCGCTGATGATCCAGGGGGCTGATATGGTCCTGCCGATTACCTATGAATTGCCGGTCCCTTCGGCGCAGGTGAAATCTGCCGTGCTGCTGGCGGGGCTGATGGCGCGGGGCGAAACCGCCGTGATTGAATCGGTTGCCACCCGCGATCATACAGAACGCATGCTGACCCATTTTGGCGGCAAGGTCAGCCGTGAGGCCCTGGCCGATGGCGGCAGTCGCATCGCGGTCACGGGGGAACCGGAATTGACCGCTGCTGATATCCTGGTCCCGGCCGATCCGTCCTCTGCGGCTTTTCCTTTGGTGGCGGCCTTGCTGGTGCCGGGATCGGAAGTGCATCTGCCCAATATCGGCATGAACCCGACCCGCATCGGGTTGATCAAGACCCTGCTGGAAATGGGGGCTGATATCGTTGTTGAAAATGAGCGTGTTGCAGGCGGGGAGCCGGTTGCTGACCTGATCGCGCGCCATTCCACGCTGCATGGGGTTGATGTGCCGCCAGAGCGGGCAGCCAGCATGATCGACGAATATCCGATCCTGTGCATTGCCGCCTCTCAAGCGGAAGGAACGACCCGGATGCAGGGGGTTTCTGAATTGCGGGTCAAGGAATCCGACCGGATCGCGGTGATGGCGACGGGCCTGCGCGCCAATGGCGTGACGGTGACAGCGGGCGAGGACTGGATGCAGGTCGAAGGCCGCCCCGGTGATGTTGCAGGCGGTGCCAGGGTCGCCACCCATCTGGATCATCGCATTGCCATGAGTTTCTTTGTCCTGGGTCTGGTGACGAAAAAGCCGGTTACCATCGATGATGCCGCCCCGATCCGCACCAGTTTCCCGAATTTCCTGGACCTGATGGCGGCGCTTGAGTCGCGGCGACAGGGATAGGAATGGCACGGATTACGACCCGCCTGACCCGCGCCTTTGGGATCGATCACCCCATCCTGTTGGCCCCCATGGCTGGCGTCAGCGGCGGCCTGTTGGCAAAGGCGGTCAGTGAGGCGGGCGGGCTGGGCCTGATCGGCGGGGGCTATGGCGATGCGGATTTCCTGACCCAGGCATTTCGCGATGCGGGCAACAGTCCGGTTGGCTGTGGCTTTATCACCTGGTCCCTGGCGCAACAGCCGGACTTGCTGGATCTGGTCCTGTCCCACACGCCGCGCGCGATCATGCTGTCCTTTGGTGATCCACTGCCCTTTGCCGCCAAAATTACAGCAATGGACGTCCCCTTGATCTGTCAGTGTCAAACCATCGACCATGTGCGACAGGCCCTTGATGCCGGGGCCGTCGTGATCGTTGCCCAGGGGGGAGAGGCCGGGGGCCATGGCGCCCTGCGAGGAACGCTTAATTTTGTGCCGGAAGTCGCTGATTTCCTGTCCGCCCATGCGCCGGATACGCTGCTGGTTGCCGCTGGGGGCATTGCCGATGGGCGCGGTCTGGCAGCAGCCTTGATGCTGGGGGCGGATGGCGTTCTGGTCGGCACCCGGTTCTGGGCGTCCCAGGAATCCCTGGCCCCCCTGCAACACCGGCAAGCCGCACTGTCCGCGACAGGCGATGAAACGGTTCAGACATCAACCGTTGATATCGTGCGGGACAAGAACTGGCCCGCCCCGTTCAAGGTTCGGGTGCATCAGAATGCCTTCACCCGTCAATGGCACGGACGCGAAGGGGATTTGCGTGCGGTTGTGGAAGAGGCCTCAACCGCTTATACAACAGCCTTGGCAGCAGGCGATCCGCAGCAATCCGCCCCGATCTGTGGCGAAGCGATTGGCCTGATCGCCACAATTGAACCAGCCGCCCGCATCGTTCAGGCGATGGTGACACAGGCCCATGCGCGGCTGAACAGTCGATTTGAGTGAAGGAGTTTCCAGATATGTCATCCAATGCGCCCATCATCATCGCCGTTGACGGCCCGGCCGCCAGCGGCAAGGGGACTGTGGCGCGTAAACTGGCAACCGAATTTGATTTCGCCTATCTGGATACGGGCAAACTGTATCGCGCGGTCGGTCTGGCCGTGCTGCGCGCCGGGGGCGACCCGGAAGACGAGGATGCGGCGATAGATGCCGCCAATGCCCTGGACCTGCAGACCCTGGAAGATCCTGAATTGCTGGGCGATGAAGCCGCGTCCGCCGCGTCAAAGGTGGCGGCGATTGACGGTGTTCGATCCGCCCTGTTAGCGTTTCAGAGAAGCTTTGCCGCCGCGCCGCCGGAGGGCAAATTGGGCGCGGTTCTGGATGGGCGTGACATTGGCACGGTGATCTGTCCGGATGCGCTGGTGAAGCTGTTTGTGACCGCCAGTGTCGATATTCGTGCGCAAAGACGACACAAAGAGTTGCTCAATCGGGGTACGCCCAGTATATACCCGCGCGTTCTGGATGAATTAAAGGCCAGGGACGCGCGCGATATGAATCGTGCGACGGCCCCTTTGAAGGCGGCAGACGATGCTGTGGTACTGGATACCACGGAACTGGATGTCGATCGGTCTTTTGCCGAAGCTCTCCGCTTGATCGGGGGACCGGTAAGAGAGGCCCTTGAAGAGGCAGACGGTGCCTAAGGGCGCGGATCTGCGATAGCGCAGAGCATAAGGTTAGGTTGGTTATGATGGTCGCACGATAAGCCTCAAGCGTGCAGCCATCCCCATTCATTTTGAGGTGAGACCGCCGGATACAACCGGATGGCCGGAAATGAAACAAGACTGAAAGGAACATCACAACCATGGCAAATGAAAGTTTTGCCCAGCTTCTGGAAGAATCCCTCGGCGAAAACGAGTCGCTTGAAGGGACTGTAGTAAAAGGGATCGTCATTTCTATCGACAATGACATGGTCCTGATTGATGTCGGCCTGAAGGCCGAAGGCCGCGTCGCGCTGAAGGAATTCGGCAGCCCCGGCCAGCCCGCAAATCTGAAAAAGGGCGATGAAGTCGAAGTTTTCGTAGAACGCATGGAAGACAAGAACGGCGAAGCGATGCTGAGCCGCGAAAAGGCCAAGCGCGAAGAAAGCTGGATCAAGCTGGAAGAGCAGTTCAACAAGCAGGAGCGCGTCAATGGCGTGATCTTCGGACGCGTGAAGGGTGGCTTCACGGTCGACCTGAACGGGGCCGTTGCCTTCCTGCCGGGCAGCCAGGTCGATATCCGCCCCGTGCGCGACATCACCCCGCTGATGAACACGCCTCAGCCTTTCCAGATCCTGAAAATGGATCGCAGCCGCGGCAATATCGTTGTCTCGCGCCGCGCCGTGCTGGAAGAAACCCGTGCTGAACAGCGCGCCGAACTGGTCGAAAACCTGAAAGAAGGTCAGGTCCTGGAAGGCGTTGTCAAAAACATAACCGATTACGGCGCATTCGTCGATCTGGGTGGTGTAGACGGCTTGCTGCACGTCACGGATATTTCATGGCGTCGCATCAACCACCCGTCGGAAGAGCTGACAATCGGTCAAACGGTCAATGTACAGGTTATCCGCTTCAATTCGGAAACCCAGCGCATTTCACTTGGCATGAAACAGCTGTTGTCTGATCCTTGGGAAGGCGTTGACGCCAAATATCCGGTCGGCACCAAATTCTCGGGCCGCGTCACCAACATCACCGACTACGGCGCATTTGTTGAGCTGGAAGCCGGGATTGAAGGTCTGGTGCACGTCTCCGAAATGTCCTGGACCAAGAAGAACGTTCACCCCGGCAAGATCGTCTCCACCTCTCAGGAAGTGGATGTCATGGTCTTGGATGTGGATCCGAACAAGCGTCGCATCTCGCTGGGCATCAAACAGTGCCAGGAAAATCCATGGGATACCTTCACCGAGAAGTATCCGGTGGGCGCCGAAATCGAAGGCGAGATCAAGAACATCACCGAATTTGGTATGTTCGTTGGCTTGACCGAAGAAATCGACGGCATGGTTCACATGTCCGACATCGACTGGCACAATGCGCCGGAAGAAGCGCTTGCGGCCTATACCAAGGGCGACATGGTCAAGGCCAAGGTCCTGGATGTGGATGTTGAGAAAGAACGCGTTTCCCTGGGCATCAAACAGCTGGAAAATGATCCGTTCGAAGAAGCCATGGATGGCCTGCGTAAGGGTGAAGTTGTCACCTGCACGGTCACCAAGGTTCTGGACAATGGCATCGAAGTGACGGTGAAAGACAATGTTCCAGGCTTTATTCGCAAGGCGGAATTGAGCCGGGATCGGTCCGAACAGCGTCCTGACCGTTTCGCCGAAGGGGAAAAGGTTGATGCCAAGATCACAGCCATCGACAAGACCACTCATAAGCTGACCCTGTCGATCAAGGCGCATGAAACTGCGGAAGAAAAAGAAGCCATGGCGGCTTACGGCTCTTCTGACTCAGGTGCGTCCCTGGGCGATATTCTGGGCGCAGCCTTGAAGAAGCAGAAAGAACAGTCGGGCGACGAATAAGTCCCCAACTGAACTAAAAGACGAATGATTGGGCCGGTTTTCTATCAGGGAGACCGGCCCTTTTGTATTAATTTAGCCATCGCAACGGTAAAATCAGCCCGTCTCATTTTCCTGAAATATTCAATAAATAGAGCGATATCGGGCGTTTGTCCTTGACTGCAAATCAGGGCTTTGGCAGGCTCTAGAATGGTTTGGTGGTCGGATCGTTTTTAAATTTGTTAAATTGAGTAATGGGGCGATATCGTCAAGGCTGAGACAGCAAGAGCGCCTGTTTTGACGCGCTGACTGAAATGCCGCGATATCGATAGGTCAAAAATTGGCGCAGGAAGAGGATCATCCGATGCGCCCCAAACAGGTGGGAGTAACTATATGACACGGTCCGATTTGATCGCCCGTATCGCACAGCGGCGGGGATTGTTTCAACGGGATGTGGAACGGGTTGTTTCGACCGTATTCGACGAGGTGACGCAGGCCCTGGCCCAAGGCGATCGGGTTGAATTGCGCGGCTTTGGCGCTTTTTCTGTAAAAGCGCGCGACTCTCGCACCGGTCGCAATCCCCGCACGGGAGAGGCCGTTTCCGTTGATGCGAAGTCGGTGCCTTTCTTTAAGACCGGCAAGCAATTGCGCGAACGCCTGAATACGGATTGATCCGGCTTTCATTCAATCGATCAGGTCTTTATCGGTCTTAACCCCCGCGAAGTCATGTGACGGCTAGGGCGGGTATCATGGCGAAGGCCGGAGGAACAGATAGGCGAATGCGACAGATTTCTAAGCTGCTTGGTCTAATCATCACCCTGCCCATTCTGCTGGTGGCGATTTCGTTTGCTGTTTCAAATACAGATATCATGACGTTGCGGCTGTGGCCTTTTACCACCGAAGTCACAATGCCGACCGCTTTGGCTTTGTTCATTGTTTTGGTCTTTGGATTCGTTATCGGTGCGATTGCGGCCTTTGTCGGGGCGGGGTCCTTGCGCAAACGTCTTCGCAATGCGGAATACCGATTGCGCCAGATGGAAATGGAACAGGCCCGGATTGCCCGTGAAAAGGAAGCCGCTGCGGCGAAGGAGCAACGGGAAACCGTGGCCCTGGAACAGCGCAGCGCAACTCCAGCCTTGGCGGCGGAATAGGCGACCTTCGGTTCTTTATGGGCCCGTCGGGCCAGCCTGATCTCAAAATTGCCTCAATTTCAGCCTTAAATCTCCCTGGTCGGATGCTCGAATCGTGCGAAATTCGGGGCGATAGGACGTTCTGTGCCGCTTGGGGCCGCAGATTTAATGTGGGGATACGGACCGGTATGAAAACCGATGGCATGACCGAAGACGAAATCAACCAACGCCACGCCGAAAAGATGGCCAAGAAGAAGGCTGCGCGCGACAAGATGCTGGCCGAAAAGACCATCGAAAAGGGCCTTTTGATGGTTCATACCGGCAAGGGCAAGGGCAAGACCACCGCTGCGATGGGCCTGGCTGCGCGCGCCGTTGGCAATGGCAAGAAGGTCTGTATCGTTCAATTCGTCAAAGGTGTCTGGAATACGGGGGAACGGGAGGTTCTGAAACACTTCCCCGACCGATGCGTCATGAAGGCGATGGGTGAAGGGTTCACCTGGGACACACAGGACCGCGCCCGTGATATCGCGGCGGCAACGGCGGCCTGGGACTTTGCCAAGGAAGCCATGGCGGACCCCAGTTTCGACATGGTGATCCTGGACGAAATGAACATCGTGTTGCGCTATGATTACCTGGATCTGGCAGAGGTCCTGAACACGCTTCAGGCGCGCCGTGACATGCTGCATGTCGTCATCACCGGCCGCAACGCCAAGGAAGAATTGATTGAGATTGCCGACCTGGTCACTGAAATGACGCAGATCAAGCACCCTTTCCGATCCGGCGTGAAGGCGCAGATCGGAATTGAATTTTAAGCCGCGTCGCCGTCTGGCGAAGGCATTCAGGAAAGGACTTACTCCATGCGATCATTGGCACAGTTCATCGGGACGATTGCGCTGTTTCTGGCCGTCAGCCTGACGTCCACACTTCAAGCCCAGGCACGGGTCGAAGATGCCGAACAACTGGTGGTGAAATCAGAATTCACCGTCAAGAATATGTGGGACCACCCTGAATTTGCCAATTATGTGCGCCACTATCTGCGCCAGTCAAAGGCGGTTGTGGTAATTCCGTCAATGTTGAAAGGCGGTTTTCTGATCGGCGGAGAAGGGGGATCAGGGATCCTGATGGCGCGCGGCGCAAATAATGAATGGAGCTATCCGGCCTTCCTGTCCATCGGATCGGCGTCCTTCGGGCTGCAATTTGGCGGGCAGTCGTCAGAGATGTTGTTGATCGTCATGACCGGTCGTGGATTGCAGGCCATCCTGGACGATCAGGTACAGATTGGTGGCGAAATCTCAGGCGCGATTGGCCCCTATGGCAGCGGCGCGGAAGCGTCCACCACCAGCAATATGGATGCGGATGTCATCGCCTATTCCATCTCAAAAGGCGCATTTCTTGGCTTTAATGTCGAAGGCACCGCGCTTGTGCCCCGGGAAAGCCTGAACCGCGAATATTATGGACAATCCGTATCGCCCAGTGAAATCGTTCTGAAAGGGGTGGTTGGAAATCCACAGGCGGATCAATTGCGCCAAACCCTGAAGGAATTGATGACCAAACAATAGACAGGGCGGGCTTTTTATGGCGCATGCGCCCCATTGCCCGGCCCTGATGCTTCAGGGAACGGGATCGGATGTTGGGAAAAGTCTTCTGGTGGCGGGCCTGGCGCGTGCCTATACCCGTCGTGGGTTACGCGTCGCCCCGTTCAAACCACAGAATATGTCCAACAACGCCGCGGTCACCCCGGATGGAGGCGAAATAGGGCGCGCACAGGCCCTGCAAGCCTTGGCCGCCCGACAGCCCTTGTCCGTGCATATGAATCCAATCCTGCTGAAACCCCAATCAGATTATGGATCGCAAATCATTGTGCAGGGGCAAGTCTTTGGTACCGCCAGGGCGCGGGATTATTATGGCCTGAAATCCACCCTACTGCCCAAGGCCTTGGAGAGTTTTGATATCCTGGCCCGGGATGTCGATCTGGTCCTGGTAGAGGGGGCTGGAAGCCCGGCCGAAATCAATCTGCGTGCCGGTGACATTGCCAATATGGGCTTTGCGGAGGCGGCGGACCTGCCGGTAATCCTGGTCGCTGACATTGATCGGGGCGGGGTGATCGCCTCCGTGGTTGGCACCTATTTGGTCTTGGAACCATCGGAACAGGCGCGGTTGGGGGGCTATCTGATCAATAAATTTCGCGGCGATGTTTCGCTGTTCGATGACGGGCTGACGGCCATCACCGACCGCACGGGTCTGCCGTCATTTGGGGTTCTGACTTGGTTCCCTGATGCGCATCTGTTGCCTGCAGAAGACGCGGTCGCCATGGATCGCGGGGCGATGGCAACCCAAGGCAATGGGGTGGCCCCGATTAAAATTGCCGTACCGCGATTGGGCCGGATCGCGAATTTTGATGATCTGGACCCTTTGCGTGCAGAACCAGATGTGACCCTGGTGATCGTGTCGCCGGGTCAGGCCCTGCCGGGGGATGCGGACCTGGTGCTCATCCCGGGATCAAAGGCGACAATCGCTGATTTGCAGGAGTTCCGTCGCAATGGATGGGATGTCGACCTGTCCGCGCATCTGCGTCGGGGTGGATCGGTTCTGGGACTGTGTGCCGGCTATCAAATGCTGGGCAAAAGGATCGCGGATCCCGAAGGCATTGAAGGCCCCCCCGGTTCAATCGAAGGATTAGGGCATCTGGACGTCGAAACCGTGCTGAAGGGCCCCAAGCGCCTGGTTCAGGCGATGGGGCTGGACCTGACAACGGGGGCTGCGATCCACGGATATGAAATGCATATGGGCAAGACCGATGGTCCGGGTTGCGCGGTCCCGATGGTCGAAATCGATGGTAAGCCAGACGGGGCAATTGCCGCATCCGGCCAAATCGCGGGCTGCTATCTGCACGGTATCTTTGCCGATGATACATTCCGCAATGCGTATCTGAACCGGTTCCGTGATGGGCGCGTTCAAACAACCGCCTATGATGCCATCGTAGAACGCACCCTGGATCGTTTAGCCGATCATATGGAAACCCATTGCGACCTAGACGCCATGCTGGCGCTGGCCAAAGGCCGCGTTGTTTAGTGTGTGTTGATCAGGCGTTATGCAGCGGCCTGAATGAACAAGTTGATAAGTCGGGTGTTTACATAATAATTGCTGCGCCCCTGAGTCACTTTTGTCACAAATTCGGCATCGGCCAGCATATCCAAATATTTTGCCGCTGTTTGGCGCGATACGCCAAGATCGTTTTGTATATATTCGATGCGTGTATAGGGGTGTCGAAATAAATTGTTCAGCAAGTCTTGGCTGTAAATCTTGGGCAATTTTTGGCGCAGTGTGTTTTTGTATTCCGCCATCAAATCCCGAATGCCCGTCATGAGCACAAGAGTGGTCTTTGACGTTTCTGCAACAGCCGTCAGGATGTACAGGATCCATCCTTCCCAGTCGCCCTCATCCCGGACTGCCTGCAAGCGGGTATAATATTCCATCTTTGTTTTGGTGATGTGGCGGCTTAAGTAGAGGATCGGTGTATCCAGCAATCCCATTTTTGTTAAGTACAGCACATTCAGGATCCGGCCGATCCGGCCATTTCCATCCGGGAAAGGGTGTATGCTCTCAAACTGATGATGGATAATCGCCATCCTGATGATCGGGTCCAGTTCCGAAACCGGTGGATCGTTCACATATTGCTCAAGATTCGCCATGCATCGCTGAACGTCATCGAACTCTTGAGGTGGAACATACACGACCCTCCCTGTGACCCCCTCTTTCAAGGCGGTGCCTGGTAGTTTGCGAAATCCGTCCTCTCGGGATTTCAAGATACGAAACATCGCGATTAAGGTATTGTTGGTTATATTGCCGTGCGATGCGCCAATTTCCTGAAAGCCAACTTTCAACGCCTCACGATATCGCGCGACTTCCTTTGCGGCAGGTGAATCGGGGGAGCCCATAATAGGGTCGGCCTTAAACAGGTCATCCTGAGTCGTGACTATATTTTCAACTTCCGAACTGGCCTTTGCTTCTTGCAAGGTCAGCGTGTCAATCAGAATACCCTGGTTAGGGATTGAGGCGGCGCGCCCTTTGACTTCAGCAAGATATCGATGTGCCGTCGAGAGCGCTTTCAGAACAGCTTTCGACTCGACATCAATATCCAGGGGCAGTGTGGGTATTTCATAGGATTGCTTTAACATGTTCGCTCAATATGTTAAATAATTCAAAAATTATTAACATATTTATGCGTCCTGTTAAAGGGTTTCCTATTTTCAGCCTTATCGATCTTTAGCTCCATTTCGGTTTGAACGGAACCGGGCGAGGGGCGCGGCTGGTGATGTCGTGGGATGTAAGGTCCATGTGGCTGCGGGTATATTCCTGGGTTGCGTCCCGCTTGGGCTGCCAGTCCCAGCCGGTGTGCTGACCGATGCGCAATGCGGCTGACAGGACGCGGCGGCGGTTCTGGCTGTCCAGCACGCGGGCATGAATATCCGCCGGGTCCCAATGGGCCTGTGCGCGGGCGCGAAAGCCGGCCATGCGCGGGGCCTGTTCGGCAGCATCGGCCAGATTGATTTCTTCATTGGGATCAGATGCCAGGTCGAACAATTGATCGGGATCACCGGGACAGCAGATATATTTCCACGGCCCGTCCCGCAGCATCAGCATCGCCTGCCCGGTCCCTTCCGCAGTGTATTCCGCCACCGTGGTGTCGCGCTGTGTCGTGCCATCCACAAACTGCAGCAGGCTTGTTCCATCCAATGGATCAATGGCGTCTGGGATGGGGGTACCTGTCGCTTCATGCGCCAATTGCAGCAGGGTTGGGGTTACGTCCACCTGGCTGACCGGGTTGGCGATGCTGACACCCTGCCCGGCGCGGCCTGGCACATGCAGCACCATGGGAATACGACAGGCCCATTCGCGGAAGGTCATCTTGTACCACAAGCCCCGTTCGCCCAGCATGTCGCCATGATCGGAAACCAGCAGGATCGCGGTATCATCCGCCTGCCCGGTTTCCACCAGCGCGGCGCGCAGCTTGCCCAGCCAGTCATCGACATAGGATACATTGGCCATATAGGCCCGGCGCGCGCGGCGGATATCAGCATCATCAATATCAACGGCATCCAGCGCAATGGCATGTTCCAGCCGCAGGCTGTGGGGGTCGTTGTCGGTGGCCTTTGGGCGGGGCGATTGCGGCATGGGAATATCCGCATCGTCATACAGATCCCAATAGCTGGGCCGCGCCGCATAGGGATCATGGGGATGAATAAAGCTGGCGACATAGCAGAAGGGACGTTCGTCCTCTGTCCGGACTGCATCATAAATCGCCCGCAGCGTCGCCGCCCCGACCTCATCATCGTAGGCCAGTTGATTGGTGATGGAGGCCGGACCTGCCTGCACCACCGACGACATATTATGATACCACAGGTCGATGCGCTTTTCTGGTGTGCGCCAGTCTGGGACCCAGCCGAAATCGGCCGGATAGACATCTGTGGTATGGCGTTCTTCAAAGCCATGCAACTGATCGGAACCCACGAAATGCATTTTACCCGCCAGGCCGGTGCGATATCCCATCAGGCGCAGATAATGCGCGAAGGTCGGTACGGTTGACGGCAGATAGGCCGCATTGTCCCATCCCCCAAAACGGGAAATATACTGGCCCGTCATAAAGGCATACCGACCCGGCGTGCATAGCGGGCTGTTGCTATAGGCCGCATCAAACCGCACCCCCTGTGCTGCCAGCGCATCCATATGGGGCGTTTTCACAGCCTTGTTGCCATAACATCCCACCATAAAGGGGGTTAGCTGGTCTGCCATGACGATCAGGATATTGCGGGGGGCCATTGTGATCTCCTGTTGTAAAGGGGCGGTATGGGATTCCGACCCTGCTTATATCTTTGGTCAGAGTGTTTCATTCCGGGGGTCAATTGAGTGGTCTGGTTGCGTCAATTCTCCGATTCCTTGCGCCCCCACGGCGGCGATTGCGGTGGTTGGGCCGGTTTCCAGCGGGGCTGCGCTGCGACTGGTCCTCAGCCAGGCAATGCCAAATGTTATGAAGGCAAGTCCTGCCATGACAATCATGAAACCGGACGCACCGAATACCCGGATTGCAGCAGGCCCCAGTAAGGCCCCGGTCAGACTGCCGACATTCAGCGCCATGACCAGGGTGCCGCTGGCAGGCACGATCTGGTTGGGCAGCAATCGATCATTCGCATGGGCGACGCACAGGGAATAGATTGGAAATGTTACCGCCGCCATGCCAGCCAAAGTGACATACAGCCAGACCCCGGACGGTCCCAGGGCCAACAGACAAAAGAGGACCGTCCCGATCAGGGAGGCCCCGGCAACGACCAGCCGCCGATCCACCCGATCAGACAACCAGCCAATCGGGAATTGAGATACGGCACCGCTGAGTGTCACGATGACCAGCAGAGACGCCGCCTGCCCCCCAGACATTCCCAGCGCCAGCCCATACAGGGGCAGGCCAACGAACAAGGCGACCTGAACCATTCCATTCAACACAGCGCCGCTGACGGCCATGGGGGATATGCCAATCAGGGTGCGGATCGACAGGCGGTCCGGGGCGCTATAGTCCGGGGCCTGTATCCGGGTGATCAGCATTGGCACCAGACAGATCGATACCAGGATGGAGGTCATCGCAAAGAGCAGACCACCCGTCGGGTCCGGCAGGCCAACCATCGCCACGCCACTGGCGGATCCACCGGTCTGGACAATGAAGTAAATCGACAGGATGGCGGCGCGATTCTGATTTTGGGCCCGCGCGTTCAGCCAGCTTTCGGCAATGACATACAGTCCCGTGAAGCAGAAACCTGCCAGGAACCGCATTGCCGACCAACTGAACGGATCCTGGGTCAGCATATGGATCAGGGCGGCTGTGGAACACAGGGAGGCAAGCGCCCCAAAGGTTCGGATATGGCCGACCTGTTCAATCAAACGGGGGGCGACGACACAGCCAACCAGGGCCCCTAACGGATAGCAGGCCTGCATGATCCCAATCGTCGTCTGGGAAAATCCCAGTTCCGCGCCCCGCAATGTCAGCAATGTTACCAGCAGCCCGTTGCTGATCATCAACAGCAACAGCCCCAGGAACAAAGTCCAACTTTCCTGTAGCGCCCGGAACATGCCTTTTTTCTCCGTGGACCCTGATCCATCCATGGACCGGACCAATACCCAATCTGTGCCGGTATCACGCCGATCGCCCGGCGGCAATCCAGATCAATGAAATGCGAATCGTTCGCAGAAAATATTTGCGAATGATTCGCATTTGCTGTAACGATGAGAAGTCCTTTTTTCGAATGGAGAGGTTATATGCTTGCCCCCCTGAACAGAGTTCTTCCCTGCAAATCCATTGCCGCATCCGCCGAACGGCTGGAGCGGTTCTTTGGCAGCCTTATGATTTTACGCGGTCGTCGGCTGCGTCGGCGCACCGGGCCCCAGCATCGTTCCTGTGTGGAGGGGCTGGTATGTTGATCCGTATGGCGGGGCCCAGCCCTGTAGAAGCCCTGAACACAGCGTTGGAGCTGGATAATCTGTGGTTTGGGGAGCGTTTTGCGGTGTGGACGATGCGTATGTGGTTTGCCACCCTATCGCCCGACGGCAGCCATCGACCGCTTCTGGATCAGGCCTATCGCACGGTGGGCGCAACAGAAGCCATGCCCAGCATTGATGGCGCGCTGTGGGTTTTTAAGGTTGGCGCCAGGCGGCCAGTGGACATTTCCGCCCCCTGCAAGCGCGCCCTGACCTGTGACGAAAAACGTGCGCTGCATCTTTTGGCCTGCCACCAGCAGGGCATCGCCATTGCCGCCCAGCCGGTAACAGAGGCATTGTTTCCCCCCTCAGCAGCCAGGGCCAGTCACCGGCCGCTCAGCCTGTGGGCGGATATTCTGGAACGCGCTGGCCTGGACCTTCCCATGCGGGATTGGGATTTGCCGGAATTGCGCCGCCCCGAAGGAGTCAGCCGCCACAGTCTTCATTGAAGCGAAGTCTTAGCGCTCAGCTTGCCAAGCGTCTGTGTGGCGATTAGAACCCCTGTGCGGGTCCCTGTGGACCCACTGGACAAATCGGTGCGCGAGGCTGGCATGAAAAAAGACGTTAAAAAGGTCGTATTGGCATATTCCGGTGGCTTGGATACCTCGGTCATCCTGCGCTGGCTGCAAGACACCTATGGCTGTGAGGTTGTGACCTTCACGGCGGATCTGGGCCAGGGCGAGGAACTGGAACCCGCCCGCAAGAAAGCCGAGATGATGGGGATCAAAGAGATCTTCATCGAAGACCTGCGCGAAGAATTCGTGCGCGACTATGTCTTCCCCATGTTTCGCGCCAATGCCTTGTATGAAGGCACCTACCTGCTGGGCACCTCCATCGCGCGCCCGCTGATTTCCAAACGCCAGATCGAAATCGCAAAGATGGTAGGCGCTGATGCCGTGGCCCATGGTGCGACCGGTAAGGGCAATGACCAGGTGCGTTTTGAACTCAGCTATTACGCGCTGAAGCCGGACATCAAGATCATCGCCCCCTGGCGCGAATGGGATTTGAACTCCCGCACCAAGCTGATCGCCTATGCCGAACAGCACCAGATTCCAGTTTCCAAGGATAAGCGCGGCGAAGCGCCATTCTCCCAGGACGCCAATCTGCTGCATATCTCCTCAGAAGGGAAAATCCTGGAAGATCCGGCTGTTGCCGCCGATATGGATCTGATCCTATCGCGCATGGTGTCGCCCCAGAATGCGCCAGACAAGGCCGAAGAGATCACGATTGATTTCGAAGCCGGCGATCCGGTCGCAATCAATGGGGAGAAGATGAGCCCCGCCGCCCTGTTGACCAAGCTGAATGAAATGGGGGGTCGCAACGGGATCGGCTGTCTGGACATCGTGGAAAATCGGTTCATTGGCATGAAATCCCGTGGTGTTTACGAAACCCCGGGCGGCACGATCCTGTTCCAGATGCGCCGCGCCATTGAAAGCCTGACGCTGGATCGCGGTGCGATGCATTTGAAGGACGAGTTGATGCCGCGCTATGCAGAACTGGTCTATAACGGCTTCTGGTTCTCCCCAGAACGCGAAATGCTGCAGGCCGCGATTGACCATTGCAGCAGCGTCGTTACCGGTCAGGTCACCGCCAATCTGTATAAAGGCAATGTCCTGATCACCGGCCGCAGCGCCCCCAAGAGCCTGTATGACGCCGATATCGTGACGTTTGAAGAAGACACCGTCTATGACCAGCGCGACGCCGAAGGCTTCATCAAGCTAAACGCCTTGCGCCTGCGCCTGCGGGGCCGATTGCTGGGGCGGTAACTCTCCCCTCACAGAAACGTTTACTGCACCCATCCTGGCCAATGGCTAGGGTGGGTGTTCGTTTTCTGGAGGAGATTTCTATGCGCAAGATTGTCTGGTTATGCATGGTTCTGGTGTTCAGTCCGACTTCTGGCCTGGCGGATCAGGGCTATCCCTATCCTCAGATGCAGGTCATCCCGTCGTCACAGTCTTTCGACAAGCTGGTGGAGTCCCTGAAAACCGCAATTGCCTCTCACAAGATGGGATTGGTCACCCAGGCGTGTGGCAGTTGCGGGGCCAAGGCTCAGGGGTATGACATTCCCGGAAACTTTGTCGCGGGCGTGTTCCGCAATGATTTTGCCAGAAGGCTGTTTGCAATCCATGTCCCGGCAGGGATTGAGGCGCCAATCCGGTTTTATGTAACGGAAAACGCCGATGGCACGGCAACACTGACTTATCGCCTGCCCAGCGCGATCTTTGCGGCGTATGAGGTTCCAGCGTTAGCGCCCCTGGGCACAGAACTGGATGAAATCTTCACCGCCATCACCAAGGATGCCGTGAAGTAGTCTGGGAAAGGCGTACATGCCCCGCCTGACTGAATCTGATTTTCAGGAAATCACGCACTTATTGAGCGTTTGGCCCTGGATTCCCGCCTTCGCGGGAATGACGCCGCACCCACGTCACCCCGGACTTGATCCGGGGTCCAGGGCGACAGGCATCATTTGTGCTGCCGCCCTAATACATCCCGTTAAAGGTCCGAATAGAACCCCAGAATTAATTCCCGGAAATCGCCTTTGACTTGGCGATCAGGTTTTCGGCCTGTTTGATGGAGGCGATGTCGATCAGGCGACCGTCCAGGGAGACGGCACCCTTGCCTTCCTTCTGGGCCTGAGCCATGGCGTCCAGGATGCGCTGGGCCTTGGTCACGTCGGCTTCAGAGGGGGAGAACAGCTCGTTCGCCATGGCGACCTGGCTCGGATGGATCGCCCATTTGCCTTCACAGCCCAGAACCCCGGCACGATTGGCTTGGGCCTTATAGCCTTCGGGATCAGAGAAATCGCCAAACGGGCCATCGACGGGGCGCAGGCCATTGGCGCGGGCGGCAACTACCATGCGGCTGATGGCATAATGCCACATATCGCCCCAATGATAATCGCGGGGCGCATCGCCGTCCTTGTCGGTCAGCACGCCATAATCCGCATGGGGACCGCCAATGACCGTGGTGCGCGCCTTGGTCGACGCGGCATAATCCGCAACCCCAAAATGCAGCGATTCATTGCGCGGAGAGGCCGCAGCGCAGGCATCCACATTGGCCATGCCAAGGGCGGTTTCGATGATCAGTTCAAAGCCGATCCGCTTTTTGCGCTTAACAGCGGCTTCCACCTGGGTCACCAGCATATCGACAGCATAGATATCGGACGGGGTGCCGACTTTCGGGATCATGATCATGTCCAGACGCTCACCACCCTGTTCCAGGATATCAACGACATCGCGATACATGTAGTGGGTGTCCAGGCCATTGATGCGAACGGAGATCGTTTTGGTGCCCCAATCGATATCGTTCAGCGCCTGAATGATATTCTTGCGCGCTTTTTCTTTCTCATCGGGCGCAACCGCATCTTCGCAATCCAGGAAGATGACATCGACATCTGACTTAGCCGCCTTTTCGAACAATTCTGTTCGGCTGCCGGGAACGGCCAGTTCGCTGCGGTTCAGACGGGGGGTGGCTTGTTCAACAATCGTAAAACTCATGAGACGACTCTCCTGGGACGTATATTAACCGGGGACGTGGATTAAATTCATAAATGGAACCTATTCCACCTAACGGAAATCGCAAGCGAAAACTCAGAAATTATGATTTCGACCGCTTTGCCAGGGGGTGTTTGTCTGCAACCAGGGTCGCCAGACGTTCATTCAGGACATGGGTGTAGATCTGTGTGGTGGAAATATCCGCATGGCCCAGCATTTGCTGAACCGACCGCAGATCGGCCCCATGGGCGACAAGATGCCCGGCAAAGGCGTGGCGCAATACGTGCGGACTGATTTTGGCCGGGTCCAAACCTGCCTGCAGCGACAGTTCTTTCAGCATCTGCCCAAAACGCTGGCGTGTCAGATATCCTTCCTTGGACCGGCTGGGGAACAGGTAAGGACTGTCCTTCACCCCGTCGGGCAGAAAAGCATCGCGGACCTTGCGATAGGCGACCAGCGCCTGGCGCGCCGGGGGGGACAGGGGCACAAGGCGTTCCTTGCCGCCCTTGCCCCGCACCATCAGAAAGGGTTCTTCGCGCCGTGCGGCCGACAGGGGCAGGGTCACCAACTCGCTGACCCGCAATCCTGTCGCATAGAGTACTTCCAACAGGCACACCAATCGCACACCGTCCAGGCCCTTGGTCTTTCGGGCGGCGGTCAGCAGGGTATCCACCTCAGCCTCGCTGAGGAATTTTGGTAAGGGGCGTCCCTTGCGGGGCGCATCGACGGTGGCTGTTGCATCCCGTGGTGCATATCCCTCGCCATACAGAAAGCGATGGAATTGACGAAGGGCCGACAGTTTGCGCGCCGCTGTTGTTGGCTTTGCCCCTGCGCGCGCCAGGGCGCTCAGATAGGCGGAAATTTCCTCTGGACCGACGGTTTGGGGCGTCAGGCCCTGGGAATTCAGATAGGCGGTGTAATCCTTAAGGTCTCGATCATAGGCGATGCAGGTATTCTTTGACGCGCCGCGCTCTGCCACCAGCATATCCAGGAAGGCGTCGATCCAGCGCGACATGACCGTTGGCTCTATCTGTCCATCGGGACCGGGTTGGGGGCCGACAGCACGGCTGTTTCCATCGCCAGTTGCCGGGCATCCCGCTGCAGGCCCACAGCGGTCAGCGCCCGCACGACCGCTATGGGGGTGGAGGGGTTCAATTGCTGTGCCGGGCCAATCGATAAGACAGCGATGGACAGGGCCACGACCTCCCCCATACGTTCCGCCTCTGCAGCGCGCGACAGCAGGTGCAGGGGCAGTGCTGCCGCCCCAATACCGGTTTCAGGCTGGGCCGCCATGGCGTCAGCGCGCAGCTCTGCCTCGCTGGCCAGTGGCTCCCCGCCGGTTGCCGCCTGGACCAGGGCTTTCAATGTCTCAAGATAGGCCCGGCCCGCATCGGGGTCTTCCGCCCCGTCAATAATGGCCTGGTCCCAGCCACGGCGGGATTGGCCCAGCGCCTGACCGGTTTCACCAGACAGCATGGCCAGATGCCACAATCTGGCATTAGAAGCCGCGCTGTCTGCATTGGCGGTCGCATGGCTGCGCAGCAGGGCATGCCATTGGCGGGCCCGATCCATATGCCCGGTCATATAGAACAGGCGCGCGGCATCTTCTGCAAACCACAACAGGTCATTGGAGGGCGGGATTGTCATTGCAGGCGTTGCAAAGACGGGTGCAATGGCGATCAGCAACCCGTCGGACCGTGCGCGGCTCAGGGCAACGGAAACGGCCTCTGCCCGCAAGGCTGGGATTTCCCATTTCAGCAGGACCTGATACAGCAGCGCCCGTCCAGCCGCAGGGCTGATCTTGTCCAACGCCTCAAGAGGGGCGTCCAGGGCGCTGGGTTTAAAGGCCTCCGCAAGATATTTATCAGCCAGGGCTTCGGGGGACAGCAACCCACGCCGGGTGGCGCTTTCTGCCACATCCAGATCGGGTGACTGTTGTACGGCCAATTGGGTGATCAAAGGGTCCGTGCTGCCAAAAGGCACAGCCGCCCCGGAAAAGCGCAGCATCGCATAATGCATCGCCCCTTCAGGGGTCAAAGCCTTGAGTTCCGGTGATAGGCCCAGGGTGATGCTGTCCATCAGGGTGAAATAAACCGGATCTTCTACGCCCGTATCAAACAAGGTCTGCGCCGCAAGGGAGGCCTGGTCCTTCTGGCCTGCAACCGCCTGACAGAAGGCAATCAGCTTTTGCCAGAACACATCATTCGATGGTGTTACGGCATTCGTGGCCGTGCTGCACGCTTCGGGCAGGTCATAGGCCGATAATTGTGATCGGGCCAGGGCCGCAAGGCCATCGGGGTCGCGCAAGGCATCGGCACCAGCGCGGGCCAGCGTTTCCGCCTCGCGGGCAAATCCCATGCGGGCCAGTGCTTCTATCCGGGCGTGCAAGACTGATATGGGGGTCCCAGACTCCTGCGATGGCAGGGCAGCAGCAGACAACAGCAGGCGTTTCGCCAATTCCCGGACAACGGGATAGTCACCATTGCCGGTCAATCCATTGATCAGTGCTGCGATTGAGCTTCGTGACAGGCCCGTCCAAAGATCAGGCGGCAGGGCGACAGCCGTGTCTGGCAATGCGCCAACGGCTTCGGTGTCCACCGCCCCCAAGGTTTCAACGGCCATGCCAGACGGTGCTGTTGGTTCGGGGGTGGCCGATGGTTGGTCAGAAGTCTGCGCATCGGGCTGGTCCTGTGTTCCCCCTTGCAAGGACGGAAACAGTTGCACCTGTGCCTGGGCATCAGAGGGCGCTGTTATCAGCAGACCGCACAGCGTGACCCCCGCCAGTGTCACCCTGACAGCCGAAAACGGCATCCAGCCCGGGTTATGACTGCCGTGATTACGACTGCGGGAAGCGGTCATTATCAATCACACGCTCAACCGGGGCGACCGGGGCTGGAATATCATAGGCGATCAGATAGATCGCGCCACCGATCAGCGCTGCGAATATCAGCGCGATTAGAAACAAGACAATCTTTCCCACCATTCCTCCTTAAGGACGCAATTATCACCACATTAATGTGTCATCGGTCAGCACGGGCTTTACCCTATTCCCTGACTATGGCAATTCTGCGACAAGGTTTAAAGGCGCGAACGGCGCGACACAATCACAAGAGCAGGGAAATGGATTGATTTTGCCATGAATGCCCTGGAATTGTTGTTATGAAACAGGCAAATGCCGATCACACTGTCCCCCTGGATCGGTCTATCGTTCTGGTGGGGATGATGGGGGCGGGGAAATCCGCCGTTGGGCGTCAATTGGCGCAACGCCTTGGCTTGCCTTTCGCCGATGCAGATCATGAGATTGAGCGGGCGGCCGATTGTACCATCGCGGATATCTTTGCACAGTTCGGGGAAGAGTATTTCCGCGCGGGCGAAAGGCGCGTGATCGCCCGATTGGTGGAGGAGGGCCCGATTGTCCTGGCGACGGGCGGCGGGGCTTTTATTGACCCGGCAACCCGGGCCTTGCTGCTGGAACAAACCGTCACCGTCTGGTTAAATGCGGAATTCGATGTCCTGTGGGAGCGTGTGTCAAAGCGCAGCCATCGTCCCCTGCTGCGCACCGAGGATCCGCAAGGAACCTTGCGCAGATTGATGGAAGAGCGCTATCCAATTTATGCACAGGCGCATGTGACGGTGATTTCCGATCGCGCGCCAAAGGAACAAACGATGTTGCGGGTAATGGACGCGCTGAGCGCGCCAAAGGAAAGTGATAGTGTATGACGCCGATGTCTGATTCTGGAACTGGGGTATCTGTTCCAAACCCGTCCAGCGCGATTGTGCCCGTGGCGTTGGGGGATCGGTCCTATGACATTCATATCGGTTCCACCATTCTGGCGCAGGCCGGGGAGTTGATGAAGCCGGTTCTGGGCCACCCCCGGGTGATCGTGATCACCGATGAAACGGTCGCCGCCCTGCATCTGGAAACACTGACAGAATCCTTGCGCAAGGCAGGGATTGTTCAGGAAACCATCATTCTGCCCCCGGGCGAGGGCACGAAAAGTATGGAGCGTTTGGCGCGCCTGCTGGATGATATCTTTGAAATTGGTATTGAACGGTCAACGACCCTTGTTGCCTTGGGGGGCGGGGTGATCGGGGATCTGGTTGGTTTCGTCGCCGCTATTGCCCTGCGCGGGATCAATTTTGTACAGATCCCAACCACACTGCTGGCCCAGGTCGACAGCTCTGTCGGGGGCAAGACAGGGATTAATGTGCCTGCGGGTAAGAACCTGGTGGGGGCCTTTCACCAACCCCGTCTGGTTCTGGCCGATATTGGGGCGCTGGATACATTGTCGCGGCGGGAACTGCGTGCCGGCTATGCCGAAATCGTAAAATATGGGGCCATTGATGATTTCGCCTTTTTCCAATGGCTGGAAACCCACGGGGCGGACCTGATGGCGGGCGATCCTGCTGCGCGCATTGCCGCGGTTGAGACAAGTTGTCGCGCCAAGGCCCGGATTGTTGCAGAAGATGAGCGGGAACAGGCTGATCGTCGGGCCTTGCTGAATTTCGGGCATACTTTCGCGCATGCGCTGGAATCGGCGACGGGATTTGGTTCCAGACTGTTGCATGGCGAAGCGGTGTCGATTGGCATGGTCATGGCCTTTGACCTGTCAGCCCGGCTGGGGCTGTGTGACGGTCAGGATGCTGCCCGGTTCGCCCGGCATCTGGCGGAACTGGGCCTGCCGACCGGCCCTAATTCTGTCCCCGGTATTGCCTGGAGCGCGCCTGATCTGGTCGCGCGCATGGCCAGTGACAAGAAGGTGAAGAATGGACGCCTGACATTCGTGCTGGCGCGGGGGATTGGTCAGGCCTTTGTGACGCAGGATGTTGCACCGGAAGATCTGACCGCAATCTTGAATGAGGCGATATCCGCATGACCGACTATCCTATTTACGCGGGGCTGGCGATCCTGCTGCTGCTGATCCTGTCCTTCTTCTTTTCGGGCTCGGAAACGGCGCTGACGGCGACATCCCGGTCGCGGATGCACCAACAGGCGAAACAGGGCGACAAGAATGCGGGCACGGTCCTGAAATTGCTGGAGCGCAAGGATCGCCTGATCGGGGCGATCCTGCTGGGCAACAATATGGTCAATATTTTGGCCTCCGCCCTGGCGACGACGGTGCTGGTTTCGATTTTTGGAGAGGCAGGCGTTGTCTATGCCACCATCGGCATGACGGCCCTGGTGCTGATTTTCGCGGAAGTGCTGCCAAAGACATATGCGCTGAGCCATGCCGACGCCGTTGCGCTGAAGGTGGCGCCGGTCATGCGCTGGATCGTGTTTCTGTTTGCCCCGATCACCGCCACGGTTCAAAGCATCGTGCGCGCCACCTTGCGGCCCTTTGGGGTGGACCTGTCGACATCGATCAGCGTCGAACAGCATGAGGAAGAATTGCGCGGCGCGATTGATCTGCATTCCGGGGAGGACCCGGATATTCGTCACGAGCGGGAGATGTTGCGGTCCATCCTGGAATTGGATGAGGTTGAAGTCGCAGACATCATGACCCACCGGCAAAAGGTGGTGACGCTGGACCTGGATGATCCGGTGGAAGATCTGGTCGAACAGATTCTGGGCAGTCCCTATACCCGCCTGCCTGTATATCGCGGCGATTCGGATGATATCTCCGGTGTTCTGCATGCCAAGGCACTATTGCGGGAAATTCATGCACGGGGCGGCAATATCAAGGATCTGGACCTGGCAACCCTGGCAGCCCCCCCTTGGTTCATTCCGGATTCGACAACATTGCTGGACCAGTTACAGGCCTTTCGCGAACGCCGGGAACATTTCGCAAATGTGGTTGATGAATACGGGGCCTTTATGGGGATTGTCACCCTGGAAGATATCCTGGAACAGATTGTCGGCGAAATTGATGACGAAACCGATATTGCCGTGCCGGGCGTTCGCCCCCAGGCCGATGGCAGCTTTATCGTCGATGGGGCCGTGACCCTGCGCACCCTGGCGCGGGACCTGGACTGGGACCTGCCCGATGATAATGCCGCGACGGTTGCGGGGATTGTCCTGCATGAAGCACGCCTGATCCCGGATCCCGGACAAACCTTCCTGTTTCATGGGTTCCGGTTTGAGGTGCTGCGCCGACAGCGCAATCAGATCACGTCGCTGCGGATCACGCCGCCCGATCCCAATGCGGATGATGAAGAGGACTGAGCATCCTCAAATAAGGAGTTTCAAATGCCATTAAGCGATCCCGGCTGTGAGCGTCGCCAGTATCATACCCGTGATATTCAAGTGAAAGGGTTCTTCCGTGCGGATGGGCTGTGGGATATTGAAGGCCATATGCGGGACACCAAGACCTATCCGTTTGAGAATGCTCACCGCGGTACCATCGAACCGGGGGATGCGGTTCATGATATGCTGTTGCGTATCACCATAGACGATCAGATGGTGATCCATGGGGCAGAGGCGGTGACTGTGGCGGGCCCCTATACCCTGTGCGGGGACATCGCGCCGGACTATGAACGATTGATCGGTCTGCGCATCGGTGCCGGGTTTCACAGGGAGGTCAAAAAGCGCCTGGGTGGCCGTGCAGGCTGCACACATCTGTCAGAACTACTCTATCCCATGGCGACCGTCTGTTATCAGACGGTCTATGCCTCCAGGGATGCCGCGCGGCGCGATTTTGGACTGCCTGCAGACCCACCCTCTTCACAGGACGACAAACGCCCTGGACATATTGATGCCTGCCACGCCATGCGCGCTGATGGCCCGCTGATCAAGGAAATCTGGCCCCAATACTATGAGGGCGAGGAAGCAGCGGATACAAGGGGCCTGTCTGGTACGGATCGATAAAGCCAGATAAGGGGGACGACCGACTATTCGCGGGGCCGAAATTCTGGTGGGATCGTGCCGGTGCGGGCGGCAATGGCCGCAATCTTCATCGACTCGGTCCAGATATAGGCCAAAAGAAAAACGCGCAGTGCGGCCGTCAGGCTTAAAGCCTCATTCCAACAATTGACCTGTGTGCACAGGGCGTGAATTGTCATCCCTTCGTTCCGGGCGACCTTATCCAGGGCGCGCCAAAAGGCGGGTTCCAGGCGGACGCTGGTGCGCTTGTCCCCGATGCGCACATTCTTCGTGCGCAATGCTGATACCGGGTCACCAGACTGCATCATGATTAAGACTCCCCACCCTAATCTCGAATTTGAGTAATCGCACATTTGTTTGTGTCATTCAACACAAAGTTGCGTGCTTTACAGCAAATTGGGATTATGGTGAGGTCTGTTTCCCTGAAACGTCATGGCGCGTTGGCGTCAGACTTCAGACGGTGCCTTTAATTTCAGGGCCAGGGCGTGAACAGGGCCTGCCAGTTCTTCTGCGAGAACCGTGTAAACTTTGCGTTGTCGGTCGACGCGACCCATCCCTTCAAAGGTCTGGGCGGTCATTGTCACGGAGAAATGAGACGTGCCGGTACCAGGAGACCCCGCATGACCGGCATGGCGGTGGGAGTCATTTTCAATGATCAGCACGCTTGGTGCGAACGCCGTTCGCAGTTTTTGCTCCATCATTGTCTCAACCGGATTGGGCATACATCCTCCAGGGCATTAAGTTGTGGGACTTGGATCGACTTGGGCTTGTCGCGACCTATCCGCAACCCCATAGTGAAGGTCAGGTGATTGCAATGCAATATTGGAAAAGACATGCGCCGGACAGTGTATAAAGACCCCAGAGACCGTGCCACGGGCATGCGGGTCTGCGCGCATCCGGAATGCGTCGAAGCAGGCGTGCATCCCGCGCCCAAGACCAGGGATCGGCTACGGGACTATTTCTGGTTCTGTAAGGTCCATGCCCGGGAATACAATGCCGCATGGGATTTCTGTCGTGGCCTGGGTCAGGCCCAGATTGATTCCATGATTCGTCACGACACGGTCTGGGGGCGTCCCACCTGGCCATTGGGCATGCAACAGGCAGCACGCGCCGGGGCGGATTTCACATTTCATGATCATACCGGCCTGTTTAATGATGGGCCGGAAGCCGGATCTGGGACTGGGGACCGGTCTGATTCCGCCGGTCGCACCGACCCGCCCAGCGGGCAATCAGGCATCGGAACACAGGTTTGGGCCATGCGGGCACTAGACCTTTCCCATCCGCTCACCTTGACCGGCTTGAAGGCGCGTTATAAGGAATTGGCCAAGCGTCTGCATCCCGATGTCAATGGCGGCGATGCTGAAGCAGAGGAGCGGTTGAAACGGATCAATCTGGCCTATGCAACGCTTCGCGCTAGTTTGATGCCTAAGCTTGACGATTGATGACCATTTCACGGGGCCTATGGCCTTCCTAAAGCAGCCAATTTGACCTAACGACACTGTATGAGAGCCCACACGATATGATGAAAAGCAGCGCCGCCGTCGCGGGAAATGACGAAGCCATGCCCCTGGACGCGCCCGATATAGAAGTTTCTGTTCGCGATGTATTTGGTCTTGATACCGATATGAAAGTCCCGGCTTTTTCGGTTCGCACGGAACATGTTCCGGATATCGATCCGGCCTATGTCTTTGACCGGGATACGACAATGGCGATCCTGGCCGGGTTTTCCCATAACCGTCGCGTGATGATCCAGGGATATCACGGGACCGGGAAATCCACCCATATCGAACAGGTGGCGGCGCGCCTGAACTGGCCCTGTATCCGCGTCAACCTGGACAGTCATATCAGCCGTATCGATCTGGTTGGCAAGGACGCAATTGTCCTGCGCGATGGCATGCAGGTCACGGAATTCCGGGAGGGCATTCTGCCCTGGGCGTTGCAGAATCCAGTCGCAATCTGTTTTGACGAATATGATGCCGGGCGGCCTGATGTGATGTTCGTGATTCAGCGCGTGCTGGAAATCGAAGGCAAGCTGACGCTGTTGGATCAGTCCAAGGTTATTCGTCCCCATAAATATTTCCGTTTGTTCGCCACTGCCAATACGGTTGGTCTGGGCGATACGTCGGGCCTTTATCACGGGACGCAACAGATCAACCAGGGTCAGATGGACCGCTGGTCGATTGTGACGACCCTGAACTACCTTCCCCATGAGGAAGAGGTGAAGATCGTGCTGGCGAAATGCCCGGATTTCGACACGGACGAAAAGCGCGATCAGGTTGCCGCCATGGTTCATTGCGCCGATATGACGCGGACCGGCTTTATGGGGGGGGATATCTCCACCGTTATGAGCCCGCGTACCGTGATCACCTGGGCGGAAAATGCCCGGATATTCTCGGATATCGGTTTCGCCTTCCGGGTCACCTTCCTGAACAAATGTGACGAGACGGAACGCGCAACGATCGCGGAATATTATCAACGCTGCTTCGGCGAAGAGTTGCCGGATTCCAGCGCCGCAATTCAAGTGCACTAAGCCAGGGCAAACGCGATGGCAGGTAATGATCGGGATGGACCGCTGGAGGTGTTTAAACGCGCCAATGCGGCATGCTTCCGGGCCGTTTCCAAGCGCCCGGAGGTTGAGGTCGTCTATGGGTCTGATCCAGCCCATATGACGGGGGAGCGCGCGCGCCTGCCCCTGCCCAGCCGTCAGTTGCCCCCAGAAGAAATCGCCCAGGCGCGGGGGGAAGGCGATCAATTGGCCTGTCGCCTGCGATACCATGATGGCAAGGCCCATTCCGCACTGCGCCCGACGGGAGAGGTCGCCCCGGTGCTGTTCGATGCACTGGAAACCGCCCGTGTCGAGGCGATGGGCAGCAAGGATCGCAGCGGCTTGCAGGCCAATCTGGCGGCCGCATTGGACCAGAAATACCGCCGTATGGGCTTTCACCGCATTGAAGAGCGGACGGAAAGCACAATGCCAGAGGTCGTGCGCCTTTTGGCCCGTGAATATATGACGGGCGAAGCGCCGCCGCCATCGGCCCAGCGGGTGGTGGATCTGTGGCGCGATCATATCGGCCCCAAGATCGAAGGGTCGCTGGAAACCCTGGCCCCCCTGATGAAAGATCAGCGCGCCTATGGCGAGGCTGCCCGCAAGCTGATCCGGGCCATGGATATCGATATCGGTCGGGAAGATCCCAGTGACAGTTCTGACGATGGCGACAGCCAGGATGATCAGGAAGAAACCGACAACCAGACCCAGGGCCAGAACGAGGATCAGGGGGGCGATGATAATGCCGCCCAGACCGAAGGTGCATCTGACTCCGCCATGGGGGAAGGTCAGGACGACGATCAGGGTGACGCCGCTGATGAGGATATGGCCGGCGAGATGATGGAAGCGCCCGGCGCAGAAGAACCCGGCGATTCCGGGAAGCGCTGGCGGCCTGAAAACGATCTGTCCAATGTGCCGAAAGAAAAATTCTATAAAGCCTATGCCGAAAGCTTTGACGAGGTCGTGGGGGCCGAAGACCTGTGTGATCCAGAGGAATTGACCCGCCTGCGGTCGATGCTGGATCAGCAATTGACCCATTTGCAGGGCATTATCGGTAAGCTGGCAAACCGGTTGCAGCGTCGCCTGATGGCACAGCAACAGCGGTCCTGGGAATTTGACCTGGAAGAAGGCCTGCTGGATACCGCACGGATTGATCGTGTGGTCACGAATCCGGCGCATCCGCTGTCTTTCATGCGTGAAAAGGAAATGAATTTCCGCGATACGGTCGTGTCCTTGTTGATCGACAATTCAGGCTCTATGCGCGGGCGCCCCATTTCCATTGCGGCCATGTCGGCGGATATTCTGGCGCGCACGCTGGAACGCTGTGGTGTGCGGGTTGAGATTCTGGGCTTCACCACGCGCGCCTGGAAGGGTGGTCAGTCCCGTGAACGCTGGCTGGCCGATGGAAAACCTGCCAATCCGGGTCGCCTGAACGATCTGCGCCATATCGTCTATAAGCAGGCGGACATGCCCTATCGCCGGGCCCGTCGTAATTTGGGACTGATGCTGCGCGAAGGCCTGTTGAAAGAAAATATCGATGGCGAGGCGCTGATCTGGGCGCATCAGCGGTTGCTGGCGCGGACAGAAGAACGCCGCATCCTGATGGTCATTTCCGATGGTGCGCCGGTGGATGACTCCACCCTGTCGGTCAATCCGGGCAATTATCTGGAACGCCATCTGCGCGATGTGATTGACCAGATCGAAACACGATCCCCGGTGCAATTGGTCGCAATCGGCATTGGGCATGATGTGACACGCTATTATCGGCGCGCGGTGACCATCATCGATGTGGATCAACTGGGCGGCACGATGATGGAGCAATTGGCAGATCTGTTTGAAGATGAATCGCAATTGCCCAGAGGACGGCGTAAGGAAGCCAAACTGGAACCGATCCGGGCGCGGCGGTGATCTATGGTAAATGGATTTTACCCTGCGAGGGTGATTTGCATCCCCCCCTGTCTGTGCTAGGAACCACAGGTACTTGTTGAAATCATTGGGATAGGCGAACCGCACCATGCGGAATTATCTGGATTTTGAGCAGCCAATTGCTGAATTAGAAGGCAAAATTGAAGAGCTGCGCCATTTGGCGGATGATGGCGAAGTCAATATCGCCGATGAAGTGACGCGCTTGCAGGCCAAGGCCGATAAGCTGTTGCGGCAAAGCTATCAGAAGCTGACCGCCTGGCAGAAGGTTCAGGTCGCCCGTCACCCGGACCGTCCTCATTTCCGGGACTATATCGATGGAATAATTGATGATTACATCCCGCTGGCCGGGGACCGCGCCTTTGCCGATGACAAGGCGATCCAGGGCGGCATTGGTCGCTTCCGGGGGCGCGCCGTCGTCATTCTGGGCCATGAAAAAGGGGCCAATACGACCGATCGTGTTACCCATAATTTTGGCATGGCCCGCCCGGAAGGCTATCGCAAGGCCATCCGGTTGATGGAATTGGCCAACCGCTTCAACCTGCCGGTCATCACACTGGTCGACACGCCCGGTGCCTATCCCGGCGTTGGCGCGGAAGAGCGCGGCCAGGCCGAAGCAATCGCCCGGTCCATCGAAACCTGTCTGCGCCTGAATACGCCGATTATCTCCGTGGTTATTGGTGAAGGGGGATCAGGTGGGGCCATTGCCATCGCCGCTGCGGATGCGGTTCTGATGTTGGAGCATTCGGTCTATTCGGTGATCTCTCCAGAAGGCTGTGCGGCCATTCTGTGGGACAATTCGGATCAGGCCAGCGCCATGGCGGAAGCCTTGAAGCTGACAGCGGAAGACCTGAAATCCTTGAACTGTATTGACGATATCATCACAGAACCAATGGGCGGTGCGCATCGCAATGTCCAGCAGACCATGGCCTCAGCGGCCGATGCGATTGAGGCGGCTTTAGCGAAGGTCGAAGGGCTGAGTGCGACCGCCCTGCGCAAGGCACGACGCGAAAAATATGTCGCCATGGGGCGTGATGGCCTCGCCTGATCGTTAACTGGAACGGACGTGATAATATGGCGAGGATCATTTCCATCGCTGTTTTGGGGATGCTGACCGGACTTGTTTCGGCCTGTCAGACCCGTTCCGATATTCCCCCAACCTGTCGCATGGGTGTGCTGACGAATGAAGGCGCAACCTGTCAGGCTATGCGGGACGATCAGGGGGATCTCTATACCTTTTACACAGATATGACCGGATATCATCTGGGGGATGAAGTCTGTCTGTGCGGTGAACAGGCGCAGATGTCTTTCTGTGCTCAGGGTGTTGCGATCGATATGACCTATCTGGGAGCAGAGTGCCCCAAATAAGACAATCAGCCCAGGCGTTCCAAAAGATCCAGCAGTTGCTTCTGTTCTGCTGGTGTCAGCGGGGCCAGTGTCTTGGCGCTGACTTCTTTAGCGCTGGGGACCAGGGATTTTGCCAGCGCAGCACCCTCGGGCGTTACAGACAGGACCGTGCGGCGGCGGTCGGTCTGGTCGGGAACCCGGCTGACCAGGCCGCGTTCCTGTAGGCGACGGATCACGCCCTGAACTGTGGCGGGATCCATCGCCGCCAGTCGGCCCAAATGGTTCTGGGACATGGATCCATCATCATGCAACCGCATCAGGGCGGCAAACTGCATTGGTGTTAAGGCCTTATCGTCCAGCGTTTCCTGGAAAATAGCACTCGCCCGTTGATGGGCCCGTCGCAACAAATGGCCAATCTGCTGCTCTACGCGATAGGGTGGTTTTCCCCCTGTCATCCGGCCACGACCTTTTTCGTGCTGGGCCAGTTCACCAGCAGAATCCCAATCGCAACTGGGACCAATCCGCCGATATCGGTGGCGGAAATATGCTCATCCAGAACAACCCAGGCGATCAGCATGGCGATGCCCGGATTGAGGAAATGGAAGGCGCTGGCCGCCCCGGCCCCTGCGGCCCGGATAAGGGCGAACCACAGCAGCAATGCGCCAAAGGTCATGATGATTGCCGTATAGGCCAGGGTCCAGGCCAGGGTCCAGCCCCAGATAATCTTTCCCGGGTCTTCCATGAAATAGGCGGCAGGCAGCAAAACAACAGCGGCGGACAGGGCCTGTATGGCATTCATCGCCAGCGGGTCGGCATGGGCACCGCGTTTTTTATACAACACCGTGCCACAGGCCAGGCAGATCATGCCGACAGTCGCGATTCCAAGGCCGAACGGGTCGTCGATTTGAATATCGCCCCCCAGGCGGTTCCACAGGATGAACCACGCCCCAAATGTGCCCAGCGCTAGACCCAATACCTTAAGCGGCGTTAAGGGTTCTTTCAGCACCGGCCAGGCTAGGGCTGCGGTGACCAGGGGCATCAGGCTGGCGATCAGGGCCACCATGCTGGACGATACCGATTGAAAGGCGATGAAGGCGAGGCCCAGATAGGCCCCGTTGTTTAAGACTCCCAACCAGATGGCGGTCCATCGATCTTGGCCGTTGCTGGGCAGGCTGCGCCGCAGGATCAGCAGCACAATCCACATCACCACAAAGGCCAGCGCGAAGCGGATGCTCAAAAAATACAATGGCGGCGCGGCGGTGATGGCAAATTTCCCAACGGTGAAGGCAGAGCTCCACAGCGTGCAGAATGCCAGACCCAGCAGATAGACTTTCCAACCGATTTTCATGATTTACGACCGTTTCAACCGCATGCGCCAGACCCCTTTGAAATCATCGGGATTGACGGGTTCGCCCCGGCGCAGGATCTCTATGCGACCGGCCCGGGCCAGATGAATGGCCTGTTCTTTCACGGCTCGCTGATAGCGTTTGTAAAGGTCGCGCCCGTCACTTGGCTTGCGGCGGATTTCCGCATAGGCGCGCGCAACATCATCGGGCGCAGCACTTTTATCCTGGGGCAGGGTCGCCAGATGGTCCAACAGCACAATGGCGACTGGATCCAGCGGGGCAGGTGTCTTTGGCGTTTGTGGCGCGTCGTTCGTATCATCACTCACGGAATGCGTCCTTTTCAATTGGATAGGCCAGGCGATAGATGCCGCCTGCTGTGACCGGATCGACGGGGCGCGCACCGCGTGTCGCCCGAAGCAGCCTTTTGTTCACAAGAATCTGGGCCGCTTCGTCAATCATGCCCTTTTCATTGTCAGTGGGCTCTGTATAGCCCCCGCGCTGTATATTCAAGCGCGCATACAGAAAAGCGGCATCCACGGCCCCATTGCCATCAATAAAGGTCAGAATTTGGCGCTGGACCTGTTCTGTCGTTGGTCGGGTGCGCCCGGTCACCAGTCGCCCAAATATTTCGGAGAGTTTCATCCCGTTCCCTGATGCTTATTGCGCATCGCATTCAATCGACTATGGACGGGCGCTTCAACCTTGTCCATATTAGCAAAATGATAGAATCGGTCTTAACACTTGTGATCGCAACGGCAACTTTCGTGGCCAGCCATTTCATTTTGGCAAGCCTGTCGGTGCGTGCGTTTATTGCCGAGAAAGTGGGGGAAAACGGTCATCGTATCGTGTTTTCCCTGATTTCTGCAGGGGCGATTACGTGGATGTTGATGGCCTATGGACAGGCGCGATACGACACGACCCTGCTATGGGTCTCGCCGCCGATCCTGTCGATGGTTCCTTTGCTGGTTATGCCCCTGGTGACGATCCTGCTGGTCTGTTCGCTGACGACCCGAAACCCCACCGCAGTGGGGGGAGAGAAAGTTGCCACGGATCCAAAGCCGCTGTCAGGTATCATGACCGTGACACGCCACCCCATGATGGTGGGATTTGCCCTATGGGCAGTATCTCATCTGGTCGCGAATGGGGATCTGGCCTCTGTCATTCTGTTTGGCGGCCTTCTGATCCTAAGTGTCGGGGGCATGTTTCATATCGATTACCGCCGCAGTGTCACTTTGGGGTCAGATTGGGGGCCAATCGCCCTGACCACCAGCATTACGCCTTTCCTTGCGGTCATTCAGGGTCGAACGAAACTGGATTGGGCAGGGATTGGCCTGTTGCGGGTGGTGGCCGGGCTGGCGCTTTATGCCGGGCTGATTTTCGGCCATCCCTGGATTGCCGGTGTTCCGGTCATGATGCACTGATCTGCCATCGCAGACCCGGTTACTGCAGCGTTACCGGCTCAATTTCTAGATGTTCAGCAGCAAACAGCGCGGCAGCTTCGGTTTCAGCCGTAGCCAACTGGCTGCCATCGGCACCGCGCAATTCAAACTGGATGCCTTCATCGGTTTCGATCTGTCGGATATACCCGACATGACCTTCCCCCAGCCCCGCCAACTGTGCGACGGTCAGGCTTTTCAGGTCTTCGATTTGAAGGTCACGATCTTCCATTTTATGCATCCTCTACATCTAACGTTTTCGGTGTTTGGCGCGCGGATTTGCTGCTGCCCTTGTTAATCGTAATATTCTGTACCCGTGTTTCCGGTTTCGGGCGGCGTAAATCAATGTCCAACAGACCGTTGCTTAATGTGGCACCCTCGATCTCAATTCCTTCTGCCAGAACAAAGCGGCGCTGAAACTGGCGCGCGGCAATGCCACGATGCAGAAAAATCCGATCAGCCTCTGCCGTATCCGCCACCTGTCGTCCCACCACAACAAGCTGATCATCTTCGCGCTGAATTGTCAGGTCCTCTTCTGAAAACCCGGCAACAGCCAGTGTAATGCGCAAACAGTCTTCGTCCAGTTGTTCTATGTTATACGGGGGATAGCCGTCCGAAGACATTTTGGCAACCCGATCAAGGGTGCGTTCAATTTCATCAAAGCCCAGCAAAAGGGGGCTGTTAAAAAGCGTCATGCGCGCCATGGGGCGATCTCCTTATCAAAATCAAGCGAGTGCCATTCTCCGCGCCTGGACCCTGATAGAGGCATCCACCCGCGTTCTTCTTATTTTGTGCCATTGGCGGCAAAATTCAAGCGCGCCGGTATTTCCCCATCCTTAAGAGACGGGCATACTGGCCGCATCGTGTTTTCATTCTGCCCAATTGTTAAGGTCCTGATCCTATGTCCGATGCCGCCTCTGACGCTCCAAAGCATCTCTATCTGGTTGATGGGTCAGGCTATATTTTCCGCGCCTTCTTTGCCCTGCCACCAATGAACCGGCCTGACGGCACGCCCACCAATGCGGTGTTTGGCGTCACCAGCATGCTGTTGAATCTGATTGAACAGACCGATGCGGATTATGTGGCGGTGATCTTTGATGCCAAGCGGATCAATTTTCGAAATGACATCTATCCGGATTATAAGGGCCATCGTCCCGATGCGCCGGAAGAACTGATCCCGCAATTTCCGCTTATTCACGAAGCCGTCGCCGCGCTCAGCCTGCCCGCCATCCAGATGGAGGGGTATGAGGCGGATGATCTGATCGCGACCTATGCCGAACAGGCCAAGGCGCTGGGCGCGATTGTGACCGTGGTTTCGTCGGATAAGGACCTGATGCAACTGGTCGATGACAAGGTTTCCATGTGGGACCCGATGAAGAATATCGACATCAAATATGATCAGGTGATGGAAAAATTCGGCGTCGGCCCGGACCGCGTTGTGGATGTGCAGGCGCTGGCCGGGGATTCGTCGGATAATGTGCCAGGCGTGCCAGGCATTGGGATCAAGACCGCCGCGCAATTGATCAATGACTATGGCGATCTGGAGTCGCTGCTGGCGCGTGCCTCTGAAATCAAACAGCCCAAACGCCGCGAAAGCCTGATTGAATTTGCCGATCAGGCCCGCATATCGCGCCAATTGGTGACCCTGGTGCGCGATGTCGAGGTGCCTGTGCCCCTGACCGAATTGAAACGATCGGTCATGGATAAAGACCGGCTGATGACCTTCCTGCAGGACAATAACTTCAAACGCCTGATCGCGCGCGTTGGGGATGGCAGTGAAAAGGGCGGCGCACAGGAACAGGCCGCCGCCGCGCCAACCCCGACCGAAGCCACCTATGAATTGGTACAGGATGTGGCCGCGCTGAAAAACTGGATCGCAGCTGCCAGCAAAAAGGGAACGGTGGCCGTCGATACGGAAACCACCAGCGTCAATCAGATGCGCGCCAAGATCGTTGGTGTCTCTCTGGCGACAGAGGCGGGCAAGGCCTGCTATATCCCGCTATCGCATGTCGCGCCGGGTCAGGGCGGGGATATCTTTGACCAGGGGGGGGAAGCCCCCAAGCAAATCCCGAAACGGGAAGCCCTGGACCTGTTAAAGCCACTGTTGGAAGATCCAGGCGTGCTGAAGATCGGTCAGAACATCAAATATGACGCCGTTATCTTCGCGCAGGAGGGAATTTTCATCGGCCCGATTGACGATACGATGCTGATCAGTTTCGTGCTGGAAGGCGGCATGCACGGTCATGGTATGGACGAATTGTCCGAACTGCATCTGGATCACAACACGATTTCCTTCTCTGACGTGGCGGGCAAGGGCAAATCCCAGGTCACCTTTGACCAGGTGCCGCTGGACAAGGCCTGCGACTATGCGGCCGAAGATGCCGACATCACCCTGCGCCTGTGGCAGAAGCTGAAACCGCAATTGCTGACGGAAAAGCTGACCACGGTCTATGAGACGATAGAGCGCCCCCTGGTCCCGATCTTGGCGGAAATGGAACGGACCGGCATTAAGGTCGATCCAACCGTGCTGCGCGCGATGTCCAAGGATTTCGCCCATCGCCTTGCCGATTTGGAGGTGGCGATCCACAAGGATGCCGGGCGGGAATTCAATGTCGGCTCCCCCAAGCAATTGGGCGAAGTGCTGTTTGACGAAATGGGATTGCAAGGCGGCAAGAAGACCAAGACCGGGGCCTATTCCACCAATTCAGAGGTCCTGGAGCCGCTGCGTGACGCCCATCCTATCGTTGCAAGGCTGCTGGACTGGCGCATGCTGTCCAAGCTGAAAAGCACTTATACCGATGCGCTGGTCGAAGACATTCATCCGGAGACCGGGCGGGTTCATACATCCTATATGATGACCGGGGCGCAGACCGGGCGGTTGAGTTCGACTGACCCGAACCTGCAGAATATCCCGATCCGCATGGAAGAAGGTCGCAAAATCCGACAGGCCTTTGTGGCCCCCCAGGGCTCCACCCTGATATCCCTGGATTATTCCCAGATCGAATTGCGGCTGGTCGCCCATGTCGCCAAGATTGAGCCGTTGATTCAGGCCTTTCTGGACGGTCAGGATATTCATGCGGCCACCGCGTCGGAGGTCTTTAACGTGCCCATGGCCGATATGACGCCCGATATTCGCCGCAAGGCAAAGGCGATCAATTTCGGCATCATCTATGGCATCTCCGCCTTTGGCCTGGCCAATCAGATCGGCGTGTCCCGGGGGGAGGCGCAGGACTTCATCACCCGCTATTTCCAAAAATTCCCTGGCATTCAGCATTACATGGATGAAACGGTGGACTATTGTCGCAAGCATGGCCGGGTGGAGACCCTGTTCGGGCGGCGCATCCATATCCCGACCATCCTGGACAAAAACCCGATGCGCAAAAACTATGCGGAACGCCAATCCATCAACGCCCCGATCCAGGGCACGGCGGCAGATATCATCAAACGCGCCATGATCCGCATTCCCAAGGCCCTGGCCGATGCAGGCCTGACAGACGACGCAAAAATGCTGCTGCAGGTCCACGATGAATTGGTCTTCGAAGCGAAACAGGGCAGCGAAGACGCCGTCATCCAATGCGTCAAAGACACAATGCAAAACGCCGCCAACCCGGTGCTGAACCTAAGCGTCCCGCTGGTGGTGGAAGCAGGAACGGGTGCAAACTGGGCGGAGGCGCATTGAGAAAATTTATATTCAGGGTGGTATTGATTTCTTAATTCAACTTTTTTATGGACGCAGGCCCCTCAAGTGCTTATGTTTCCCTTGGAGGCTTTGTCGGGAACGGCATTGCCTTTTTTTATTCTAATTGCCGATCATTCAAAGCCCGCAAGTCATTGATAACTTTAAAACCATAAACATTATAACCCCGGTCCGTGATATGGGTGAATCTTAGCTTCAGAATCTCTTCAGCAAAGGACGCCAATTCTGGGCGTCTTGGATAATCCATGTTCTTTAATCGGACCCCCCAACTGATGACATAGGCGATAAGGTCCGCCATTTGGACCAATGTTGTTAAATCGCTGTGCACAAAAAAAGGTTCCGGAATTATGAGACGAGAGCGCGTTCGACCGTTTCGGGTTTCTTTAAAGTAAGCTTGAACCTGGTTTAGCAAAATCTGGCTTGCGGATTTTTCAAGTTCATCGAATATCAAGTACCCCATCGGTTGATCGCGTTGAAGGTTCAAGTGGGAAAAGAACCTTTCGAATAGATATGCATAATCCTTCCGTAATCTATCTGTGCTGGGTCGCTGCGCTGATTGCGGTACGATCGAAGCAAAGGCGACGCCTCCAAACTGTCTCGTCGCGATGAGGAATTTCAAGCAATAGTCGAGCTTTGCCTGTGCCAAGGCAGTCAGCCGCTGTTTTGATACCGCAGACCCATCTTGCAAAACCTCAGATGCCAATTGCCTTCTTAAAATGGGGTCAATTTGTGGAAGTTGCGCCGCATGTTTGAACACTTTTGCCTTTAAAAGCTTTTGGGCTTTGGCTTCCTTCCCATAGGCAGAAAACAACGGGATACCAAACATCTGTATTTGGAGTTTGGTTAACTCCTGAATAAGAGGCCATATTTGACTATCTTTAATAGCAATTCCCGCGAGAACTTCGTAAGGGCTCGATTTTTGATCCTGCCCAGACTCGTCAATAAAAAGGGACCAACTCATTCAGATAACGCCCTATAATCGTAAAATGAAATATACTCATAATATAGTTGTGTGATTTATATTAAGTCAATTTTGCTTTTGATTGACTTCAGGGCGCTTTCGAAAGACGTTTGCTTTATGAATACTGCTATCGTTGCCATCCCAAAACCCGCCCTGATCCTCGGTCTTCTGGGTCTGATCCCCTTCTTCGCGCCTGTGGTTACGCTGTGGAACGGGGATCCGATGTTGGCCGGGGGAGCGTTGTCGCTGCAATTTGGGTATGCGGCGGTGATATTGTCCTTTCTGGGCGGGGTGCATTGGGGACGGGCCCTGGCGGGGGATCGGTATGGGCCGACGGGACCGCGGCTGCTGTGGTCGGTTGTGCCGTCGCTGTTGGGCTGGGTCTTGCTGTTGACGCCCGATATGGTGGTTATTCTGATCGGCTTCGTGATTGCCTTCGCGCTGGCCTTTCTGGTTGATATCAAGGCGGTGAAGGCGGGCATGTTTCCCGTCTGGTATGGTACCTTGCGCAAGATACTGACCATCGGCGTGCTGGCAGCCCTGCTGTTGACCCTGGCGGCGAGTTTCTCAGCGGTTCCGGTTGGGGCATAGGCCGCCATGGCGACCTGGCTGGAAGTGGCGCTGAACGGGCCCTGGACGCGGGCCAAACAACCCTTGATGCCGATCACGGTGGAAGAGGTCGTCGCCGAAGGGCTGGCCTGTATCGATGCGGGCGCGGCGATCATCCATGTGCATGCCTATGACCCCATCAGTGGACGTCAGGACGACGACTGGCAGACCTATGCCCGGATCATCGAAGGCATTCGCGCGAAAAGCGACGCGATGGTCTATCCCACCATTCCCTTCCCAGGCGGTTTGGGCGACCCCAATGGGATGAGCGCGGTTCAGCGATTCTCTCATGTGGAGGAACTGGCCAAGCGGGGCCTGCTGGAATGCGGTGTGGTCGATCCAGGCTCCACCCAGATTGCAGGTTTTGAAGAGATTGCGGGCGGGGAAATGGGGTTTCTGTACGCCAATCCCGGCGACCATATTCAGCAGGGGCTGCAGCTGGCGGCCGAGTATAAATTCCACCCCGGCTATGCGATATACGAGCCTGGCTTTACCCGCCTGGGGGCGGCGCTGCACAAGGCGATGCCGGGCTGTCCTGTACCGATCTATCGCTTCATGTTTTCGGACGGGTTTGCCTTTGGCTTTCCGCCACAGGATTGGGCGTTACACGCACATTGTAAGCTTTTGGATCACGTCGCCCCTCAGGCCCCCTGGATGATTGCAGGCTTGCGCGTTGATATCACATCCCTGATTGCCCCTGCGGTGCGGGCGGGTGGGCATGTGCGGGTTGGGCTGGAAGACGCCCCCTGGCAGTCACAGATCAGCAATCTGGACCTGACCCGACAAGCGATCAAAGAAATAGAGGCAGCGGGCGGTACACCGGCAAGTCCGGCACAGGTTCGATCAGTCCTGAACCGGTCGTGATTTCTTCGTCAATTGCTGTTCCCGCCGGGCGATATAGATCGCGCTGCTGGCGATGATCGCGGCACCAATCCAGGTGATGTAATCCGACACCTGACCAAAGGCGAAATAGCCGACAATTGCGACAAAGGGCAGTCTGGCATAGTCAAAAGGGATGACGATGGAGGCATCGGCGGCGGCAAAGGCCTTGGTCATCAGGATATGACTGACCGCGCCCGTAACCCCCATACCAATGCCCAATAGCCATAATTCTGGGGTCATGGGCATCCAGACCGTCAGGGCGGGGATCAGGGTCCCGATTGTCAGGCAGACATTGGTCCAGAACACAATCCGCTCCGGGGGTTCCGTGCGGGTCAAAAGCTTGATCAACAAAGCAGACATTGCCATGCCCCCCGCGGCGGCCAGGGCCCAGATCGTGCCGGGTTCAAGGGGAACCATACCAGGGCGCAGGATGACCAGAACACCGACAAACCCAATCGCGACGGCGGTCCACCGCCGCAAGCGCACGGTTTCGCGCAGGATCACAGCACTGCCGATCGTCGCGAAAAGCGGGGCGGCAAAACTGATCGCCGTGACTTCGGCCAGGGGCAGCATGGTCAGCGCGGTCATCCAGACAATGACCCCGACACTGGCGGTTGCGCCCCGAAACAGCATCAGAAAGGGCCGCTGTGGTATCAGATAGGCAAATCCATTCCTGCGGATGGGCTGCACCAGAAAGGGCAGCATTGCGCCTGCTGCAAAGACGCTGCGCAGAAAGGATATCTGCAACGCATCCATGCCCAACAAATTGGTTTGTTTCACCAGCCCGTTCAAACAGGCGAAAAGTGCGGCGGCCAGGGTCATCAACAGGGCGGCCATCAAGGGGCGTCCGGGCCCAGAATCCAGGCGCACGGGAACAGCGGCGACCTTTGCCGCGACCTGATCAATCTCCGATACCGGAGGACTCATGGGGATGCCTCAGCTCACATTCTTATTGTTAAGGTGCAGTGTGCACCGCTCTTGCGGTGCCTACAAACCCCCTGAACGGGTCATCCTGTCCATTGCGGGAAAAGGTGTTGTGCCCGTTCATCGAATTTTGCGGATGCGGTCGCAGAATACGGACGTATTTATTTTGCGCTCCTGCGGTTGCAGGATGCTTGGTTTACTAATGCGCTCCTGCGGGCGCAGGATGAATTAGATTGTTTTGCGCTCCTGCGGGCGCAGGATGCGCTAGCGCCCGCCGCTGACCGGCAGGATCACGCCCGTTGTATAGCGGGAGTCATTGGACAGCAGCCACAGGATCGCCTCGGCCACTTCTTCCGCGGTGCCGCCCCGCCCCATGGGGACCATGGATTGCAGCCGTTCCACCCGGTCGGGGGCACCGGCTGTGGCGTGAATGTCGGTATCGATCAGGCCCGGTGCGACGGCATTCACGCGGATGCCTTCCTGCGCGACTTCTTTTGCCAAACCGATGGTCAGGGAATTGGTTGCGCCCTTACTGGCGGCGTAATGCACGAATTCATTGGGCGATCCCAGCCAGGCAGCGGCGGAAGAGACAATGACAATGGTGCCGCCCTTGCCCCCGCTTTTCGTCGACAGGCGTTTGACTGATTCCCGCGCACACAGCATCGCACCGACGATATTCAGGTTCATAACAGCCTGGATATCCTCAACCGTCATATCGACCACGCGCTTGATCCTGCCGGTAATTCCGGCATTGATCACCACCTGATCCAGCCGCCCGAACCGCCCATCAACGGCGGTGAATAAGCTCAGGACCCCGTCTTCCGTTGCCATATCTGCCTTGATCGCCAGGGCCTGCACGCCCGCCGCCTCAATCTCTGCAGAGACAGACGCCGCCGCAGCATCATTGGCGGTATAGGAGAAGGCGACATCATAGCCCCGTGCCGCCAGCATCCGGCAACACGCCGCCCCAATCCCGCGCGATCCCCCGGTGACGATGGCGACAGGATTGGTCATGGCGGCGGTCTCCTTTTAAGAGAAGGCGGCTTCCATCTCTTTCCGGAAGCGCAAAGTTGGGTCTTGTTCGTCCAGGACCACATCGTCCCAGGTCAGGACCTGGTCGGTGGCGACGGAACGCTTCAATGTGATCCCATGGGCAAGGCCAATCGGCAAGGCCCCTTTTGCGCGGGATGTGGCCGCAGGCATTAATTTGCCATAGACGGTATAACCGCCTTCGCCATCCAACTGATCACCCTGCTTTAGGGGCTTCTTGGCGGTGGCAACAGCATCCCCTGCCCAGGCGCGCGGCGCGCCGGTGGCTTCCTGACGCAGGGCGGCACTGGCAACAGAAATCCCCAATTCCAGCCCAATCAGGTGATAGGGCTTGTACATCGTGGAATAACGCCCGGTTGGATCTGTCAGCAGCCCGTATTCCGAAAAACAGCGGGCGACATAATCGCTGGGCGCTTCAAAGGTGACATAAACGCCCCAGCGCAGATCCCGGAAGACCGGGCGACCATCCCGCTCCACGCTGGAAACCACTTCCACCGTGCCCTTGCGGCTTAGGACGCCACCTGTCTCTCTGGGGGATAGGATGCGCGGCAAATCATCCACGCCACACGGCGGAAAGGCCAGACCATCGTCTTGTGGGACCAGATCACAGGCGTTGGAAACGGCTGCCATCTCAATCGCAGATTTGGTGCCATCCAGGAAGCTGTTGAACATTTGCGGATTCATGCCCCCGGCCTTTGCCTGTTCCGGTGTCAGACCGTAATGGGTCCAGACATCGTCAGGTGTCACATGGTGATAGGCGGGCAGGTATTTCGTCCCCTTCCCAGCACAGACGATGTTCATGCCAACCGCCCGGCCCCAATCGACCATTTCCGCGATCAGGGCAGGTTGGTCACCATAGGCCAGACTGTAGACCAGACCGGCCTGTTCAGCCTTTTTCGCCAATAGGGGGCCGGCCAGAACGTCGGCCTCCACATTCACCATGACCAGATGGCGACCGTTTTCGATGCCTTTCAGGGCATGGCGAATGCCCGCCGCCGGGTTGCCGGTGGCGTCGATCAGGACTTCCAGGCCATCCGCCTCGATCAAGGCATCGGCATCTTCGGTGATCCAGGTTTTCTTCTGGGCCAGGGCGGTGGCGGCGTCGGGGGCGTCATAACGCTCCTTCGGCCATCCAACCCGTTCCAGCGTTGCGCGGGCACGATCCGCACTCAGATCGGCAATGCCCAGAACGTGATAGCCCGGATGATGGCCGCATTGGTTCAAAAACATCGCGCCGAATTTACCGGCACCGATGATGCCAACGCGAACGGGATTCCCCTCCGCCGCGCGGCGACGGAGTTTTGCGTCAAGATTCATACCAAATTACTCCGCCGCCTGGGCTGTGCGAGACGACTGATGGGCCGCGACCAGATCGTCCAGGCAGTTGTCTTCCAGGGGCGTGATCGGGGTGAAATCGCGATGGGCGATCCATTCCTTGCGCTTGAACTGGCGGATATGATTGGAAACGGCGCACAGGCTCAAATAGACGATGGTGCGGTCGAACGGGCTGATATTGGCCGGGCTGGCATGGACCAGATTGCCATGGAACATTACCACAGACCCTGCCGGGCCGACCGGGGCCTCACAGCCGCCTTCCTTTGCCAGGCGTGATACGGTTTCCCGGTCCAGTGTCCAAAGAGGATAAGAGGTGGTTTCCAGGTCATGCCCGGCTTCCAGCACACCGGCCTCATGGCTTTCCGGGATGAACAACAGCGGCCCATTGGCGGGCGTCACGTCTTCCAGGAACAGGGCGATGTTAAAGGCTCGGGGTTCGGGCATGTCATCGTCGCGCTGCCAGGTGCCGTAATCCTGATGCCATTGCCAGACATCACCGTCAAAGGCGGCTTTGGCGTTGATCTTGTACTGATGCATATAGACCTGTTCTTCCAGGATCTGCATAACAGGTCCCAGCAGGCGCGGATGGGCGCCCAGGCGACGGTGTGCCTCGTTATACGTATGGGCGGCAAAGGCGGTGCGCGCGACACCCGTGGATTCGCGCCAGACCTCTTCCCGGTCGGTCGCATAAATGGCTTTCGCCTCGTCCAACAGAAGCGCTGCTTCTTCGCGGGAGAACAGTTCAGGCAGGAAGACGAAGCCTTTCGTCTTGAAATCGGCCAGGGCCGCTTCGCTCAATTTCATGATACTCTCCTTTTCCTCCAATGGGCCCATCCGATCTTGTGTGTCGGTGGGGTCAGTTTTTCTCAATCATCCACCCGATCAACTGATCTGCGGCGTCTCGGGCATGGTGTACGGCACGGGTTTCCGCCAGAACGGCATCCCCCTGTCGAATGGCGTAGGCAATACCGGCATGCTCTTCCCAGACAGAGGCCCGGGCGGTGCGATGTTCCAGAACCGCGCGCATGACGCGGCGAATTTGACGCCACACGGCGGCAGACGCCTCCGGCAGCATGGGATTTCCTGATAATTCATAAATCGCCTGATGAAAGGCGATATCCGCCTGAACCAGCGCGGTCGTGTCTTCTGCTTCCAGGGCCAGATAGCCCGCCTTCATTTCTGTGACCAGGGCATGGCGGCGCAGGGAGTCTGGCTGTCCCGCCGCCAATCGTGCAGCCAGCCCATCGAAGGCAGCACGCAGATCATAGACATGGCGGGTGGTTTTCGCATCCACGGCGGTTACCTGAAAGCCGCGCTTTCCCGACGGTTCAATCAGGCCGTCGCGCTTGAGCATCGACAAGGCCTGGATAATCGGTTGGCGCGATACGTTCAGTTCTTCGGCCAGCCATTCCTGGCGCAACGGGGTGCCGGGTGCCAGATCGCCGGAACAAACGGCCTCCACCAGGCGCGCATGCACCTGATCAACCAAACTCATCCGTTCCGCCACCGGTTCCATTCCAGACACAATTCACGTCCCTTGAAAGGATGTCATCGAATATTTGTATTCTGTATACAGAGTACAAATCATGCAACAAAATTCGTTGCTGCACTGCGGTCAGCGCGGGGTCTTGCACGGGGTCCAACACAGGGTCCAACACAGGGTCCAACACAGGGTCCAAC